>Ga0272442_10008730_pt1 | contig 12785 bp, 11 predicted proteins | sample SSMForm2O_FD_200262 | JGI IMG/M metagenome (GOLD analysis project Ga0272442, IMG submission 200262) | Marine sediment archaeal communities from Little Sippewissett salt marsh, Falmouth, MA, United States - SSM-Form-2O | ecosystem: Environmental > Aquatic > Marine > Wetlands > Sediment ... | reverse complement strand
AACACCGCGCGGCTCAACGTCCTCATCGGGCTGGTGGTGTTCGCCGGGCTGGCGCTCTACTTCATCCTGCACGCCCGGTCGGGGAAGAAGCTGTTCATCCGGCGCATCGCCGGGCTGGACGCGGTCGAGGAGGCGGTGGGACGCGCCACCGAGATGGGACGGCCGATACTCTTCGTGCCCGGGCTGGCGGGAATAAGCCAGATATCGACCATCGCGGCGCTGAACATCCTGAGCGAGGTGGCGAAGAAGACCGCGGAGTACGGTACCGACCTGCTCGTCCCGAACCGCGACCCGATCGTCTACACCGTCGCGACCGAGATGGTGAAGGAGGCCTACACCGAGGTCGGCCGACCGGACGTGTTCAAGAAGGACAACGTCTTCTTCGTTTCCGACAACCAGTTCGCGTTCGCCGCGGCGGTGGACGGCATCATGGTGCGCGAGAAGCCGGCGACCAACCTGCTGATGGGGATGTTCTGGGCCGAGTCTCTCATCCTGGCCGAGACCGGGGCGGCGACCGGCGCCATCCAGATTGCCGGGACCGACTCGGTGCACCAGCTGCCTTTCTTCATCACCGCCTGCGACTACACGCTCATCGGCGAGGAGCTTTACGCGGCGTCGGCCTACCTGTCGCGCGACCCGCTGCTGCTCGGCTCGCTGAAGGCGCAGGACTGGGGCAAGGTGATCATCCTCGGCATTCTCATCGCCGGCTCGGCGCTCATCCTGCTGGGCGGCATCGAGGGGTGGGGCGCGCTCGAGGCGGTCCACCGGTTCTTCAACGTGGCATAGGGGGCGAGGATGAAACAGACGATACCAAGACTGCTCTGCCTCGTCGCCGGGCTCGTGATGATTGTCCAGTTCTTCATCCCGCATTCGATTTCCGAGACGGTCTTCGCCGAGTCGCTGCGCTGGGTGAGGATAATCTCGGCCTTCGCGCTGGTGCTGGGGGTGAGGTCGATCGTCTTTCACCACGGGACCAAGGTGCGGCGCAAGTCGTCCGGGTGGGGCTATTCGGTGGTGACGCTGGTCGGGATGATCGTCATGGCGGTCGTCGGGCTGCTGGGCGGGGTCGACCCGAACGCGCCCAAGCTGATACCGACGAGCATCGGGACTTTCTCGTTCCACATGCAGACGCTGTACGAGAACCTGATGGTGCCGCTCGGGGCGACGATGTTCGCGACGCTGGCGTTCTACATGGCCTCGGCCGCCTACCGCGCGTTCCGGGCACGGAACAAGGAGGCGACGCTGCTGCTCATCGCGGCGTTCGTGGTGATGATCGGGATGGTGCCGATCGGCTCGGCGATATGGCCGAAGCTGCCCGACGTCGCGCAGTGGCTGCTCGACGTGCCAAGCATGGCGGCGAAGCGCGGCATCCTGTTCGGTGTCGCGCTGGGCATCATCGGCACTTCCCTGAAGATAATCCTCGGCATTGAGCGAGGATGGCTCGGAGGGGGGCGGTCATGAGGCTGGGCGAAGCGCTCTCGAAGATCGACCGGAGGATAGTGTTCGCTTTCATGGCGCTGGTGGTCATCGTGCCGTTCTTCCTGCCGCTGGGCATCCTCGGCCGGGTTTCGCGGCCCGCGCAGCAGGTCTTCGACGCGGTCGAGGAACTGGACCCCAACGAAGGGCCTCTTCTGATGTCGGTCGACTTCGACCCGCAGTCGATGCCCGAGCTGTACCCGATGCTCACTTCGGTTCTCAGGCATGCCTTCGCCCGCGACGTGCGGGTCGTGCTGATGGGGCTCTGGGTTACCGGGGTCGGGCTGGGCGAGCAGGCGCTGAACGAGGTGGCGCCGGAATACGACAAGGTGTACGGCGAGGACTATGTCTACCTGGGGTGGAAGCCGGGCTTTGCCGCGGTGGTGCTCGGGATGGGTAAGAGCATCCCCGAGACGTTCCCGACCGACCACTACGGCACCCCGCTCGAGTCGCTGCCGATGATGCAGGGCATCAGGAACTTCAACCAGGTGCCGTTCGCGATATCGCTTTCCGCAGGCGACCCGGGCGCGTTGACGCTGTGGATACCCTACGTCCAGTCGCGGTTCGGGCAGAAGCTGGGCGCGGGGATGACCGCGGTGTCGGCGGCCGACGCCTACCCGTACCTCCAGTCGGGGCAGCTGACCGGGATGCTGGGCGGGATGAAGGGCGCGGCCGAGTACGAGTACCTGGTCCAGCAGGCCGGCTACTCGACCGCCGCGATGCCGGCGGTGCAGGCGATGGATTCGCAGTCGATGGCCCACCTGGCGATAATCCTGCTGATACTGCTCGGCAACATCGGGTTCGTGCTGACGAGAAAGAGGAGGCAGTGATGCACGTCTTCCAACTGCTTACGACCGCCCAGGGGATATGGATCTGGATCGGCGCACTGCTGACGCTCTTCATCTTCTCCTTCCTGTTCGGGGACAACCCGCTGTACAAGTTCGCCGAGCACCTGTACGTCGGCCTTTCGGTCGGGTACATGATCGCCATCTACTACTGGAACTTCTTCAAGCCCGACCTGATCGACCCGCTGTTCGGGCAGGGCAGGATAATCCTGCTCATCCCGGCGCTGCTGGGTATCTGCTACTTCGCGGTCTTCATCCAGAAGGCGTCCTGGGCGGTGCGAATACCAATGGGTTTCGTGCTCGGCTGGGGTTCGGGCGTGGCGATACCCGCCATCCTGCAGGCGAACATCATCAAGCAGATCCAGGGCAGCCTGTTCACGACCCAGATGCTGGCGCGGTGGGATACCATCGTCTGGAACATCATCATCCTGGTCGGGGTGATAACGACGGTGGTCTACTTCTTCTTCTCGCGCGAGCAGAAGGGGGTGTTCAAGACGATATCGAACATCGGGATCGTCTATATCATGATCGGGTTCGGCGCGTCGTTCGGGTACACGGTGATGGCCCGCGTCTCGCTGCTGCTGGGAAGGCTCCAGTTCCTGCTACGGGACTGGCTGGGCGTGATCCAGTACTGACAGGACCGGGAAGGACGAACAGGACCCATCAGGGGACGATGGATCTCTTGAAGCGGGGCCCGGGCGGAATCCTCGCAGCCTGCTTTTTGCTCGCGGCTGTCGCCGGGGCCGGCCTGCACGGCATCCCGACAGACTCGTGGGTCTACGACGATGTCGACGTGCTGAAGACGTCGGGCCTTATCCGTTCGATGCCCTCAACAAGCCGGCCATGGACAAGGGACGAGACCGAGCGATTGGTGCGCGAGGCGGATTCAATCGCGCGCGAGTGCCGGTCCGGACCGCTGCAGCAGGATGCACTGGACCGGCTGCGGACCGAGTTCGGGATAGGACTGCCTGGCGTTGACCTGAAGGTCGGACCGAGACGACCGCTCGTTTCGATACCGGTGCCGGTCAGCGACGATGCCCGGTTCGACGCGGACCTGTTCGGCCGGGCAGGTGGAGGCCGGGTAGCGGAGCGGATGGTCGGGCGCGGGTCGGTCGGCGCGGTGCTGGCGAACCGTCCCGGTACCGACTTCGCCTTCTACGAGCGGGCCGAGTTCACGGTCTTCCGGCCGGACACGGTCGACATCACCGATTCGTCCGGGACCCACGTCCCCGGCACAAGGGTCCATTCGTGGATGAACCTCGCGACCCTGCAGGTCGAGCACGCCTACCTGGCCTTCAAGATACCGTGGCTGAGGCTCGAAGCCGGCCGGGACGAGTTCCGTTGGGGGCCGGGCTACGTCAGCTCGTTGATGCTGAGCGACAACGCGCCCTCGCTCGACCACGTACAGCTCTGCGCGTCGTACTCGAACTTCAAGTTCCTCGCCTTCACTTCCTACCTGTCCCGGTGGGGGGAGAAGCACCGGTTCCTGTCGGCCCAGCGGCTCGAGGTCTCGCTCTGGCACCGGGTGACGCTGGGTGGGGCGCTGATGAGCGTCTACTCGTGGGACTCGCTCCAGACCCGCAACCTGTTCGGGATGATGAACCCGCTCATCCCGGCGTACCTGTCGGTCGCGAACTCGGGCCACGACGACAACTTCCTCGTCGGCTGGGACGCTGTCGTCCACCTGCCGCCGGTGAAGGTGTACGGCCAGTTGTTCCTCGACAACTTCGAGTTCAAACAGAAGCCTTCGATGCCGCCCAACGCGGTCGGATGGCAGGCGGGAGCGTACTGCACGCCCCGGTGGCCGGTCGAGGCGAGGTTCGAGTACGCCCGGGTGAATGCTTTCACTTACTACCACCGCATCCACCACATCATGTACGAGCAGTACGGCGTGCCGCTCGGCCACGAGATCGGGCCGGACGCGGACCAGTGGTTCGCCCGCGTTGCGGGGCTGCCGCTGGACGGTCTGCGGGTCTTCGCAACCGGGACCTTCACCCGCCGCGGGTACTTCAACCGGGGCGACTTCGTCCGCCGGAGCTGGCACGCGGGCCAGCCGCTGCCCGAACGCTTCCCGGCCGAAGCCAACGGCGAGCAGGTGGAGAAGACGTGGCGCGTGGGTCCGGGAGTGGAGTGGTGGTTCGGCCGCGACCTGCGCATCGAAGCCGACGCGGCCTGGTGGTACAGCGAGAACTACGGCGGGGCGCCCGAGAACCGGTCCGGGTTCGATTTCTCGGTCGGGGTCGAATATCGCTACTAGCCGGCGGCGGATTCGGGCAGGTAGCCGAGGACTTCAGACAGTAGTTCCAGACTGACCGCGCCCTCTCTCAGCACGCGCGCCTTCTCCTGCGAAAGGTCGATGACCGTCGACGGCGTGCCTTCCCCGCATTTCCCGGAGTCGATGGCTATGTCGGTCCCTCCCAGCAGGACGGGGTCGATGTCAGCATAGCGACCGGTCGGTTCTTCCCCGCGCAGGTTGGCGCTCGTGCCCGCGATAGGCGCCCCGAGCAGCCGGATGAGCTCCGCGCTGACCGGGTGGGACACCATCCTGATGCCGACCGTGGACAGCGAACCGGTCACCTCGGCCGGGGTGCTGCCCGCGGCTGCGAGGACGATGGTGAGCGGGCCGGGCCAGAACCGTCCGGCCAGGCTGCTGGCAGCCGACGGGAAGCCAGTCACCCAGGGGAGCGCCTGTTCCTCATCGGCGCAGTGGAGGAGCAGAGGCAGGTCCCGCGGCTTTCCTTTGACTTCGCGTACCCGCATCATCGCATCGGGTCGGCGGGCATCGGCCCCGATTCCGTAGACCGTTTCGGTCGGGAAGACCGTCACGCCGCCCTCTGCAATCGTCCCTGCCGCGGCTTCCAGTTTGTCCCGGTCCGGGAAACGGAGCTTGAAGACGGTGGGCATCAACCCGGGAGCCCGGGTGATACGCTCTCGACGGTGTAGCGACGTTCGTCGAGTTCGAGCGTCTCGCCGGGCTTGCGACCGAGCAACGCCTTGCCGAGCGGGGCGAGGTAGGAGATGATGCGGTTGTCCGGGTCTGAATCCCACGGTCCGAGAATGGTGTACTCGACCGACTTGCCCGCCTCGTCGGTCACCGAGACGCGGCAGCCGACCGATACTTCTCCTTCGGATACGTCGGAAGGGCTGAGCGACCGCGCCCTGGACAGGTCGGTCTGGAGCCTGTCGATGCGGGCCATCAGCCGCGCCTGTTTCTCCTTGGCCGCCTTGTACTCGTAGTTCTCGCTCAGGTCACCGTGGGCCCGGGCACGCGCGATTTCCTCCGCGGTTTGGGGCAGGTCCTCCTTGGTCATGCGGCGAAGCTGCTCTCTTGCCGATGAGATGCCCGCCTCGGTGCTGAGGATGACGTCGTCATCACCCTGCGGGCTCAGTTCCGGGAAACGGACCCCGACGGCCGAAACCAGTTCGTCCCGCAGGTACTCCTCGACCGACCGGAGGCGAGAGATGCGGCCGACGAGTCGCTGGGCCCTGGGCAGTTCCATGTCACCAAGCGCCGATTCGAGTACGGCCCGGCCCTGTTTCTCAAGCACGGCCCTGAAGCCGTTCCAGTGCTCCCGGTGCCCGGGGGATTCGAGGATGTCGACCAGCCGGGTGAGCAGCCCGTAGCTGTCACCTACCCCGAGCCTGTCGCGGCTCTCGAGCAGCCAGAGGAACGCGTCCGGGCTCTGGCGGTAGCCGGTCATCACATCTTCGAGCAGTTTGCGCCATTCCCCGGGCGCGGTCTCGGTCAACTCTTTCTCAATCAGGTTGCGGGTGCGGCGGTCGCCCGGCTCTCGGAACAGGCGGCATAGAAGGGCGGTCCGGTCGTCGCGCTCTGCCTCGTCCAGCAGTTCGAGCATGCCCTTTCGTTCGGTGAAGGTGGTCAGCTCCCGGTATTTCCTCAGGACCCATGTCTCGGATTCCGTGCGCAGGCGTTCGACCGGGGGAAGCGGTTTCCGTCGCGTGGTCCGCTTTCTGGCAGCGGTTTCCTTCTTCACCGGGGTGTCGCTCCATCGAAAGGAACGGGCCGGGGTAGTCAGTGACTCGACGTGGGAGTCCCTTGAGAGACCACGACGAGCCGACTCCCAGAACCGGTTCCAGCGTTCCTCATCCACAACCTCGGACAGCGCCGACTTCATCTCGGCGACGGTGAGGGGACGGCCGGCGTCGCGCAGGAGCAGGACAGCGACTTGGGCCGGTTCGGATTCGGCAAGAGCGCGAAGGCCGGCCCGGTCGTTGGCAAGCATCGCGAAGTAGCCGCCCGGACGGGCCGGTCTGAGTCGCTGGGCGGCCGGGTCGATCTTGGACTCCCAGGGGGTTCCGTCATCGAAGACGACCTTTACGCGGTCGAGCAGCAGGTCGAGCTTCTCGACGCGTCCCGCGCCCTTCTCGGGGTCGTATACGATGCGGCCGGCGGAGAGCATCAGCAGGGAGTCGAGCATCGCCAGTGATTCGGGGACCGGCTTGCCAAAACCCAGTCCCGACTTCCGGAGCAGCTTGTCGAGCCCCGGGATGTCGGCGTGTACCTTGGCGATGCACTCGGCGAGGTCGCGGGCGAGGTTGAGATAGTCCGGGTCCAGGACGGTGAGGCGCCGCAGTACGGTCAGTTCATCATCGTGCCGGCCAGCTTCCTTCAACGTGTCGGCCAGTACCGACAGAAGGACCGCCGAGGTTTTCTTCGGGGCCCACTTCTCGGTAACTTCCGATAGGACAAGGAGTTGTGGCAGTGGTGTGCCGGCGTCAACCAGTTCGAGCCAGAGCCCTTCCAGGTTATCGAAGCGCTTCTTGCGCAGGCTGTCGCGGAACCGTCTCTCGAGGTCGTCCACTGGGCAGAGAGGATATGAGCAGTGGTCGCCAAGTCAAGCGAGGTGTCCGATAGTTGCGTGTGCGGGAATGGGCGGCAAGTGCTTGCAGGATAAGGTGTTGCCGGATGTTCCCGGCAGCAGGTGGAGTACGTGGGAGTGAACGATTTCCGAATCGCAGGCATCAACCACAAGGTCTAAATTCATGTATACCCATGACTAAGCGACAGTCACCAGTTGCGCGCCTGAAGGAAGAGAACGAAAGGCTGAGGTCGGAGTGTGACGAACACAAGCATGACCACCTTCGGGCGGCAGCCGATTTCGAGAACTACCGGCGGAGGATGCAGCAGGAAATCGCCTGTACCCGCCAAGCGGGAATGGAGGACCTGATTGCCGACCTGCTGCCGGTCCTGGACAACTTCGACCGGGCGCTGGCGGCGAGCAACGGTGAAGTCGGTGTTGATTCGGTCAGGAAGGGCGTCGAGCTGATCAGGAAGCAGCTGATGGACGTGCTCGCGCGCCGCGGCCTTGAGCAGTTCAGTTGTATGGGCGAGGACTTCGACCCGAGGCGAGCCGAGGCGGTCAGTTTCGTGGAAACGGACGGGCACGAACCGAACACGATTGTCGAGGAAGTGTGCACCGGCTACGCCTGCAAGGACAGGGTGCTGAGGCCGGCGAAGGTGGTCGTTGCCCGGCCCGGCGGCGAGCGCGGTGCGGTCCAGGAAGAGAAACAGGACGATTCCCGGGATTCCGGGGTTAGAGAAGACTAGAGGAGGACAGGATGGCGAAAGTTATCGGTATTGACCTGGGGACGACCTTCTCCTGCGTCGCGGTGATGGAAAGAGGACAGCCCGTGGTCGTCCCGAACCCGGAGGGTGGTCGCACGACCCCGTCGGTTGTCGCACTGGGCAAGGAGCGGCTGGTCGGGACGCTGGCAAGGCGCCAGGCGGTCATCAACCCGGACACGACGGTCTACTCGATCAAGCGGTTCATGGGGCGCCGGCACTCCGAGGCGGGCGACGAGGTGAAGAAGGTGCCGTTCCGCGTCGTGCCGGCGGAGAACGGTGATGCCTGGGTCGAGGTGGGCGACAAGAAGTACTCGCCGCCCGAGGTTTCGGCGATGATACTGCAGCACCTGAAGAAGGCAGCCGAGTCCTACCTGGGCGAGGCGGTGACGAAGGCGGTCATCACCGTGCCGGCCTACTTCAACGACTCCCAGCGCCAGGCGACGAAGGACGCGGGCAAGATCGCCGGCCTGGATGTACTGCGAATAATCAACGAGCCGACGGCGGCCGCGCTGGCCTACGGGCTGGACAAGAAGAAGTCCGAGAAGATCGCGATCTACGACCTTGGGGGCGGCACGTTCGACATCTCGATACTCGAGATAGGCGAGGGCGTCTTCGAGGTGAAGTCGACGAACGGTGACACCCATCTCGGCGGCGATGACTTCGACCAGGCGATCATGGACTGGATACTGGAGGAGTTCAAGCGCGAGAACGGGGTCGACCTGGACCAGGACAAGACCGCGCTCCAGCGCGTCAAGGAGGCGGCCGAGAAGGCGAAGTGCGAGCTTTCCTCCTCGATGGAGACGACGATCAACCTGCCGTTCATCTTCGCGGATGACAAGGGGCCGAAGCACCTCGACCTCAACCTGACCCGTTCCAAACTGGAGTCGCTGGTCGAGGGTCTGGTGAAGCGGACCCTGGAACCGGTGAAGCAGGCGCTGACCGACGCCAAGGTGACTCCCAACGACATCGACGAGGTCATCCTCGTCGGCGGGCAGACCAGGATGCCGAAGGTGCAGCAGACGGTGCGGGACTTCTTCGGCAAGGAGCCTCACAAGGGGATCAACCCGGACGAGGTGGTGGCGATCGGTGCCGCCATCCAGGGCGCGGTCCTCGCGGGCGAGGTGAAGGACGTCGTGCTGCTCGACGTGACGCCGCTTTCCCTCGGCATCGAAACGCTGGGCGGAGTGATGACCAAGCTCATCGAGCGGAACACGACAATCCCCTCACGGAAGAGCCAGACCTTCACCACGGCGGAGGACAACCAGCCCGCGGTGACCGTCCACGTGCTGCAGGGCGAGCGCGAACTGGCGGCGGACAACCGGACGCTGGGCCGCTTCGAGCTGACCGGCATCCCGCCGGCGCCGCGCGGCATCCCGCAGATAGACGTGACCTTCGACATCGACGCGGACGGCATCCTCCACGTGAAGGCGAAGGACAAGGCGACCGGCAAGGAGCAGAGCATCCGGATAACCGCTTCGTCGGGGCTGTCGAAAGAGGAGATTGACAGCAAGGTGCGCGAGGCGCAGGACCACGCCGCCGACGACCGGAAGCACCGGGAACTCGTTGACAGCCGCAATCGGGCCGATACGCTTGTGTACCAGACTGAAAAGACGCTCAAGGAGTACGGCGACAAGGTCGCTGACGACGAGCGGAAGAAGATCGAGGAATCGGTTGCCGAGCTGCGCGCCAAGATGAAGGGTGACGACAAGGCGGCAATCGACGCGGCCATCGAGCAACTCCAGAAGGTGAGCTACAAGATGGCCGAGGAGATGTACAAGCAGAAGCAGGCCCAGGAAGGCGCAGGAGCCGCGCCGGGCCAGCCGCAAGAAGAAGCGAAGCAGGAGAAGAAGGAAGAGACCTCGGAGAAGGACGAAACCGTTGACGCGGACTACACGGTCATCGACGAGGACGAGAAGAAGTAGCCTTCGGAGGTGACGTACACCATCGCTGTGAGGAGGTGGATCGCCGGCAGGGATAGCCCACACCTTGCCTGATTAATGCCCCAGACCAAACGGGACTACTATGAAGTCCTGGGTGTTTCTCGTTCAGCATCGCTGGACGAGATAAAGTCGGCCTACCGGCGGCTCGCCAAGGAGTACCACCCGGACCGCAACCCGGATAACCGGGCGGAATCCGAGGAGCGGTTCAAGGAGCTCTCCGAAGCTTACGAGGTCCTTGCCGACCAGCAGAAGCGGCGGCTCTACGACCTTCGTGGCCACGAGGGCGTGTCCCAGCAGTTCGGGCCGGGCGGCTTCGACTTCCGGCGCGACTTCACCCACACCGAAGACCTGAACGACCTGTTCGGCGACCTGCTGCGCGGTTTCGGCGGCGGGGCCCGTTCGGGCGGCGGGTTGTTCGACTTCCTGTTCGGCGGGGGCCGCGCGGCCGGTGCGCAAGGCCGGCGCGGGGGCGACATCCGCATCAAGCTCCGGCTCACGCTCGAGGAGATTGCCGAGGGCGTCACCAAGGAAGTGACCTTCTCACGATTCGAGAAGTGCGAGGAGTGCGACGGCCGGGGCGGCAAGGGAGTGAAGACCTGCCCGACGTGCGGGGGCAGGGGGCAGGTGCAGCGTAGGTCGAGTTCGGTGTTCGGGCAGTTCGTCCAGGTGACCGAGTGCCCGGACTGCGAGGGCGAGGGAACCAAGGTCGACGAGCCGTGCGGTAAGTGCCGGGGCGAGGGAAGGACGAGGAAGAAGCGTACCCTGAAGGTGAGAATCCCGGCTGGCGTCGCACCCGGCAACTACATCCCACTGCACGACGAGGGCAACTACGCCCGCGGCGGGCAGGGCGACGTGCTGGTCGAGGTCGAGCAGAAGGACCACCCGCTGTTCCTCCGCCGGGGCGACGACATCATCGTCGAGGTACCGGTTTCGTATTCCCAGGCGGCGCTGGGAGCGAAGCTTGTCGTCCCGTCGCTCGGGGGCAAGAAGAAGGTCGACCTGCCCTCTGGCTTCCAGTCGGGCCGGGTGCTGCGCCTGAAGGGTGCCGGTATCAAACACCTTAACGGGGGTCGCGGGGACGAACTGGTGCGGGTGGTGGTGCACGTCCCGGGCAAGACGTCGCGGGACGAGACGAAGCTGCTTCGCCAGCTCGATGAGGTCAAGAAGGAGAAGGTCCCGGAGCCGAGGAAGCCGTCCTAGTGGAGTTGCACTTCCTGGAGAACGGCCCGCTCGACAACGGTACCGCGGTGCTGACCGGTTCCGAGGCACGCCACATCAGCAAGGTCCTGCGCCACCGTGCCGGCGAGCGGCTCTTCGTGACCGACGGCAGGGGTACCGAGTACGAGCTTGAGCTGACCGCGGTCGAGCCAGAGCGGGTCGCGGGCAACGTCGTCAACCGACGCTCGCGGCCGCGGGAGACCGGGCACCGGGTCGTGCTTGCCCAGGGCGTGGTGAAGGGCGGGCACATGGCGGAGATAGTCGGGGCCGTGACCCAGCTCGGCGTGAGCCAGGTCGTGCCGGTGGGCATGGCCCGCTCGGTTGCCGGTCTCGGCCGCTCGCGACTCGCGAGGCTGCGCAGCGTCGCGGTCGAGGCGGTGAAGTGCTCGACCCGGACTGTCGTACCGGAGGTAGCCGAGCCGGCGACGGTCGCCGAGCTTGCCGCGATGGTAGCCGACCACGACCAGGCGCTGCTTGCCTACGTCGACGAGCCGGAGACCGGGCTGGCCGAGGTCTGCGACAGGACGGCGGGTTCGACGCTGCTGATGATCGGGCCCGAGGGCGGGTTCGCGCCCGAAGAGGTCGAACAGCTCCGGGCTGCCGGGGCACGCAGTTTCACGATGGGTCCCAGGCGGATGCGGGCCGAGGTGGCCGCGGTCGCGGCGGTCGCCAACGTGATGCAACTGCTGGGAGAGATGGAGGGCGAGGGGTCGAAAGCCAAAGATGAAAGGAGGTGTTGTTGAAGCATGGCAGGTGTTACCGTAAGGGAAGGTGAGTCGTACGAGAGCTTCATGCGCCGGTTCCGCCGGGTCTGCGAGAAGGCGGGCATCCTCAGGGATGTAAAACGGCGCGAGCACTACGAGAAGCCCAGCGTACGCCGCAAGCGCAAGAAGGCCGAAGCGCGCCGGCGTGCCTGGCGCAAGCGCCAGCAGAACTACCGCTAGCCGCTGAAGCGGCGGCGGGACAGGAGGAGTCGGGTTGGACAGCCTGACGATGCTCGATTTCCCGCGCGTGCGGGAGATGCTGGCCGGGATGTGCCAGACGCCGATGGGCGGCGTGCTGGCGAGGGCCATCGTACCGAGCAACGAACCCCAGTGGGTCGAATCCGAGCTTGATTGCCTCGGAGAACTCCTGTCGTTGAAAGAGCGGCCCGGGCTGTCGGCCGTGGAAGACGTCGGGCCGGTCGTCGCCCGGGCACGGCAGGGAGCGGTGCTGGAAGGCGCCGAGTTGCTGAGAATGCGGCGTGCCAGCGAGGGCATCAGCGCCTGCCGGCGGCTGCTGGCCAAGGCGAGCGAGCGTATTCCGAAGGTCTGGCACACCGCCCGGGTGATGGTGGCACAGGACGAACTCGCCCGGGCAATCGCGGAGTCGATCGACGACCAGGGACAGGTGATGGACAGCGCATCGGCACGTCTCAAGGACATCAGGTCCCAGCTGCGCCAGCGACGCAACGCGCTGGTCGACCGGCTCGAGGGACTGGCGACCGAACACCCGGACTGGTTCCAGGACCGGCCGACGGTGAGACGCGACCGGTTCGTGCTCCCGCTCAGGGTCGACCGCCGCGACCGGTTGCCCGGGGTCATCCACGAGAGTTCGGGCAGCGGGCAGACGCTGTTCGTCGAGCCGATGGAGTCAGTCGCCGAGCAGAACCGGATAGCCGAACTGAAGGGGGAGGAGACCGAAGAAGTGGCGCGGGTTCTCCGGTTGCTTTCGAACGAG
>Ga0272442_10008729_pt1 | contig 12785 bp, 12 predicted proteins | sample SSMForm2O_FD_200262 | JGI IMG/M metagenome (GOLD analysis project Ga0272442, IMG submission 200262) | Marine sediment archaeal communities from Little Sippewissett salt marsh, Falmouth, MA, United States - SSM-Form-2O | ecosystem: Environmental > Aquatic > Marine > Wetlands > Sediment ... | reverse complement strand
AACATAATGGTACTGCAATTTCCAATTCCATTAGAAGAGGCAAGAGGGTTTACTTTATTGGGATCAATGTTTCCAACTATAGTTGTAAGTTCCAAAGATTCAATTAATGGTAAAATTTTTACTTTGTTTCATGAATATGCTCATTTACTGTTTCGAGATGAAGGGATTTATTCAATCCGTGATTACTCAACAAGAAAAGAGACATTTTGCAATCAGTTTTCCGGAGCTTTTTTAGTTCCCCAAAATGAATTTTTGAAAATGTTTGATTTTGATTTGAGATTATTTAACTCAATTGACTTTGATAGGTATATTACAAGTTTAGCTAAGAAATTTAAAGTGAGTAAATATGTAATACTGAGGAGATTAGAAATTTTAGGGAGAATAACAAATAGGCAGTATTCAGAAAAAGCAAAGAAATGGGAAGAGGAAGATAAAGGGAAAAAAGTTGGTTTTGGAAAATCTACATATGCTGAAAAAATTATAGCTCGAAAGGGAAATCTTTATATTTCACTTGTATTAAAGGCAAATAAACAAGGAATTATTAATCGAGGAACGGTTATAAGATATTTGGATGAGAAAGAAAAACATATTGCAGCGTTGGAGGATTTAGTCTCTTATTAATCATATTTCCAATGGCTAAATTAATAAAGTATTGTATTGATACCAACAGTTTGATTGATTTTAGCCGCAACCAACCTTTCGATATTTTTAGGCAGTTGTGGGTTGAGATTGAAAAATTAATTGATAACGAGAGATTAATAGCGCCTTATTTAGTTAAAAAAGAAATAGAACGTGGTAGTGATAGATTAGTAAATTGGGCAAAACTTAATAAAAAAATGTTTTATGATATTGATAAAGAACAAATGGAAATTTTACGAGAAATAATGGTTGATTTTCAGGATATGATTGATCCAACAGAACTATATGAAGATGCTGATCCTTGGGTAGTTGCTTTAGCCAAACAACAAAACACCGAAAATGTTGATTGCTACGTCGTTACTGAAGAGAAATTAAAAAATTTCCCACCGAATATTACTTATGTCTGTAAACATTATGGCCTAAGATTTTTAAAAGGTCTTGATTTTATAAGAAATGAAAAATGGCAATTTTAACTTAAATTTAAATTATAAGTATCTACCGGAAAATCAGCTTCTCGATCTCCTCCATCCCTGCGCCCTTTCGTATCAGCGGCTGGATGAAACGTCTGTGCGTGGGATCGATATAGGCTTTCACGACCCGGCAGCCGCGGCCCGGCACCAGGGTGGCGGTCTGCGGTGAAGCCGGCAGAAAAACCGTGTCCCCCTTGATCGCTCTCACTTCCTCCGCTCCCTCCCCGCTGACCGTCACCTCGCCTTCCACCACGGTCAGGACCACGAACGTACTGCCTCCCGTATCGACCCGGTATGTGCTCTCCAGGTCCAGAATCTCCACGCTGAAATAGCGGCAGCTCGCCATGTGGCTGATCCGGTTGCCTGCCTCGAAATAGGAAATCCCCTCGATCCTGCCCCGGCTTTTTTCTTCAAAATCGATCACGTCCATGCCCTTGTCGATATGAAGGGGCCGCGGCCTGCCGTCCGGGCCCAGGCGTCCCCAGTCGTTGAGGCGGTAGGTCATGTCCGAGTTCTGCTCGATTTCGAGAATGATCGTGCCCTCGCAGATAGCGTGCACCACGCCGGTGGGCATGAAAATAAAATCACCGGTCTGCACGCTGAAGCGGCGCACCATTTTTTCAACGTCCCGGCCTGTTTGCAGCGCCTCGCGGAAAGCCTCCGGGGTGGTGCCGGGCGCCAGGCCCCGGATAATCGAGGCTTCCGGCTCTGCGTAAACCACGTACCAGCACTCGGTCTTGCCGTATTCCTTATCGTGTTCCAGTGCGTAGGAATCCGGCGGGTGGACCTGAAGGGAAAGAAGCTGGTTCGAGTCGATAAATTTTGTCAGCAGCGGGAAAAGCTCTCCGGGAGAGGGAGTCCTGCCGGTAAGCTCTCGCGGGCGGTCTTTATAAAGCTCGTCGAACCTCGTTCCGGCCAGAGGCCCGTTGACCACATAAGTGATATCGTCCCGGTATACTGAAAGCTCCCAGCTTTCGCCGATCAGCTCGCCTTCCGGAAGCTTTTTATTCAGCAGTTTTTCCATCAGGCGGCCGCCCCAGATTTTCTCCTTGTATATCGGGGCCAGAAGCATCGGGTAAAGCGGGTTTTCATTCATTTATTCTCAGGCTCCTTCGATGATTTTTCCTCTGCCGTACCGGTCAGGCTCTGCACGGCATCGAGAAGTTCGGCGCAACCCTCTCCTGTGCGGGCGGAGGTAACGATCACCTGGTTTTCGGCTACCGATCCGCCGAGCGCGGCGAACAGGCTTTTAACTCTTTTGCTGCGCTGGCTGCGGCTCAGCTTGTCCGTCTTTGTCAAGGCGAGCAGAAGAGGGATTTTCCTTTGGGCCAGGTAGAGAAGCATCTGAAGGTCCAGCTCGGACATTTCGCGGCGGATGTCAACAAGAAAAACCACTCCGCGCAAGTTACGGCTATTTTCCAGATAGTGATCCACATTGCGGCGCCAGAGTTCTTTCACTTTCAGCGGCAGTTTTGCGTAACCATACCCCGGGAGGTCTACCAGGTAAAAATGACCGTTGATATTGATAAACTGGATTTTGCGGGTCTTTCCGGGGGTTGAGCTGGTCGGCGCAAGTTTCTTTCGGCCGAGCAGGCGGTTGATCAGGGATGATTTGCCCACGTTGCTCCGGCCGGTGAATGCCACCTGCGCCAGATCGTCAGGAAATTCTTCCGCGGGAGTCCTGAAGCTGCCCGCCGGCTGGATTGAATATATTTTCATAACTTCAAGGTTTTTTAATATTTGCAGAGCAGAGGAGACTATCCTCCCGGCGCACCGCGGGATCAGTGCCGGTACGACTGCGGGTGGGGGGATTTTCCGTTTCCGGCAGCGATAAAACCCTCCGGCGCGACCCTTACTGGTACATTTCCCGCCAGGGCGATTTTCAACACTTCATCGATCGAGTCGACGAAACTGATCTTGATGCCTTCTCTGACCTCCCTGGGGAGATCGGACAGGTTTTTCTTGTTCTGCAGGGGCCAGATCACCTGTTTCACCCCGGCGCGCAGGGCGGCGACCGTTTTTTCGTTCAGCCCGCCCACCGGAAGCACTCTCCCGCGCAGGGTCGTCTCGCCGGTCATCGCCACGTCCCGCCTCACCGAGATTCCGGTCATCGCGCTGACCACTGCGGTTGCGATGGCTACCCCGGCCGAGGGGCCGTCCTTGGGAATGGCCCCCTCAGGCACGTGAACGTGCAGGTCGATTTTCTGGTAGAAATCGGGGTCGAGACCGAACTCGGCGTACCGGGAGCGCACGTATGTCAGGGCCGCCTCGGCAGACTCTTTCATCACATCACCCAGCTTGCCGGTTAAAATCAGCTTCCCCTTGCCGGCCACCGGTGCGACCTCGATATGAAGGACCGAGCCTCCGGCGCCGGTCCACGCCAGACCGTTGGCCAGACCCACCCGGTCAGAGCTTTCAAGCTCGGTGTCCGCGAATCTGGGCACTCCCAGATATTTTTTCAGCCCACCCGGGGTGACACTGACCGGCAACTTCAACTTTTTCCGGGAGGCTATTCTGCGCGCGACCTTACGGCAGATCGCGCCGAGCTCGCGTTCGAGGTTTCTGACTCCTGCCTCGCGGGTGTAGTTTTCGATAATCACGCTCAGCGCCGGCTCTGTCAGCTCAAGCTGTTCCGGCTTCAGGCCGTGGGCCTTGAGCTGTTTGGGCTGGAGAAACTTTCTGGCGATTTCGAGTTTTTCGTTATGAAGGTACCCGGGCAGGGCAATGGTTTCCATCCGGTCTTTCAGCGGTTCCGGGATATTTTCGGCATAGTTTGCAGTGGTAATAAACATCACCTTGGAAAGGTCGTAGTCCACATCCAGGTAATGATCCACGAACTGGCTGTTTTGCTCGGGATCGAGCACCTCCAGCAGTGCAGAGCTCGGGTCGCCCCGGAAATCACTGGACATCTTGTCGATCTCATCGATCAGGATCACCGGGTTAATCACCCCGGCGCGTTTCATCGCCTGGATGATCTTGCCCGGCATTGCCCCGATATATGTGCGGCGGTGCCCCCGAATTTCCGCCTCATCCCGCACCCCGCCCACTGAAAGGCGCACGAGCTTGCGGCCCAGGGCGCGGGCCACCGATTTGCCGAGCGAGGTCTTGCCGACTCCCGGAGGCCCGACAAAACATAGAATCGGACCCTTGAGCTCGCCGGCCAGCTTGGAGACCGCGATAAACTCGGTAATCCGTTCCTTGGGTTTGACCAGGCCGTGGTGGTCCTCGTCCAGGGTCTTGGCCACCCGGTCCACGGAAAGCCGGTCTCCGGTGGATTCCTTCCAGGGCAGCGAGAGGATCCAATCCAGGTAATTACGGACAACAGTAGCCTCGGGACTCAGCATGCTCATCCGCGCAAGCTTGTTGATTTCTTTTTCCGCCTTTTTCTGAACCTCGGCCGGGAGGTTTTTCCTCCTGGTCTGCTCCCTGAGCTCCTCTATTTCGTCGTAGGTATCCCCCTCCTGGCCCAGCTCCTTGTGAATTGCCTTGAGCTGTTCCTGAAGGTAAAATTCGCGCTGGTTCTTGAATATCTGATTTTTCACACTGTCGTCTATTTTACGCTCCAGGCGAAGGATCTCTATCTCGGCTCTGAGATACTGGCAGACCAGCTCGAAATGCCTGAGCAGGGAGTCGCTTTCAAGCAGATCCTGCTTGTTGTCCATGCGGATAAGCATGTGGCCGCCGATTATGTATCCCAGGCGCAGGCTGCTGTCCACGTTCTGGATTGCGCTGAGCAGCTCGTCGGGCAGGCGGGGATTGAGTTTGACATAGTCCTCGAAAAGACTCATCGCCTTGCGGGTCACCGCCTGGAGTTCCTTTGATTCAGTTTTGTAGAACGGCAGTATCTCGAAACGGGCCCTCTGGTAGTTTTTTGTCGGCAGGAAACGCCTGATCCTTATTTTTTCCAGGCCTTCAGTAAGGATTTTCAGGGTGCCGTCAGGAAGGCGCACGGTCTGAAGGATTCTGGCGATCACCCCGACCCTGTAGAGATCGGCGCCGGCGGGCTCCTCGTTTTCGCTGTCTTTCTGGGCTATCAACAGGATAAGCCTGTCGGCCAGCATCGCCGCCTCGATTCCGGACACGGAGCTCGGCCGCCCAACCATCAGCGGAATCACCATGTAGGGGAAAACCACAACGTCCCTGAGCGGCAGCACCGGCAATATCTCCGCCGTGTGAAAGATTTCCTCGTCTTTGACAAATTTAATCGATTCTTTCTCGGTCATTTCGGTTGAACAGCCTTTCTTTTCCTCATGCAAAGTAAAAAACCACGCAACAAGCTCCCCGGCGTGGTTTCAGACTTGCCTGGATTGGAGATACAGCTTTGAAGTCTATGTAATATATACACCGATGGCACCTGAATGTTCTACCGCCCCTGTATCTTGCGTTCCTGGCGAGGAATGGCGCGGAACATAAGAAAAGGATTATCTTTGATCGTGTTGGAAAGTTCCTTGAGATTTTCACTGACGCGGTTCAGGTTGTCAAAAATCCTCGCCACGCTGCCGGCGTTGTTTTGCATCAGCAGGTCCACATCCTCGACCGTGCTGTCGATTTCAGCCATGGTAACGATCGCCTGGTCCATGGCCCTGCGTGTATCGAGCAGCACATAGTCGACAAGAGAATCTTTGCTTGCTACCATGCTGTCGATATTCTGGAGCAGGCTGTCGAGAGTGCCCACAGTGTGATGCGCGCTTGCCAGCAGGGCGGTAAAATCCTCCGAGCCTTCCCGGATTATCGAGTTGACTCCTATGACAATCGAGTCGATACGGGCGATATTCTCAGGCTTAAGCAGATGGTTGACCCGGCTCAACAACACCTGAAGAGTGTCCCCGACAACTCCCACGTGCTCCATCACCTGGTCCATGGTGGTCAGTTCCTTGCTGGCAATCAGGTCCCCAGGCGAAAGCAGCGGGGCAGGCTGGCTGCTCTGCTCCAGCTCGAGGTGCTGCTCGCTGGTGATAGAGATAGAACTCAGGTAGGCAGTTGTATTTTCCTTGATTTTCAACCCTTTTTTGACTTCAAGAGTGAGCTCGATAAAATTTTCCCCTTCCTGGAGAAATTCCAGGCTGCTCACCTTTCCCATCAGCACACCTCCCATTCTCACCGGGGAACCGACCTCGAGACCGCCGGCATAATTGATCCGGACCCGGTAGTAATCCATCTCTTTCCAGAACTTTGATCCGGTAATGGAGACAACGAAAGCAGCGAAAATGATCAGGGCGATAGAGATCCAGATTCCTGCCTTGATCTCTGAGGCGCGGTAGCGAGATTTTCTAGGCATTTATCATCTATCCATGAAAAAGTTACACCGCCGGATCAAAACGAATCGGAGGACAGGGCGCGCGCGTAGCGGCCGATTTCCTCTTCTCCGTATTCCTCGGGTCGGCGGTCGATAAATTGTTTCACCCGCGGGTGGTTCGAAGTTTTGAATCCTTCCTGTGTGCCGCTGAAAATCACCTCGCCGCCGTGAAGCATGATAATCCGGTCGGCGATCATATACATCGAGGCCATCTCGTGGGTGACCACGACAATCGTCATTTTCAAGGCTTTTTTCAGCTTGATGATCAAATGGTCGAGTCCTGCGGCGACAATCGGGTCCAGCCCGGCAGAGGGCTCATCGCAGAAAAGTATCTCCGGGTCCATGGAGATCGCCCGGGCGAATGCTGCGCGTTTTTTCATTCCTCCACTCAACTCGCTCGGCATGAAACTCTCATATCCGGCAAGGTCCACCATGTCCAGCTTGATCTTGGTCATGATCTGGATCGTGGACTCCTCGAGCTTCGTGTGCTCGCGCAGCGGCAGAGCCACATTGTCACCGACCGAGATCGAATTGAACAGCGCCGAGCTCTGGAAGACCACCCCCACCTTGCGCAGCATCTTGGAGAGCTCATCGTCGTTAAGCTGGGTGATATCCTTTCCCTTGATAATAATCTTGCCTGACTCCGGCTTTCTCAGGCCGATGATGTGGCGTAGCAGGGTGCTTTTTCCGCAGCCGCTGCCCCCGAGGATCACCGTAGTCTCTCCCCTGAAGATATCCAGACTCACGCCTTTGAGAACCACATGCTTACCAAAGGCCACGACCAGGTCCTCGACCTGGATAATAGGGTCTTCCTTTTTGGCTGAATCCACTGCCGGCCTACCAGATATAGTAAAAAAGGGAGGTGAAAAAGGCATCCGCCAGAATTATCAGAAATATCGAAACCACCACGCTCTGAGTGGTATTGCGCCCCACGCCCTCAGCGCCGCCTTTGACCTTGAATCCCATAAAACATCCCGTAATCCCTACCAGAAAAGCGAAAACCACGCTTTTTATCAGTCCGGTTACAATATCCTTGAAAACCAGAGCGAAAATCGTCCGGGTTATATAGCGGGTAAACCCCAGATCGAGGCTGAATACCGCTATCCCCACTCCGCCGCTGATACCGATAAAGTCTGAGATGATCGTAAGGCAGGGAACCATCACGGCCAGGGCGAGCAGCTTGGGCACCACCAGGAACTTGATCGGGTTGAAACCCATCGACTGGAGCGCCTCGATCTCCTCGCCCACTTTCATCGTGCCGATCTCGGCCGCAATGCCCGAACCCGAGCGGCCGGCGACGATTATCGCAGTCATCAGAGGCCCGAGTTCACGTGTCTGGGCCACGGCCACGAGATCAGCGGTGAAAATGGTGGCCCCGAACTGCTCGAGCTGATATGCGCTCTGCATGGCGAGAATCATCCCGATGGAGAAGGAGATCAGCACCACGATCGGCACAGCGCTTACTCCCACCTTGACCATCTCGTCGAAAGTGCTGCCGACGCGAAGGCCTTTGCCCACCACCGGAGCCACGAACGTCCAGTAAAGACTGTCCAGGATCAGACGGTAGATAAAATGGATATCTTCGATAAAATCCAGGGTTTTGCGCCCGACTGAGCCGAAAAAGAGCTGTAGCACGCCCTGTCTGTCTGATGAACTGTCCGCCATAGTATCCAATCCCCTGCTTTCACCGCCGAGCGCTGCTGGGAGGAGTCATTATTAATGAAAAAAGGGTCGGTTTTTTCCGGTTTGGGCAGCGACAGGCTGGAGTCAGGAGGTCTTCAGGGCCTCTTCCTCGGTTTCGAAAACTTCGAATACCCGATCCAGCCTTGCCAGCTCAAAAACTTCCCTTACGCCCGGTTTGAGACATGCGATACGGAAGCTCCCGTTGTAGCTTCCGGTCAGCTGAAGACCTTCGACCAGGGTGGCGACTCCGCTCGAGTCCATGTAATCGACCTCCTTGAGGCTGATTACGATCAGAGGCACCTTTTCCCTGCTCAACTGCGTGATAGCCTTGCGCATCTCAGGGCTGGAGTAAAGGTCTACATCGCCGGATACGGAAATTACAGCGGCGTGCTTGTCATGCTCTACCATTACTTGCAATTTTTTTCTCCCTGGCACTTGAAAGATATTTTACAAGCCGCAAAACCGTGCCTGAATCCTGGCTGGTTCTGTAATGCACCCTGTCCATGATCGAATGGATCAACATCACCCCCAGTCCGCCGGGGTTTACCGGGCCAGACAGTTCCAGTTCCCGTTTCCTCTTTTCAGCACATTCCCGGAGTTTCTCCACATCTATCTCGTCCCCGAAATCCCTGAGGACAATCTCGATCTTGTCATTGTACAGCCGCACGCGGAGTACGATATGCCCGGTTTTCGAGTTCCGGTAGCAGTGGCGTATGATATTCGTACAGCCTTCATCCACTGCTAGAGTGACCGCATGGATCTCGCGATCTGAAAAACCCACCATCTGGCAGGCCTGCGCGATAGTCTTGCGCACCAGTTGCATCATTCTGGGGTTGCTCGGAACTTTGATATCGAAACTTTCTTTCATTTTGATCGCCAGGTTAGAACCATGGTGGTAATATCGTCGAACTGGCTTTCGTCTCCTGCGTGTTTGGTCACCGCCTCCACGAGCTGGGAAACCAGATCTCCCGGGGTAAGCCATGAGCCACGGATGATCTTCTCCATTTTTTCCACGGTGAACTTTTCTCCCTTATGGTTCTTGGCGTCAAGAATTCCATCGGAGAAAAACACCAGAGTATCGCCTCGTTTCAGATAGAGGCTTGCCTCCTCGAACTCGGCCTGGCGCATGATGCCCAGAGGAATTCCCTTGCTGCCGTCGAGTCTGGTCAACTCGTCCGTGGAGCGGTGATACAGAATCGGCGGGATATGACCGCCGTTGGTATATCTCAGTTCACCGTGATGAGTATCCAGGGTAAGGTAGATCATGGTGACAAACATGCCCCGCTGGCTTCTCTCGGCAAGCATTTCGTTGAGAATCTTTATTGTCGGGCCGGGGTCCTCCGCCTGGTGGGCCTGGAAGCGAAAATCACTGATCAGGCGGGCCATGTAGAGTGCGGCCGGCATACCCTTGCCTGATACATCCCCGATTGTCAGTCCGAGAAGGTCGGGCCGGAGTTCGATACAGTCGTAAAGGTCGCCACCCACCATGCTCGCCGGCAGATTGATCGCCGCTATTTCGTATTTTCCCTCTTCCTTGCGGGAAAAACTTCGAGGCAGAAATCCCTGCTGGATCGTGGAGGCCATTTCCAACTGCTGCTCGACTTTCTGGTTTTTCAGCAGCCGCTGGTACATCTGCGCATTCTGCACAGACACCGCCACTCCCCTGCAGAATGCCTCGAAAAGCTTGAGATCTTCCTCGGTAAATTTCCTTCCGTCCTTGCGGTTGACTACCTCCACCACTCCCAGCATATTGTCCCTGACAGTCAGCGGGGCGCAGAGAATGGACTTGGTCACGAATCCGGTTTCCTTGTCCACACCGGAGTAAAACCTCCTGTCCTTTGTAACGTCAGGAACCAGAAGGGATTTCTGTTTTTCCGCCACCCAGCCGGCAATGCCCTGTCCGACTTCGAGAGTGAAACTCCGGTCGAGCTTGTTGCTCACTTTGCCCAGAGCCCTGCGGCATTCTAATAGCCCGCTTCCCTCGTTGTAAAGCATCACGCTGCTCGCCTCTGCAACCATCACCCGCTGGCTGAACTCGAGCACCCGCTCGGTCAGTTCATCCAGGTCGAACGTGGAGGTGAGGATGACACTCATATCGATCAGGTTGGAAAAAAAATCAGTCCGCCGCTTGAGCGCCTGAATTTCCGTTCTCATCTGTTCGACGGATTTTTGCAGGCCGTCTTTTTTCATCATCTCTCTCCTGAATTCCTCACCATTTTACCCCAGCTCAGTGAATAAATCAAGTCTCATCAGCCGGGTGGGTGCCGGGCAGGCCTGAAGGAGGCCGTTAAACAGATCGATTGCCGGGATTATTCAACGACCGGCCTTCGTTCTGAGCGCTCCGGCTCCGCTCAGAGGGCCGGCTGGAGAATGTCTGTGGCCACTGAAAAGGAAACGCTAGATGATACGGTGCTTTTTCAAGCGATAGATAAAAGTGTCGCGAGACATCGAGAGCAGCTTTGCTGCGGCTGTCTGGTTGTTGCCGCAGCGTTCGAGCGCCTGGGCAAGGACATTTTTTTCATGCTCCTTCCAGTCGATGCCCTCGGGGGGGATCCTGAACCCGGCGCCCGGTTGGGCGAGGTTCTCTCCGGCAGCGGTGAGCTGAATGTCCCGGGCTTGGAGTCGCGGGCCGGTGGCAAACAGCATGGCCCGCTCGATAACGTTGCGCAGCTCGCGTACATTGCCCGGCCAACTGTGCGCGAGAAGTTTAATTTCGGCTTCGAACTTCAGACCGCTGATCTTCTTATTGAACTGCTGGTTGAACTCAGCGATAAATTTTTCGGCAATCAACAGCACGTCCCGGCCCAGACGCCTGAGCGGCGGGAGATAGCAGTCTACCACGTTGATCCGGAAAAGAAGGTCATGGCGGAAGCGGCCCGCGGCAACCAGCTGGTCCAGGTCCCGGTTGGACGCTGCAATCAGCCGGGCATCCACCTCCCGCTCGCTAACCTCGCCGATGCGGCGCAGCTTTTTACTCTCCAGAAAAGAAAGCAGCTTGGCCTGGAGTTCCAGTGGGATTTCCGCAATTTCGTCCAGAAACAGGGTGCCCCCGCCGGCCTGTTCGATTATTCCCTGCTTGTGTGAAGATGCGCCGGTGAATGAGCCTTTGCGGTAACCGAAAAGCTCGGCCTCCAGCAGGCTGGCCGGCATGGCCGCGCAGTTGAGTTCCACGAACGGGCCGTCAGCCAGCGGACTGTTGTAATGGATTATCCGGGCCGCCATGTTCTTGCCAGTGCCGCTTTCCCCGTGAAGAAGCACACAGGTGGTTTCTGCAGAGGCAACCTGAAGCAGCATTTCGCGAAGGTTCCTCAGCTCTTCGTGCTCACCCATCAGGGTCGCCGGGGCATAACGGCCGCGCCTGTTCCGGTTTATCGCCTCAACTCTTTTCCGAAGACGGTTCAGCTCCAGCACATTGTTCACTGCCAGACGCAACTCCTCGAAACTGAAAGGCTTTGTGATATAATCACTCGCTCCTTTCTTGAGAGCATCCACCGCCGTCTCGATACTCCCGTGGGCCGTGATCATGATTACAGGCAGGTTCGCGCTCATCTTACGGGCCTGTTCGAGAAACGTAATACCATCCATTTGCGGCATCATCAGATCAAGAAGCACCAGGTCCGGCAAGCCTTCCTCTTTCAGAACATTGAGAGCCTTGACGGAAGAAGTGAAACAGCGCAGGGAGTATTCGTCCTCGCTGAAAATTTCCTTGAGCAGCTCGATCGTATCGCGATCATCCTCAATGACGAACAGGGTATACTTCATTCATTGCTCCTGTTGCTCAGGATCGTAGAAAGTAAGCTGCGGCGCGAGACGCTCGATAGTCAGTGGACCGATACCCCTGACTCTGGCTGCGAGGTCCTCTGCATCGGCGAACGCCCCCCCTCTTCGCCGCTCCTCGACAATCCGGCCTGCAAGCTCCGGCCCGATACCATCGAGACGCTCGAACGCCCTGGAGTCGGCGGAATTTACGTTCAGCGGGAGTTTGCGGCTTTCCAGTTCCCGGACGACCCGGTTCAGCACGGCTGAATCCGCAGGGGCCGGATCGAATGGGAGCGCCTGAGGCTGCGGCGCACGATACTGGCAGAGCCTCAGTGTGCCCGCAAGCAATGCGAGCAGGCAGAGAAGAACAACGGCTCGGGCTTCATTTTTGCTGAAACGCATGGGGCCGAACCCCCCGGGCAATGTTATGCCGGCAGATGTCAGAAATCAAGCTGTATGCTCAATTTCAGGTTTATCGTGGTTCTGGTCGTCCCGCTTTTGCGGTCTTTGTGCGAGTTGTAGGAGGCTGAAAGGTTGCCGATCACCTGGGAGAAATCATAACCCAGAGTCGGAGTGATCGTGACATCCTCGGTGTCCCGGTTAATCAGAATCTCGGTGACAGTTCCAATCTCATCCAGAACCTCGGTGAAATTGCGTGACATGCTGCGCCGGAAACCGAGCGATGTGCGCACGTTGCTCTGAAGTTTCACGCTGCCGAGGAAGGGCAGTTTCAACCCCTGGGGCGCGCTGAAACTGTAGCGCAGGGTGAAATCGTCGTTCTTGGTTTGTGTGACCTGCCGCCTGTCCTGGTCCACCAGGCCGTCCGTCTTGACCGTTTCTGTTTTGCGGTACTGGGTCTGCACTTTGCCTGTTTTACCCCAGTTGGCCTGGACGCGAATCTTCGGGTTCCATTGCTCATCCCTGGAGAAAGACTCCAC
>Ga0272442_10008727_pt1 | contig 12785 bp, 13 predicted proteins | sample SSMForm2O_FD_200262 | JGI IMG/M metagenome (GOLD analysis project Ga0272442, IMG submission 200262) | Marine sediment archaeal communities from Little Sippewissett salt marsh, Falmouth, MA, United States - SSM-Form-2O | ecosystem: Environmental > Aquatic > Marine > Wetlands > Sediment ... | reverse complement strand
AGCAGCAAGGGCAGAGGGTCCCCCCTCTCTATTTGTACGGGCACCAATCACGGAGTTTGCAAAGGATACCGCTGACGACTCCGACCAGGCGATATGCTCACGAAATCGAGGGAGATTCCCTGCAAGATAAGGGGTACATGTAGAAGTCACCACAATACCCATTGCTCTAAAAGCATCCATAATACGAAGCTGATTGTGTGCAAAATCCTCCGGAAAACCCAGCTCCTGCCAGTTTTCCAAGTCCATACCCGCAGGGTTAAGATAGGTAAGCACTTGTACCTTGGCGCCTTTAGATGCAAGGTCTTCCAAAAACTCCAGACCAGGATCACCAATGGATTTATAGGAAACGCCTGCGACCTGGACGGAACCAACAGGAATCATGGCATCGGCCTCATAGATTTCGCCCAGACGTACGAGGAGCCTGAACATGCGCTCCATGACTTCCCCTTTTTCTCCATGAAGTATCTTTTCTTCAGATGGTGTGAGATACATATACTATCCCTTCAGGACAAGTCCAGATTATTCTAAAACTTTATGGTAGTGCTCGCTTGTTACATCTTGTCCTTAAGTTTCTCGCAGTTTTGGATGAGCAAGGAGATTTCTTCCTTGCTGGCATGGTCTATATGAATACCACCAAGGGCAACAACTTTTTTTTGATAGGTAGCACAAGCATACTCCGCTAAGGGCTGTAGCACCTCGGTATCTCGATGTCCTTCAAAAGAGATGATCTCAGCGGGTTTCCCTGGTTCGCAGATAACAATACCGCCCACATGGGATCGTTCCCCACCACCCAAAATGAGTATAACATCCTCATGCAACTGATGTTGTTTTAGCCACACTCGGTATTTTCCTTCACCCGAGGTAATCATCAAGATCCACTCGGGTATACTGCACGATATTGTATTTTTCCTTGCCTACATGAAAAGGAATAGTAGCATCAACACCAACTTTTGTCGTCAGGGTTTTTTTCCCAGCCTCATGTTTTCCCGATGGATCCAGAGAGCTTCCCGGTTGATCAGGCATAATAACCAGATCCCTGTCCCCCTGGAAACGTGTGGCAATAGCCCATTCCACAGCATCTGAATTGTACATGTCCACATCCTCATCGATGATCACGACATGTTTCATGCTTTTATGTCCGTTGAATGCTGCTTCTATTGCTTTTTTACCATCGTCGGGATGCTGTTTTTTGATTTGAACGATGCCGTGAAGCCAGCTGCCGCCACCCATGGTCACTAGGGCGTTCTTACAGTCCACGACCTTACTGACCTCGTCATAGATGGTGGGTTCTTTAGGCATACCCATGAGGGTTTTATGTTCGAAGCGACCAGGAATAAGCGCTTGATACAGGGGATGTTTTCGATGAGTTATACAATCAACGACGAACACGGGTTCCTGCCGTTCGAAATCCCGGGTTTCCGTGAGGTCCACAAAGGGCCCCTCTCGATCAAGATCTCTTGTCAGGCGACCCTCCAGAACGATTTCTGTCTCAGCGGGAACCTCAAGATCCTTGGTGATGCACTTTACAAGGGGCGTAGGATCGAGTGTATTGGCAATACGGAATTCATCGGTTTCTGGAGGTGGTCCTAGGGAGGCTGCAACCATGACCGCCGTGGAATTGCCAATGCAGACTGCCATCTCAAGATCCCCGTCAATTTTATCATAGGTCGTCCTGGTCTGTCGTTTTTTAATGAGACGTGCGGTCAGTTTATTTGGTCCTATCTCCATCAGGCGATGATAGGAGACATTACGTCCCGTCTCAGGATCTTTGATGGTTGATACCGTCGCCGTTGCATAGCGCCCGCCGTCACCCTCCAGATGATAGAGGAGAGGTAACGTCCTGAGATCCGGGTTTTTCAGGACAACTTCCTGACAGGGGGCAGTATCCATAGGTTCTGGGTCTGTTGGATGGCGAAGTGCTTGGACGAGTTTCTGCAAGAGGTGTTCTTTTGTGGTTCCCAGCCCCTCGGCAATCACATCCCTGTTCGAAGTAATCCCTGCAAAAACGGGAAATTCAAATCCTTTCACATGATCGAAAATGATCGGCTGTTCGTCGAGTGAATAGATAATATTTGCGACCTCATAGCGATGGGAGACCTCCTTTGTGATCCTTGTCAGTTTATGTTCATGTTCCAACTGTGCAAGTAAGTCTCGAAGCTTCACGAGATGCCCCCTCCACGAGAGACGCCTATCTGTGTTTTCAATGTTTGAAATCCTTCCTTCTCGATGGCATTGGCCACTGTGTCCTGCAGTTCCTTACCGGGAGTAAGCGCAATCATGTTTCCTCCAAGGCCGCCACCCGTAAGTTTCGCTCCGTAGGCCCCATGATCCCGTGCAAGTTTAACTAGAAAGTCAAGTTCCCTTGAAGACACTTCAATTTGCTGTAGTAACTTATGATTTTCATTCATGAGTTTACCCACTTCACGGTAATTTTCCTCCTCTAAGGAACGACGGGCGAGATATGCAATGTTATCAGCCCGATCGAAAATCTCCCGATATTTTTCAGGATTTTGCTCTTTTCGTTGTCGAACACCCGCGACCGCAGCCGTGGTATTGGCAATCTTTCCCGTATTACCCATGACCACTTCAACGGGATAGGAAAGGCTGATTTTTTCCATCACCGGAGGATCCTTTTTCTCAAACCAAATTATTCCTCCATAGGTGGATGCCGTATTATCGATGCCCGAGGGTGTTCCATGGTAGCCTTTTTCTCCCTCATAGCCAATCTCGTTAATCTCATCATCCGAGAGATTAAGTGAGAAATACTCTGAAAGAGCACGTGCCGTGGCTACACAGGAGGCAGCACTTGCCCCAATACCACTGGCACAGTACAGATTCCCTTCAAGAATGATTTCGATTCCCTGTTTGGAAAGATCAATATTCATCTTCTTCAGCATGCGATCAAAAGAATCCCGTTGTTGATCCCGCTTGTCCTCTTTATACCGCGGGGTTGCCTTTCGGTTGTCATGGAGAAGATACCCAGGTTTATCCGATGGGTTCACTTTTGCGACCGTGTATCGCCCAATAGCCGATACGATAGCTGGGACTCCATAGACCACAAAGTGTTCATTCAACAAGATTGCTTTTCCAAAACCTATACCCTCGCCCTTCATATGCATCACGTAAAATCCCTGGGATACTGCATTCTAATACCGGAATCAGTTCCTCTTTTTTATAATTGCGGTAAAACGGAGAGGTACTCTGGTTCTTAAGACAGTTTATGGTAAGGGTACTTTTGTTGTATGACGTGCTTCAGTGAGAGAAAGGAGGAATCCTATGAAACCGGTAAAGATGTCCGTAATAAGAAAACCAAGGATGGTAAAGACGAAGATCTGTTCATTCTGAATACCGAAGAGCGTTGAAAACAACATGATAGAGGTAAATTCTCGTAGACCGAGACCACCGAAGGTGACTGGCAGGAACCCAGCGGCATTGGCAACAGGGAACAACAGAAGAAAATAAGGATAGGGAATAGGTATACCCATGGCAAGAACAATGATGTATTCCTGAGAAAAAATGATGATCCAGGTGAGAACACCAAGGAGAAATGGTAGAATGAGTTTTCGGATCCGCGGGAACTCATTATAAAACGTATCAACAAAATCTGCTGCGTTTGATCTGAAGGATTTTGGGAGAAGATGGCTTATAAGCGCATGGAAAAAACGTTCTCCACGTTCTCTCTTCAGGAAGTAAAGGAGGATAAGAACGAGGAAGAGGAGCCACATCAAGGAGAAATTAAAAAGCTCGGGAATCGATTGCATAACGAGGGTGGCACCAAGAAGAATCATGCCGAACATGGAAAAGGTATGAACGATGGTTTCAATGGTGGAATTGACAAATAATTTTCCATAGGGCTCATTGGTCTCCTCTTTAAGATAGGGAATGCGCATAAGTTGACCAAGATATCCTGGTGTGATACTGCCATAGAAATAACCGATGAGAAAAATTTTCATAGAGCGAAAAAAGGAGATGTTGATGCGTTGTTCTTTTTGGATGAGATGCCATGCCAGGGTTCTGATGAGCACCCGTGGGAGAGTGAGAGAAAGGGCTGCTAGAATGAACACAGGATGTACCGATAGCAAGGCAGTATAGACCGCTTGAAGATCTAGGGAGTAAAGGAGGTAGAAAAAGATGACAGGGCCAATGAGGGGCAACACCTTTTTCACTTTTGAAAAAACTTTCTGGGCCACAGGGGATGCATAACCCTAGGGACGTTTTAACACTTTTTCTTTTTGCTTTGAGGTAAAAATGGCTAGATTATTAAGAAACAAAAGGATATCCCGCTGACGAGGCTATGACGCGCCCTTACCTGAAAATCCTTGGAAAACTCTTTCCCCTTGTGGGTATTGCCCTGTTGGTTTACATAGTCCTTGATATTGGGCCGGGAAAGATTATCACAGCCTTTCTCACTATCCCTTGGTATTATTATTTTCTCGCTCTTCTTGTGTTTCTTCCAAGAATGTTTCTCTATGCCTATAAATGGCAGTACATCAGTAGAAAACAGCAGATGGACCTCCCCCTTCTTTTCCTTGCAAAAATTTTTTTGATTAGTCTCTTCTATGGAGGAGTAACCCCAGGTGCTATCGGGCTTCATCTGCGGATTTATTATCTGAAAGAAAAAGCACAGACAACCCTGGAAAAATGCATCGCCAATTCTTTTATCGATAGCACATTGTCGTTTCTCTCAGGATTGTTTCTCGCGCTGATAGGATCGGTGCTGTTGGCTTCCACCTTACCGGGGTTAACACTGACCATTGCAGCTGTGTTTATCCTCTTTGTTGGCTTGTTTATTCTCTTCATGACTCAGAAAGTGGCTAAGCGCCTCTTTCGAGGGGCTATTCGATTGTTGGTACCGAGAAATTTTAAGGAACTTGCTGGTGAGTCATTGGAGTCACTTTATGAGGATATGCCTCGGTTGAGGGATATGATCGTACCCTTTGTGCTTGAATGCATTATTCTGTTGATTGCGGCGACTCAGGTCTATATGCTTTCCCTGGCGTTTTCCCTGCCGATTCCCTATGGTACCTTTGTTCTTCTCAGCGTAACCTCCGTGGTTATTGGAAACGCCCTTCCGATAACTGTTGGGGGGCTTGGTGTTCGTGAGGGGGCCTTTGTGGTGTTTCTGTCACAGTATGGTGTGCCCGCGGAGACAGCCTTTGTTCTCTCCCTTGGAGGATACCTTGTGAAGATTCTTTTGCCAGGGATTTTCGGGTGGTCTCTCTCTTTAAGAAAGAAGCAATAACGATGAAACATCAAAACATGGTGTTGTGTTGTGGAAACAGCCCTTTTTCTTATTTGAGTATCTTTGCCGGGATGCCACCGTAGCGTTTTCCCTTTTCAAGGACCTGTTGTTTGGTCACGACGGCACCGGCGGCGACGATGACATCATCTTGAATCTGTGCACCGGGCATGATGATTGCCCCTGCACCTATCACGCAGTTACTGCCAATGGTGACCTTGTTGATGGTAATGGTTCCCTTAGTATAGTTGTGGATGTGACCGTAGATGACAGAATATTCCCCGATGGTGGTATTGTCTCCTATCTCCGTTACGCAAGGATCCTTGATGACTCCCCCTACTAAGGAGTTTGTTCCCAGTTTCATTCCCAGGAGTCGAAAATATGTATTCTTCGGTTTTCCTATGGGGATGGTTTCAAGGATTTTTCGTATAGGTGTATACAGGCTGCAGACAAGCATCCATTTAAAGGAAGTCTTATCCGCAAGGCAGTACGTGAATACTCCTGGATTGTAGGTGAGATGAAATCCTTTGATGAAGCATCCAGATATAAAGACCTGAGAAAAAATGGTAAGTATGATGCAGAAATACAGGAAAAAGGGTAGCAGGAATAAAAGCCACAATACGTAACCACGGAAGAGAGTAAAGAAGATGAAGCCTGCCAGCACACAGGGGATGAATCCTATGCCAAAGATGAGAATGGGTACTACATAGAGGAGCAGGAGATGACCCAATGATGAATCCTGATCTGGAGTCTCGCCCTTGGTCATACAATAATAATATCCTTGATGGTAATTAAAGGTATGGCGGTTGTCCCACTTGGAGGAAGCTCTTGTAATAGCTTATATTTGGCGTTTTGGCACTTTTCCACATAGTCTTTAAATAACGTGGTAACAAAGGACGGATAGCAAGGAGAATACTATGACGACGCAGGGTGGAAAACAGCAACACAAATCACGAATTGTCCCCTCTTCTCAAAAGAGAAAATCAAAGCCACAAAAACGGTATTATTCCTTCGGTTTTCTTGCGGGGGCCTATTGAATCTGTTGATTACGATTGTTACGTTGTTTTATCTACCCCACACTACATAGTCGTAATATGTTGGTTTTGTTGTGTTGTTTAAGGCGGGAACGCTATTTCTGTGTGGACATGTCGTTTTTGTCGGCCTTTTTAAACTGGATTTTATCCTCTCGAGCCAGCCAACCAAGAGCTGAGAAGGTTTGACTGTTTTCTATGTTGACGAGCTTGGAGACCTGTGAGAGTTCTACTTCCCCCTGGGAATGAAGGAGATCCCAGATTTTACCCGCTGCTGATCCAATCGGCTCGGTGAGATTAGTATTATCCAGTTTTAGGACGTTTCCATCCCTGGAAATTTTGTTTTCTCTGGCGAGCCAACCGACTGCAGCATGTACTTCAAAATCTCTCAAACTCGTGGTTTCCATGAGTTGTTCTTCCGTCATCGGGCCACATTGATCCAGCGCTTCCCATATCTTCCCTGCATTTCTCCCAAACTGTTCTACGGTGTTTATCATACTTGACCCCATCCGTGAAAGGGATAATGCAAAAGGGTGGTAAATAGCTTACGCTTTCTTTCAGAATGTTTTCTTTGGAGGCGGTATCAGGAGAATACGTATTGGGTTGCGTGTGTAATAGGCCAATGAATCCATCATGTTATGAATTTACAGGTTTTGATACAAAGGGATGAGTAAAAGCTTATTCCCTTTTTTCTGCTATAATCCGATAGCTCCAGGAATTTTTCTTTCCCTTGATCCCTTTCAGTGTTAATCCTGTACGAGAAAGGAGCTCTTCGATTTCTTTTCTCGTGTATGCGATGGCATAGGCATCGACATGATAGGCAATGACCTTTTGTGTTGCTTTGTTAAGCTGCATATGAAGCTGGATCAGACGAAGTCTCCATCGTGGAAAGTCTTTATTCAAAGCATCCAAGATAAGTAGTCCCTTGGGTTTGAGTATTCTGTGTATTTCTGCAAATCCTTGTTCTGGTTTCTTCCAATAGGGGAGGCTGAATCGACTAACGACTGCATCTACCGATGCATCTTGGAGTGGTATGTGCTCTGCAGTTCCCTGGATAAGGTCGCCTTTCGTGCTGGCTTGCTTTTCCTGTTGATATGCTAATCTCAGCATTTCCTGTGAGACATCGATTCCCACTACCATTGCTGCTGATAGTGTTGTATGTATCGCCTTGATTAGAAGCCCCGGTCCACAGCCAAGATCAAGGATAACCGGTGAGGCAGATGACAGGGAATCCTTGATGTCAGATGCTAATTCCATATAAAGCTGAGGATAGCGTTTCATGTAGGTGGTAAATTCTTCAGTGGTATGAACATCAAGGGTCATCGGAGTTACCTGTTTATTGGTAAAGGGTGAGTTGTCTATCGGCTAATATGTTTTTCTACAATTCATGATCTCTTGATTATAGGGTCAATATCAAAATGTTCAAAAAATGCTCCCTCCTTTCAGTCATACAAAAGATAATTAACATGTGATAAATTCAGGGTGTTTGAACGATGACGCAACGGCAAACTCTTCTGGTCACTCTTATAAAAAAAACCCTGAATTTTTACTGGTTCATCTTTGACATGTTTGCCTATAAGTTCAAGAAAATCGGTGATATGTACTATAACAAATTTATTGGCACGGCATACAGGAGGGAATATGCCGATGTCAACATCTCCAAACATCAAAAAGTGTTGCATATCGGTTGTGGGGTTTTCCCCTTGACCGAGATGACCATTGTCAGCTCGACAGGAGCACAGGTTGTAGGTATCGACAGGAACAAGAAGGTACTCCCCGCCGCAAGGGATATCATCCAGAGGAAACAGATCGATGGAAAAATTCAGTTTGTCTATGGTAACGGGGTGGACTATCCAGTTGACGGGTTTGATGTCATTATCATCTCGAGTTGTGCGACACCGATACTTCAGATTTTAGATCATGTGATCCATGACGCCAAGGATAATGCCATGATCATCGTACGAGAGGTGGAAACAGCCGTCCGCCCTCTTTTACGATATCTCAACGCCCAAAATGACATAACAATAATAAAAAAAATTGGGCATTATGGGTTTCCGTTCCCAGGGCTCCTTGGTTGGCAGGCGTTTTATATTATTAAAAAAGAATAAGGTTATCATCCTTGTTTTTCATGTTTTACACAAGGGTATTAGAAGACATTGTTCTGCGGTAGCCACCTGCCTTTAACGCTATAATCCCACCGATAATGCTTGGTGTCAACCAGATAATTACAAACCAGAAGAGGGAAAGACTGACGACTGTTTCAGGGTCAACGAGGAACAGGGAAAAAAGAGTTATGAGGGTGGCCTCTCGCATTCCCAGGCCGTAGATGGTGATGGGTATGGATGCAACGACGTTGCCAATAGCGATAATGCAAATAAAATAGAGGAAGGGCACATCCACAAAGAACAAACGGGCCAAAAAGAACAGTGCGGTAAAGCGAACGATCCAGCCAATAAGGGAGAGGATGAAGGGCAGGAGGAGATCCCATGATCGCGGCATGCTGGTAAACATTGATTCGATGGATTGATGCAATCGTTCTCTGAAGGGATTAAAGAGGTTAGATTGAATAAGTCGTTTGAGGAGGGTCCTCCAGGAATCCTTCCGTAAAAACGAAAGGAGTAGAAGAAGAACAAGGATTAAAATGACGAGGAGCAGGAGGGAAAGGTAGGGAAAAATGCTTGCGACAAACAATCCCCCGATACAGCCAAGGAGGAGCAGAGAGAGATAATCGATGGTGTTATGGATGATAACGTTTGCAATGCATTTTTCAAGGGGAGTTCCTGTTTCTTCTTGAAGATAAAGGGTCCTGGTGTATGCGCCAAGGGCTCCTGGGGTGATAAAACCATAGAAATAGCCAATGAAGATGTTTTCTAAAGACCGGAAAAATCCAATGGTTATCCCATGTTTTTTGAGAAGAATCTGCCATTGCACATTGCTGAGAAGAAGAATGGGTATGATAGCGGTAAAGGAAAGGAGGGAATACAGAAGGGGAAGACGGGAAAACTCTGTACCTATTGCCCTAAGATCCAGGGTGCTGAGCACATAAATAAATACGATAATGCCAAACAAAGGAAGCAGTTGCCTAAGCTTCATTCAACTGTCGAGATGTATGGTTTTCTATATAAAGTATGGTCACCATGATACGGTTTCAATTCAAAGGATGACATGTACCACTATGCTTTTTTCTTTCCAAGGGTAACTGTGATCTTGCCGTTTACTGAAACATTGTTTGTTTGAAAAATGCAAGATCGATGTGGCCCCAGTCATCAAAATCCCCTCGGCCATGGGTACCATTAGAAAAGGAAAATATCCAATATTTGTAGAGATAATTCATGCAACTTTTATAGTTCTTGTATTGCCACCATTGCATCGTCAGTGGTGTCGCCGTTTCAATATTATCGATACCATCATAGGTATCGGCAAGGAGCCCCATGGTATGGCCAAGGTGATGGGCTGTCGCTCCGACGATGAGACGTCCCCTGCTAAACCAAGGGAATACATCCTGGAGCCATTGTGCAGAAATGGCAAAGGAATCCAGTCCATCCCACCCGAAAAAGGGAAAGTTAAGGTCGGGACAGTAATTGCAGATGATACCATAGCGGAAAATGCCTTTTCGGGGGTTTTCGGGGTCATTCTCGAGGAAATGGATCCAGTACAGTTCATGAAGCTTGATAAAGGAGAATTGACCGTTACACGCAGGTATTTCGCCTCCACCACCCCACTGGCCATAATCAATATGAAGGGTGATATTGTGGTTGTGATATATTTCAACAAGGTTTTGGATGAGACGTAATGGAGGTCCATTGGTCGCCGTGGTAACCTGTGATTCCATCCAATCCAGTTCAAGAAAGATATCCTTCTGAAAGGGATGAGATCCATAGGAATCAGTGAAGCATTCCTCAAGGTTAGAAAGACCATCTTCATCGGGATCAAGGCGACGGTGATCATCCCAATGCAGGGGGTTGTAGCCGTATTTTTCTTCCCACCAATCGGGAAGAGCATCTCGATCACTGTCGTTACCAGGGATGCTGATCGAGGGACTATACGCAAGGGAATCATTGCGGAGGAGATATAGGGGGTTTGTATGCCAGGTGGGACCAATGGCTGTGAGGGGTCTTGTGAGCCAGGGGTAGTAGTGGGTTTTTCCTGGAATCCATGTGATACGTTCTCCAGGTCCGAGCTCAGTAAGGGAGGGGCCTCTGGGTGATCCCCACCAGTTGTTGTCCATCTGACAGTATGCATCGGTGGCATAGACGCCGTAAAGGGTGTTGTCTTGGAGATTACAGGACGTGAGCGTCCATTGGTTCTGCTGTTCCACGTAGGCACCATAGCGATGATTCTCTGCGATGGTACACAGGGTAACCATGACTTCTTGTGATGCCGTCCTAAGTGAAAGACCAAAATGGGTATTATGGCAGAAACTGGATCGCGTTATGGATACCTCTTGGGTTGAAAAAAGACTGATAGCCGCGCCGTTATGGTGGAAGATGCAGTCATCGATCGTTATACTAGATGAGGAATCGATAAAGAGTCCTCCAAGATTGGCGCTGTTATCACTGATGTTGCAATGGGTCAGTGTGATGGATTGTGATGTACTGAAGAAACCTGAGATCCCGTTGGTATGGAAGTAACAGTTTTTGAGGCTAAGGTGGATTGCGTTCTCTGTGGCAATGCCGAGGGAGTTTTTCGCAAGAAGGCAACCACTGATGACGACATCTTCTGTTTGATAAAAATACATGCCCTTGCCGTTATTCAGAAAGGTACAGTTATCGATCTGATGTGAGGAGGAATTGGAGATGTAAAGACCTGTTTTTGTTCTCCAGAAGGTACAGTTGATCAGTGTTGATTGGGAGGCGTTGAGATGGATGCCAGCATCCCCTTGCTGGCCGCCTGAGCATTGTATACGGAGGTTTTCAAGGGTGACGTCTTCTGTTTGAATATGAATTACGGTGTTGTTGTATTCCCCATTGATAACCGTCTGACCATGACCTGTGAGACGAATGGATGTTATGATAGTAAAAGATTCGTTATACATCCCCTCATTGACACAGATTGTGTCTGTATCCTTTGAAACATCGAGTGCTTCCTGTATGCTACGAAAGGGGTGAAGGAGACTTCCATCGCTGATGACGCCTGTATAGGAGATATCGACATACATGATACGTCCATCGAAAACGTGTTGTTCTTCAATCAAACTGATGGATCCTTGAAAAAGAAGGATGACTACAATGATTGCACTAAAGAGAATATGTGTGTTGCGTCGTTGAAATTTCATTCTATATATAATTATATTTAATTTCCTTATAAAATTTGGCTCTTTCATCTGCCTCCTACCTTCATAAAAAATGGACGGTGAATCTCTTAAGGATGAAAACGATACGAGGACATAATGAAGGAGCAGCTACGTCATACTCTACTCTCCCTTCGAAAAAATCTCAGAGAGACTGAGGTTCAGGCACACAGTAGGGGTATCGTCCAAAGACTTTGGTCCCTACAGGTCTTTACGCATGCAAGCATCATCATGCACTATATCTCCTATGATAACGAGGTCTTCACGCATGATCTGATACAGGATTGCCTGGCGAAGGGAAAAACGGTTGTTGTTCCTGTGACCCATACTCAATCGAAAACGGTAACACCCTCTATCCTTCGTTACTGGGAAGATCTCCAAAAAGGCCCCTATGGTATTCTTGAACCAACAAAAGAAGTGCAAGAGGAGATATCCCTCGGACAGATTGATGTGTTTCTTGTTCCTGGTGTTGGATTTGATCGAAAGGGACATCGAATGGGTCATGGCATGGGCTATTATGATACCCTTTTACAACAGGCCGTAGATATCCCGAAAATTGGTTTGGCGTTCTCCTTTCAGATTGTTGATCAAGTACCAACGGAGGCTCATGATATTGCCATGGACTTTGTTGTGACTGAAGAGGAAATCATACGCTGCACTTCATTCTAGGTCACGAGATCAGAAAGACGACCGAGATCGATTCCCTTTTTTATCTCCAGGGCAATGCGTTCCCCATAGCTTATGGAATCACCATACAGGTAACCTGTGTGGGGTGTAAAACGTGTGAGAGGACTTCCCGGTATGCGCATCGAAACATCAAACACAACCATTTCCTCCTTTCCTTTTTCAGCGGCCATGGCGCCTTGAAGGGCAAAGGGACCGATGATGCCAGGGGTGCATTCCTTTTGTGTCGTGGTGACGAATCGCTCGCCAAGCATGAAGATTTTTTCAATGATCGATTCCTTGGTGGTCGCCGCGATATGTCCCGTCTCTATGATTTTCGGCTGTAGATAGGTAAGGACCTCGAGTTGTTCATTGGCAGGCAGTCTGATCAAGCCATCAAGATTGGTCTGCCGCCGTGTGTCTGTTCCCATGAGTTCCAACTCATCATCCAGGACAGAGTAGAAATAGTTGAAATTAATGGGTGCCCCGACGATATATTCCTCAATGACTGCTTTGTTCAACGCCTCCTTAGTGATCGTCTTTTTTTTCAGCAGTGCTTCTG
>Ga0272442_10008726_pt1 | contig 12785 bp, 8 predicted proteins | sample SSMForm2O_FD_200262 | JGI IMG/M metagenome (GOLD analysis project Ga0272442, IMG submission 200262) | Marine sediment archaeal communities from Little Sippewissett salt marsh, Falmouth, MA, United States - SSM-Form-2O | ecosystem: Environmental > Aquatic > Marine > Wetlands > Sediment ... | reverse complement strand
CTCTTATCCAGTAATTGAAATTATTCTGTTCGCTTATAACTCGAGACTGCAGGAGGATTTCGATTGCTTGACCAGTTTTCCCAACTTCCGTATAATACTCGGCCATTCTGATATAATTTATCGCCTGCGCATAGACACTTCTGCTTTCCTGAGAGTACTCATAAGCCAGTTGTATCCTCTTAAAAGCTTCCTTATAATTATTTCTTTTCAAGGTAATAAAACCCAGAATTTGGTAAAAGAACTCCTGTTGATTGTTATCCAGGAATAAATCTTTGTATTTTTCCAGGAGTTGATCGATTTTTTTATAATTCCCAATATTATAGAGATAATAGAAATATGTTTTAATTAAAGGTTTAACCGTTGTGATCTTCCCTTCTAATAAATCAGGGTAAAACTCTTCAATGAAATCGTAATAATATTTGAAATTAAATAGTTTTCCTTTTGCAATGGCAATATTATTTAAGATCGAATCCAGAAAGGGTTTATTCTCATGATTTAAAGATTCTTCCCGGGCTTTATCCAAGTATTTTTCTGCTTTCTTGAAATCTCCCAATTTGATAAAAGTCTCACCATGGTTCAGTAAACTAAGAACCCTGATTTTCTTACATCCTACCTCTTGGCATACTAAAAGGGCTTTGCGAAAATACTCGATTGCTTCATTTGTATATCCTTGTACGAGTGCTACGTCTCCAATGTTGTTGTATACTATCCCAAGTTTTCTTTTATAATTAACTTTCTCCCAGATCTTTCGGGCAATATGAAAATTTTTGTCTGCTTCATCGAGAATCCTATCTTTGTGATACAGAAATGCTAATGTATTATGCAAATTACCAAGTCTGACAAAAAAGGCATCATCATTTTGTGTCTGGATCGAAGGCAGATATTCTTCGATTAGATTAATTCCTTCGGAAAGTTTACCAGAAACACCAAGATATAAACCTTTCAAACTAATGTAAGCAGTCTTCAGATCAGGTGAAAGTTGAAAAGTATCAAGTTCTGAGATTGCTTTGTTAAAATTGTTAATATCACCCTGGACTGAGTAAATTTCTGCGAGCTTTAAGAGAATTTCAGCTCTGATCTTACCTGTTATCGCTAATTTTAAGGCATTCTCAAATCTGCATTGGGCTAGATTATATTTCTCAGCTACAAGATAATAGACTCCCATTAAATAATGTTTTTCAGCAATGTTAGGCATTTTGCTGATTTTTCTTTTGAGAGTTGCGGGAATATGTCCAGTAGTTGTCCACTCAGATTTATCGACCAGTTCTCTCAAATCTTTTCTAAATTCTCCTTCGGGTAATTCAAGTTTAGAACTGAAATCCAGCTGAACAACAGATATCATCACGTCAAAAGCTTTTCCTCTTTCACCCCCTTCGAAGAAAATTTTTACCAAAAGTAATTTATATTTTCTTACTGAGGTAAAATCTTTAATGATATTGGCATGTTTGATAACACCTTCGATCACCTCAATAAGAGTTAAGGTTTTATCATTGAAATATTCCAGTACTTTTTTTGATACCTGCTTCTCTTCATCATTACCAATTTCATGTTGCCATCTGGCAACTGCTTCTTTAAAAGTGAATTGGTAAAAATCAGCATATTTCCTGATTAATTCGTTATTAATCGCATCAGTGATCAAGAAAAAAACCTGTTTTTCGTTCAAACTCAGAATATATTTCATTAATTCCTTTGATAAAGGAGTTTGAACATAAGAAAGTTTTTGTAGATTGCGATAGGAATCCTCACTGAGATGAGCCATTCTCTGATAAATAGAATGTCTGACATCCTCAGGAACATAATAATTCTTGAACTTAAAATCGAAGTTAAATTTATTTTTCTTCCAGATTTTACGGTTCTGGGTCAAGTCGATTAAAATCTGTTCTATAAAAAGAGGGTTACCGTTTGATCTATTCCAGAGATCCTCAAGAAAATGATCGGGGGGAGAAACATTCAGCAAGCGATGAACATATTTTTTGGTCTGTTCCCTATCAAGTGCTTCTATTTTAATCCTTACAGGGTGAATTAGACCTTCTATTTTACGAGGATCGTTTATACTGAAAATTATCAGGATCGGTTTTTTAGTTATATCTTGTGAGATGAAGTTGACAAAATCTATTACTTCTTTTTCCAGATACTGACCTGATCTGATCGTAAATATGAGTGGTTTTTCCTCGGAAAGGTGAAAGAGAAAAGCAGAAGCTGATTTAAAATCAAGCGAAAGATCCTCTTTATTCTGAGTTTTTATATCTGCTGCTTCCTCGGATTCAAATAAATACTTCCTTAATTTAGTTGAAATATCTGATAAATCCTCAGCTAATTTCTTGTTATTCTCGACAGCAAAATAAAATTCCTTTATCAGTGCAAAAAACGGATCTTTATGCTTAGGACCGCATTCATAGTCAAAAATATAGAAATCATCGGTTAAAAGATGGTAACGGAATAAAGCCAAGGCGTTTGTTTTACCAAGTCCTTTACCTGCTGAAATTACAATGACCTTTCCATTACCCTTCTCAATCAATGGTACATATTCCAACAACTGATGGGCATAATCCTCCCGAACTATATAATCACTGAAACTTATATTGTTTACAATTGACCATTTCTGAGAAAAGGGATATTGTCTCATCTGAATTTTATTAATGTAGGAAATTATGGATTCGCAGTTTTCAAAGCGATCGTTAGAATTTCGCTCCAGCAATTTAAGGATCAACTTCTCTAAATTACTGGGGATATTAGGATTCAGTTCCCTGGGAAATTTAGGAAAAAGGTTATAACGTTTGCCTTCAATAAAACCCGTTATCTGTTCCACGGTATAAGGCAGTGAACCAGTAACAATCTTATACAGCATCACACCAAGGGAATAAAAATCACTTCTGTACTCAATTTTTTGATCCAGGTATATCTCCGGGGCAACATAAGGCAAATTGCTACTTATATTTTGTTGCCCTTTTTCCAGATCCAGTTTGGTAAAACCATAATCCATGATTTTAACTTTGGGTCTATCGCTTTCGATTTGATAGAGAACATTTTCCGGTTTAAGATCCTGATGTATGATATTCTGACTATGGAGAGCATTCAATCCATAACATATCTGTACGATAATATCGTATAGCAGGTTCAGATTACCTGATCGGAGCCTGAAATCTTTTAAGGTTTTACCTTTGCAATATGTGCTTATGTAATAGATATGGGGTCCATAATTTCCAAAATCTACGACTTGAATAAGGTTAACATGTTGTATTTTGGTGATATGGTGCATCTTCTCGGCGGAAAATTTTTCATAAAGGCTGCTAGCGGCGAGTTTATGGAATAACTTAAGTCGGTATATATTTTCAGTACGCATATCCTGAACTTTATATACCTTTGCCCAAAGCCCGGTGCCCAGCTCTTCAAGTACTTTGTACCGGGAAGCAATGATCATCTTATGCTCCTATTTTTTATACGTAAACTATAGATATAAGCTAGAGCCTGTCAAGTATGCGATAAGAAAACACAAAGAAATTTCATTGAATTTTTATTCTTTATTGATGCACTTTTAACTTTCCAGTTTTTTTACGATCTGATCCACTATTTTTTTCATTTCTTTTCCGGAAGTGGAATCACCATAAGTTGATACATAAGAAAATCCCTCATCTCCGGAATTAACTATTTTAGTATCGATAGGAATCTTGCCAAGAAGGTCAAGTTTAAAATCCTGAGCAGCTTTGGTTATACCTAAACCTTTGAAAATGTCGATTTCCTTTCCGCAGTGTGGGCATAAAAATGAGCTCATATTCTCTATTAAACCTAAAACCGGGACATTTAATTTCTGAGAGAATTTGATAGTTTTCCTAGCATCTAAAAGAGCAAGATCCTGGGGAGTTGATACTATTATCGATCCGGTAACATTTTTAAGGATCTGAATTACACTTAATGGTTCATCACCTGTTCCGGGTGGAGAATCAACTATCAAATAATCCAACTCGGGCCAGCGGATATCTTGCAAGAATTGTTTGATTGCTCCCATTTTAAGTGGACCCCGCCATACAATAGGCTCATCAGGATTGGGTATCAGGCTGGCAATGGTAAGAGCATAGAGATTTTCGGCGACCTTGATTGGAGATGGAAACTTTTCATTTTCAAGCAATTGCAGAGATCTACCTTCTATACCAAGCATCTTTGCAATTGAAGGTCCATGGATATCGACATCGAGTATTCCCACTTTTTTACCCTTACTAGCAAGCCCAAAAGCGAGATTAACGGCTACAGTACTTTTACCTACTCCCCCCTTCCCGCTTATAACAATTAATTTATGCTTTATACGATCAATATTTTCCTGCAATCTTTTGTTTTGTTCTTCTGGATTTTCCCTTTGCTTTTGATTCACGATTTTCCTCCCAATTAATCTTGATTCTTATGTTTAAGTTAAATCTTTTTCATGACACTTCCTGTCAATAGTTATGTGAAATTAGATTTTTTATTGACCAAATTATCGCTTAACATGATTTTACCAAAAAATTTTTAGCTTGGGAGATAAATGAAAGCAATAATTTTAGCTGCGGGAATGGGGAAAAGATTAAGTGAAAAAACAAATGGTTTACCTAAAAGCATGATTCAGATCGGAGAGAGAACAATTATCGAGCATCAAATCAAGAATTGTCTGGAATTCGGAATACAAAAATTTATCATTGTTGTTGGTTACAAGAAAGAAATTCTAAAAGAACATATTTTAAAATTTCTAAACAAGGATCAAGTCGCATTTATCGAAAACAAGATTTACGAATCGACAAACACATTATACTCGCTCTGGTTGACCAGAGATCACTTCGATTCCGATTTTATTTATTTCAATGCAGATGTTCTATTTCATAAAGATTTACTTGGCATGATCATTCATCCCAGTCCCTATTCGCAATTGCTAATCCAACCTAAATCATGTGGTACAGAAGAAGTAAAAGTAATAATCGATCCTGATAAAAAAATCCTTGAAATCGGTAAAGATCTCGAACCGGAAAAATGTGCTGGTGAATTTATCGGTATTGCCAAATTCAAGCGTGATATCTTATCTGAATTTCTTAAAGCGATCCAATATGGTATTGAACAAAAACAGGAGAATAATTATTTTGAATATGCTGTTAATCTGCTCTCAAAAAAAGTTGCTTTGGAATCAGTTTCAACCGGAGATTTACCCTGTATAGAGATAGATTTTCCAGAGGATCTCATTAGAGCCAGAAAAATGTTCAATTGAAATTCATGAACAGAATCCTGCTATTAGGAATAAATGCCCGTTATACTCACTCAAATCTAGCAATAAGGTACTTAAGAAACTATTTAAGTAAACTTGATCTCCAAATCTTACTTCTGGAAACTTCGATCAATAGTAACACCCTGAATATTGTAGACAAGATACTAAATATAAAACCTGATCTAATCGCCATTTCTGTTTATATATGGAATCATGAACTTGTAAAAAAATTGATCCCGGAATTACACCTTGCCCTACCTAAATCAGGATTGATCCTGGGGGGGCCAGAAGTCAGTTATACTGCGAACATCTGGTTTGATGAATTTCCATACCTAGATCATATTATCTGCGGTCCAGGAGAAGATGCATTATTAAATCTCTTAAAAAATCCTGATCAGAAATATGATCAAATTCTCAAAATGAGTAATCAACCCTTAGATCAACTTCCTTTTCCTTATCGGGAAGATGATTTCCCTGAACTCCTCGACAAATACCTTTATTATGAAAGTTCCAGAGGATGCAGCTTTAAGTGTAGTTTTTGTCTTTCATCCCGAAACGACCAGAAATACGAAATCCGAAATTTGGAAATAGTTAAAAATGAACTTAGATTCATGCTGAAAAAAAATCCACTGATTATTAAATTCGTTGATCGTACTTTTAATCTTGAACCAGAGAGAGCTCGCGAAATATGGCGCTACCTTTTTAAAATCTGGAATCACAAAACCAAATTCCATTTCGAGATCAGACCTGAATTACTTGGCAGAGAAGATATTGCACTGCTTGAAAAAATACCCGACAATATGTTTCGATTTGAAATTGGTGTCCAGTCGGTAAACAAAAAAACTTTAAAAGCGATAAACAGATTTCAGGATTTTGATTCAATTGCTCCTAAAATATTAAAATTGATAAAACTGGGTAATATCCACATCCATGTTGATTTGATAGCTGGATTACCCTATGAGGATCTTGATTCTCTCAAAAATACTTTCAACAGGATCTATCGACTTGGTGCTAATAATCTTCAATTTGGATTTCTTAAAATCCTATTTGGGACTCAAATCGCATCGGAGACTAAAAAATATGGTTATCTATTCAGCCCCAATCCACCCTATCATGTAATTGAGAATAAATGGATCTCAGTTAATGAAATGGCAGATTTAAGGAATTTTGAACATATTTTTTCAAGTTATTATAATTCAGAAAATATGAAAATTAGTCTTGAAAATTTGGTAGATATTTACGATGACCCTTTTAGATTTTACCAAGAACTAACACAATTTATAAATCCAGACTTCGAACTGCCAAAAGCCTGGAACTGGACACAAAAGGGAGAATTACTACTAAGATTTGTTAATAAAATAATTCCAGAGAAAAAAGCACTGATCAAAGATTGTTTACGTTGGGATTGGTGCTGGAAGGCAAAGTCTCACAGGTATCCGGATTTTATTCAGGAGTTAAAAGATTCCGAAATTAAGAAAACCGGGAAAGTGAAATTAAATAGTTTTATCATAGATGATTTTGTTCAATCAGATAACGTTTCATTTCCTAAAAAGCTTATAAACAGGTGTATATTTTTTAAACCTTTCTCGAAAGAATTTATAAATAAATATCTACCTGATCATGAACTTGTCTGCTTTTTTCCCACAGATAGTAACAAAGGAATTTTATATCTATAAAAAAAGCCCTCCTTGGTAAAGGAGGGCTTTTTAGATTGAATCTCTTTTTATTTAGTGAGAACCATTTTCTTGGCGTAAGTTTTTCCTTCTGTTTTCAGAACGTAAAGATAGATTCCAGAAGATACTTTCTTACCGTTGTTATCGGTTGAATCCCAGTTAATTCCAACATCTGATCTAATGATCCCTTCATAAAGATTTCTAATTAGATTACCCTTAATGTCGTAAATAAATACTTCACCTTGGACTGCCATATTAGATTCTTCCATACTGAAGAAGATCTCTGTATTGGGATTGAAAGGATTAGGGGTATTATACAATCTAGCTGTATTGAGAATTTCGGGAGGAACAGGATCGTATCCACCTTCAGGAACGCTTAAGCTGATGGGACCATGAGTATTAGAAGTCTGGTCATAAGAAATATCTTCGATCCAGTACCAGTAAGTCATACCAGGAAGCACACCAACTTCATCTTCAAACATATAATCATGAGGTTCACTGGAAGTACCATATCCGGGAACTAAGTCAATGTTGATCTGAAGTGAATTTTCAAACAGGTTTGATTCCGAACGATAGACATTCCAGCCCATGTTGTTAGTTTCACTCTGAGTAGTCCATTGCAGAACGGAAGCACCTTCAAAATACATAGCAGTGAAGGAACTCAATTCTACAGGAAGTTGCTCACCTTCATAGGTATATACTATACATGCTGTTACTTTTGCCTGAGTCTCAACATATCCTGTTGCATTACCACCGGTACCCCCAATTGTGAATTCACTTGCGGTAAATGTGCATACATCAAATGGACTTGTGAAATGTGATAAATCTGTGTAAATATAAGACCAATAACCGGAATTTGTACGATCCAACCATTCGGTTCCAGAATCTCCAGCCCAGTCAGTATTTCCATCATAAGTATCCAAAAATACTGTGTCGAACATAGTTGGACCAGGATAATAATCTACTAGGTCTTCTTCATGATCGGTTATATCTGGTGCAGTAATAAAAAATGCTAGGGTTGTTTTTGCATATCCATCAAATGTACTGCTGAGTGAAGTATTTTCAAGCCCCACATCCTGGATAGTTTCAAGTGTAATTTGTAATTCAGCTCCTATTAAGGATGTGTAAGGATATACTGGTGCCTCAGGTAATTCACAACAAAGTCCGGGATCAGACCAGTCTGTATCCTGCCAACCAGTGTTACAACAAAACGTCCTTGTGAAATCTGCCCAAGTAAAACTAAAAACTAATAAACCTACAAGCAGGAAAATTAACTTTTTCATAATCTCTCCTTTTTTTAAAATTTAGATCCAAATTTTTTATTTTTTCTTAACACTTCTATGGAACTCGAAATTGTCCACAAACCAATTCTTCTAAAAAAAATATTAATGTCAAATTATTTTTTAAAATTTACCTCTAATTGTCGAATCTTAACTGTAACCCAAAAAGATATTGCTTATAATCTTTATTTTCACTAACTTCTAAAATGGGGCTGGAAACGTTTCTCCAATCATTTCCATAATAAAAACCAGTGGAAAATTTCTTACCCAACGGTATAGTACAGAAAATTTTCCAATTCTTTCTCCAATCTTTTCTACCATAATGATATTTATCATTCCTAAAATTAGAATCATAATAAATTTCATAATAAGAAAATTCAACAGCTAATTCTAGTTCTTTCTCCTTTTTGATTTTAAGAGGAAAGGAAATCGATATCCTATAAATATCGTCCTGATGGGATGGATCTTTAAACTCCTCTATCTCAGATATTCCCTTATAGGCTTTTTCCCCGTCAGCATTAGATTTCCTATAGGTATAATCTAATCCCAGTCTTAATTTTTGATATGGCAAGATAATTGCCCTTATCCTGTTTTCATATTGATCTGCATCATATTCGGTAAAAAATTCATTGTATAATAATTGAGAATATTCAACTTGATAACTAAGATTTAAAAATTCCAGAATCCTATACTGAAATTCAGCATAAGCAGAATTTTTAGCATAGGTGAAATCTCGATAATCAGTTCCAACATCCAGCACACTATCATAACGATTAACATAGATTTCGGGAAAATAAAAATATTTAAGTTCAAAATTAAACTTACTGCTTAGATATTGCTTTAGCCTTATTCCGAAATTTATCTTATCCAAGATTTCGTTATTCCAATACTTTTCATAATTCAAAGAAAACCGGATGATTTGGGTGTGCCCCAGAAAATCTGGATTACGAAAGCCAATTCTTAAAGCAAAGTCACTTACAAAATCATCGGAACTGGAAATTTTGAATTTATCAACTTCATTTTTATTTTCAAATCTTCTTAGATCTTTATCCGACAATTCAAGGATATTACTGTTGTAACCAGTCTTGATCCTTAGATCGTATAAGAGATCAAAAGCATTAACAATTTTCAGATTCAATCCTAGAATTAGAACAAGAGAAAACCAAACTCGATTTATTCTCATTCGACAGGTTCCACCGCTGATTTGTTAATATATAACCTGAACAGTAGATCTCTGTTAACATCGATATCTTTTATTCTCACCTCATGAATTCCAGAAGGTATTTTAACAATATTCACATCTCCGGTTGAAATAATTTTATGTTCATCCTTTAGGACCGATTTACTGGATGGATAAGCTGTTTCAGTGAAGGTAGAGAACTCTTTTCGATCCAATTCCAAGGTATAACGATAATTGAATCTGGAAGTTAAATTATCCGGAAAGATAAGACGACTTATGATTTTCAGCATTACAGGACCTTCCAAACTGAAACTGATATTTTTTTCCTTAGCTGAGAAGTAAGTATAAGCCTTATTATTGTAGATAATTATTTTTTCTTCATCAAAAGTATTTGGTGAAAATCGAACATAATCAATATCCTGTTTTGCCGAATTCTGATTTTTCCCTCGCAATTTTACCAACAGATCAAAACCAGAATCGTTATTTAAGACAATTTTACTTCTGGTAGTTCCAATTGATCTTAGATAGCTATTATAAGAAGACACAATTTGTCCATCAAGCCCCTTACTTACATTACTTGGTCTTGCTTTTCTGGTAACAGTTTTACTCTTTCCATCCACAACAATCTGATATTGATAATTCTTTTCAACCTCAGTGAAAATCCTGGTATAAACTATTAAAGTATCTATATCGATCAATGTTGCTTCCAGATCGTTATCAGCAGGAAGAAAATAATAGTTCAATATCTTACCTGTTTTCTTATTAAAAAGTCTAAAAACATCGGGATTATCAACTACCAGGATTTCACCCGCGCTTAAGATAACTGTGGTGAACAAAGCAAAAATTATGTTAATAGGCAGTTTAATCTTATTCAATTTATTTAATATCCCCTTCTTTGATCTTCAACTCTTTGTGATCGAAAAAAATCACGAGAATAACCAATAATACAAGGATCGCCAGGGCAATTGATGTAATTGTAAGGTTATACCTTTCGTCTAGAAACATCTTACCGGATCCGGGTTCTGGTATCGGATCAGGTGCCAGTGGTAAGCCATATTTTTCTGCTAAAGCCTCTATATCCAAGAGATGGATGATAGGATCACCTTCATCAGCAAACAGGAACATTGTTCCCTTAAGAGGGATATTCTTGATGTTTATATGTCTGTGATAACCGGGTCCGATTAATCTGCCATTGATGCTGTTACCGAGACTGGAGAGTCCTCCTCCCACATTCACATAGAGATCAATCGATCCGTAGCTGTTTAATATTTTCATTTTCTCGGTAATGTTCTGTTCCAGACTATTTGTTTGAACCAGGTCAACGTTATTCCTGCTTATTGCTTCCAAGATCAGATCACGTCCGGTCCTGTTCAATCCTCTACCCAGATCTCTTCCCCCGCCCAGAGAAGCAGCGACACTTTTGTATGGAAAAATCTCCTTTTCGTTGAGTAGAGTTTCCATATCAAGCCAGGTAAATACTGGTGAGGTGGCACCAAACATAGAAGCTCCGACTGATGTAATCATCACAAGATCGAGATCAAGGGTTTTTGCTGCACTCATAACAGCTATATTTATGGATGGGAAAGATCCAGTACAACTCATGGCCACTCGATCTCCAGCTTGTAAACGAGCATCTTTAAATAACTCAACTATCACTGCAGCCATGTTTGGATTTAAGCTTGTTAATTTGGCAGTTAAACTTCCCCTATCTGTTGTGATCAGAGTCTGCTTCTCTCCAATCAATCCTGTTTGATTCGGATCATTGATCTTATCGATAAAAACATTATGATCTAAGTGGTATTGTTTTATAATTTCCTGGGCTTTAGCCATAATCTTAGCAGCTTGCAGTTTTTCTGCGAAATATTTTTCTTTAACGAAGATTCTGCTGCTGTTTACCCACCAAAACAGGATCAATGCTACACAGAGAAGAATTATCTGACTGAATTTCGACTTTGAACTCGGTATGTACATATCCAACCAACCTTTATGATATAATCTCGCCACCAAAAATAAGAACCAATAAAAAACGAACGATTACGGCAGCTAAGAACATTGTAGACAAAGTTCTTATCACATCTTGTCGTTCCATAGAATTTGCGATCAATCCTGGTATGATATAACCAATAACTTGTACCGTGTAACTAGAGGGATGAAAAGAATACAAGGCATACTGTCGAACCGCCCAGCCCAGGATAAAACCGAGGAGTACTGATATCACCATTCTTCTCCGCCCATAAATAAACATGATTTTCCCAAGAAATTTTACTATAAAATATACAACAAAACTAATCGCCAAAGTAACCAGTATTGTCCAAGGTTGATGCAAAAACAAAGCTACATATCCCGCAACAACAATCCCACCTGCAGCAGTACCGAACGTTTCGAGAAAAAAGAGACTAATTATAACACCAAGACCTATTCCTACTTCAAACATCTGATTTATTCCTCTCCTTAAAATATCTCATTATCCTGCCTCCGTTTCCACCAATATTACCGATCCCAAATAGTAAGATCTCTTTCTCAGTCATTTTATCCAAACATTCGATCAATTCTTCGCCGGTAATCCAACCACAGACATGTATTTTTTCCTTCTTAATACCCTTATTCAAAGCATAATTCTTAATGGACTGGCATTGATCACCAATCAAGAATAAGCGATTGAACTGCATATCCCTGAGCATCTCGATTAATTGTCTGGAGCGAAACATTCTGTCTGCTCTTGTGTTGAGAACCATAACCAAAGATTCAAGATGAGGATGAATTTGCTTAACATTTTCGATCAGGAATCCTGTCGATTCGGGATCGTTTGCTGCAAAAGAATGAACAAAATAGATTCTTTTCTCTTGATGACATACTTCAAATATCTCTGCAGCTCCGATATCAGGTTTGGCTTTATACATACCAGTAAGAGCTATCTTACGATCAATTCCGAGTTGTGTACACACCTTCAGTGCTAGAGCAACATTTTCCCTGTGTTCAATATGATTGAAATTTTTTAACTCTTCCATTTGGACATCAGATTTATCCACATAGGCAAGTTTTGAGCCAAGGGAGCTAGCTTTTTTATCCATCAGCGGGAGCATTTTAATCTCGGATGTAAAAGCAATTTTATTCTCTGGTAGAGTATTACAAAGGGAATAGGTAACATTTCTAATTCCCGGACCCATTAAATCAAGATGATCAAGCCTGGAATTTGTAATCACACTTATATCAGACTTTATAATCTTATGTTCTGAGATCCATTGGTATTCTGGTGTAACTGCCATGCATTCCAGAACAAGAGCATCAACTTTTTTATTTGCAGCATGCCTAATTATCTTAATCTGTTCTCTGATATTAGGTCCAAAAGGTCTCTGGATAGGAGATTCAGATCCATTCTCATGAATAATAACCGGAGCTGATCCTGTAGTTTTAGCAAGGGTTCTCTT
>Ga0272442_10008725_pt1 | contig 12786 bp, 8 predicted proteins | sample SSMForm2O_FD_200262 | JGI IMG/M metagenome (GOLD analysis project Ga0272442, IMG submission 200262) | Marine sediment archaeal communities from Little Sippewissett salt marsh, Falmouth, MA, United States - SSM-Form-2O | ecosystem: Environmental > Aquatic > Marine > Wetlands > Sediment ... | reverse complement strand
TTACTGACGGAGCCTATGATAAAACGTATGTTAATACCGCTCACAAGGGATTCATTACCCTCGTCAAGGGGGACGACCTCTCGGAACTTGTCGCTTCCACCTATCTTGGAGGGATTGATAACCCGTATGGTTCCTACCCGAGCAGCCCCATTTGCGACATGACACTCGATTCTGAAGGGAATGTGGTGGTGGTCGGTAAGACGGAAGCCGCTGACTTTCCAACGACCGAGGATGCCTACGACACTACCGCCAATGTGGAGTATCTTGCATATTCAGGATTGTATGCCATAAATTCCTTCTTTGTTGCCAGACTCGAGGCCGATCTCTCCGATCTGCTGGCCGGTACCTACCTCGGCAGCCGGTACTTTGCAGAATACCCCAGGCTCGGTCTTTCCCTTGACGATGATGACAACGTTTACCTCTGCGGCATGACGGCGTCTACGAATTTTCCCACCACCGACGGCGCCTATGACAGGAGTTACAGCGGTGGCCAGTATGGGAGGGATTCCTTTGTCTCAAAACTCGACAGCAACCTGTCGAGAGATACCTTTGCAGACCTTGCCCTGAGCGTCGATTCCGATTCCCTGACCGTTACGGAGGGAGGCGAATTTACCTATCTGCTTACCGTTGTAAACAACGGACCTGACACCGCAGGTTCTGTAACGCTGACGAACGCCCTGTCGGACGGTGTCACCTTTGTATCGGCACAAGCGGATCAGGGCACGGCAACCTGCAATGCATCAGGCGTGATTACCTGTGATTTCGGCTCTGTCGCGAGCGGGGTCGAAGTGAGCGTCACGATTGTAGGACAGGCGCCCGAGAGTATCGGCGCCCTGAGTCTGGATGCTTCGGTAAGCGCTGCCCAGACCGACACGAACGAGGCAAACAATGCAGTGAGCATAGCCGTGACCGTGACGGAGAATCTCCTCGACAACGAGGTGGACCTTGACCTGAGTTCCGATTCAGATTCGGTTGCGGTCACCCTGGGAGGCGAGATTACCTATGAGCTGACGGTGGCCAATAATGGCCCCGACGCGGCCAGTTCCGTGGTCATGACGAACACCCTGCCGGAAGGACTGACCTTCGTGTCGGCAACACCGGATCAGGGTACGGCCGCGCATGACGCCGGGATAATTACCTGTGAACTCGGTCCCATTGGGGCTTCCGGTGAGGTAAGTGTTGTCATCGTGGTGCAGGCGCCCGAGAGTATCGATGACCTGATCCTGGAAGCTTCGGTCAACGCCGCCCAGACCGACACGGACGAGACGAACAACACCTTGAGCATAGCCGTAAGTATTACCGACGAAATCATAGAAACGGTCAAAGGCAGCAGTAACTGTTTTATCAACACATTGGGTCTATAGCGTAGCGCTCCCTTCCTGTAATAAGGATTATTACTTGAGTGAGTTACAGATAGTGTATGCTGAGGGATACCGGGTCAATTGCAACCCGGTATCCCTTTCTGCTTCCGTCGTGAGAGGGCAGGATTTCATCTTTGAATTCCGGCATACTCTATAACACCCATGGTATGCCATTCAGAGTAGTGTGCCTCGGAGCCCTCTCGTTCGGGGCAGCTTCAAGCCCGGCCGCCGGCCTGCGGCTGGGTTAATCGACGATGAAAAATGATGACCTCGTAAGAAGTTAACATGTTCCCTCTCCCTTGACGGGAGAGGGTGGGGTGAGGGTGTTTAGTGATTTATGTCGTAATAGCCACGTCCCCCTCCCGCGAGGGGAGGGGAAAAGTACTTTTTGCATGACTATCAAGCATGAAGTTTAATACAAGCCCGGCCGCCGGCCGGTTTGATCAAAGATAAAACCTTAGCCTTGCTCCGGGCAGCGATAGCCGTGCCTTTCTTGACCGGGCGTGCTCCCACAGGCCCCGCCCTGTGATCGAGGGGCTTCACAATCATGATCACCTGGTCGAGACGCCGAAGAGAATCTTTTCTGCGGTATGCGGTAGCTCAACGTATCTGCAGAGAGGAATATGATTGAAGATGCCGGTCGGCTGATCGGAGGGCCACCTGCTCGGAACTTTCCCCAAGGGAGGAGATCGAAAGAACGAGACGCGGCGAAGCCGTCTCACAAAGGCGAGCTGCTCTTTTATTGGATGGCCAGGCAATAAAAAAGCAGCTCGTTACTACAGTAAAGAAATTAATTAGCGTTCCCCCCCTTGCCCCTCAGAGGGATAACCGCCTTGCACGCCGCATTCACGATAGGATACATTATCGGTGATGATGTGAGCGCGGGATGGGTCCCCATCTGAAACTTTACTATGTCATCGGCGGTCATCCTGTGCATGATGCAGGCGCTGAGTACATTGATCATTTCCCCGACCGGTTTGCCTCCCGATACGGCACCTCCGATTAACGTAGCGGTGTCTCTGGTAAATATGAGTTTTACCTTTGTGTGGGTAGAATTGGGCATGCCGCCGGGATGAGTGTCGGGGGCCGCCGCCTCCGTTACGATATACTCCGTCCCCGTCTTCTTTATAAACCTCTCGGTAACACCTGCGACACCGAAGGCCCTTTCATTGATAACTGTGGAAAATACGCTGATGGCTCCACTGTTCTGATGCGTGGGAGAGTAAAGATTAGCGCCGGCGATCCTCGCTTCTGACGTTGCGATTGAAGCAAGCATGACACCGCTCGGCCTTCCGTCGAAGAAAGAAACCTTCTCGGCGCAATCACCGCATGCATACACATCGGGGTCTGTATAGGTCTGCATATAGCGGTCAACTCTGATCGTATTCCGAAATCCCAGCTCCAGTCCCGATTTTTCCGCAAGTTCCGTATTGGGAACTGCCCCAATGCCCAGGATTACAATGTCCGCCTTAAGTTCTTTTCCAGTTGCCAGTCTCACGCCCGTGACTGCTCCATCGCCGAGTATGGCTTCAACCTTTTCATTCACGAGTAAGTGTACCCCTGTTTCCTCCAGCCGGGCCTGTGCCTCATCACAGAATTCGTTGTCCATCGCCATCTGGAGACAGTGAGGCATCGCCTCGACAACGGTAATATTGACATCTCTTCCCTTTCTGCACTCATCGGCGAACTCCATCCCGATAAAGCCTCCCCCGATGATAACGATGTCTTTGACGCCATTCATACAACCCATCAGATGGGACAGGTAGTCGAATTCTTTCTTCACGGGGAATACATTCTCCTTGTCGATTCCCGGAATAGGGGGTACCATGGGACTCGACCCGGTCGCAAATACGAGCTTGTTGTACGCAACCGTCTCGCCGTCTTTCAATGTAATAACCTTCTTTTCCCGGTCAACCTCAACGGCCTCTCCCTTTAGAAGTTCAATCCCGTTGTTTTCCAGGAGCCCGTCAGGAATAACATTGTTCTCCGGACCTCCCACCGTGCCGTAGATATAGGGAATTCCGCACGGAACAAGAATGGTACCTTCCTTCCTTATGAGTAATACCTTTTTGTCAGGGTAATGCCTCCTGCAACTTATACCCGCCGTAATACCTGACAACCCTCCCAACACCGCCACATCTGTCTCTTTCATAGGTCCACCCTTTCCATCTTCTGTTTTTGTTGAATGTTCTGTTCGGCCTGTCTGCCAAGACAATAAATCTTTTTATTTATATGTTATTATTTTAAGTTTATCGTTGATACAGGTCATTGATGTAAATCAATTATTTGGGTAAAATAAATCGTTTTGTAAATTCGACATCCTTTTACGAATCAGTCCCCTTTCGAAGAGAATGGGGTCACCCCCTTTGTGATGATCATCATGCTGACCCTTGTGTTATGCACGATTTTCCCCGAGATTATTACCTGGCTTCCGGAAAAGATGATCGGTCCTGCCCACTGATTCCGCCGTCACCTGCCCCCGCGTCGTTGGTCATTCGTTCCTCCTCCTCTTCCTACCGGTGGAGCAGATAGATGAAGGCAACCGATATGACGAGATAGATCATCGTCAGGATACTTCCTCCACGGATGAAATCAACGGGCCTGTATCCTCCCGGCGACATCAGCAGGGCGTTGACCTGATGCGTGGGAAGGATGAAGGAGTTGGATGCGCAGAGGGCGACGAGCAGCGCCAGGCCGCGGGCGCTGATGCCCGTGAAATCGGCCATAGCCATGACGAAAGGGACCAGAAGCACCGTGGCGGCCACGTTGGAGGTGAAGAGGGCGAGGAAGGTAGTGAGGAATCCGACGGCGAAGAGAACCGTTACGGGCGGCGCGCCCTCGAGAAGGTGCATCATCTGGCCGGCTACGTACAGGGATGCCCCGGTACGGTCCATGGCAATGCCCAGGGGAATCAACCCCGCCAGGAGAAACACGATCTTCCAGTCGACGGCCCGATACGCTTCGTCGATCCGGACGATTCCCAGCAATATCATGGCAAGGGCGCCTGTCAGGAGTCCCAGGGCGATCGGAAAGCCTGAAAGGGCCAGGATGATGGCCCCGGCGAAACAGAACGACGCGGTCAGCGGCTTCGGCCGCTCCGTTTTTTCCTCTCTTTCAATCGGCGTGACGAGCACAAAATTGATGTTGTCCGCCATCGTCCGTATCTGCTGCCATCTGCCGTGGACGATGAGGGCGTTTCCCGGTTGAAGGGTTGCATCTGAGAAATTTTCCCGTTCCTCCTTTTCACCGGTCAGAAGCATGATCGGTTCGACGCCGTAGGTCTTGCGGAACGCTATATCGCGCAGCCTCTTCCCGCTGACGGGCGAGCGCACGGGAACAATCAACTCGGCAAACCCTGCATGCCCCGCCGTTTCAAGATGTTCGAACACCTTTGTGTCCTGCCGGTACATGAGCCCGTAGTCCCTGACGAACCGGAACAGGTCGTCCCGGCTGCCGAGGAGTGCGAGCCGCTGCCCCGCCGCGAAGGGCGTGTGCCGCCAGGGTGCATAGAGGACGTCCTCTCCTTCGGCGAGGGCCAGAAGGTTGAGCCGGTACTTTCCCAGGAGTTCCGCATCTTCCCGTGTCTTCCCCACCAGAGGACTTTTCGCGGGAACGGCGCACTGGTAGATGGTGGTGGGGAGATGCCATGTTTCGATGAGTTGCTGCTGTGTGCCGGCGGGCGCCGGGGTCTTCTTTTCGACCACGGGGAGTACAAACCGGCCGAAGAGGAGGAAGAAAAGGACACCCGCGGCGAGGAGGGCGATCCCCGCCGGAGCGACGCTGAAGAGACCGAAGGCTCGGTGATCTCCGTGCTGCAGCAGGTCGTTCAGTATCAGGAGCGGCGTCGAACCGATCATGGTCAGGTTGCCGCCCAGTATCACGGCAAAGCCCATGGGCATCATGATGCGCGATGAGGGTATCCCCGTGCGCTTTGCGACCCTGAGCATGGCGGGCAGAAAGAGCGCCGCCACCCCGATATTCTGCATGAATGCGGATACCAGACCCACCGTTACGGTAATGAGACCGATCAGCCGTTTTTCATCGGACCGGGCCGCGGACAGGAGCGGCTGTATGATCCGATTGATTGCCCCGGTACGGTCCATGCCGTAGCCGAGGATCATCACGGCGATCACGGCGACCACTGCGTTGCTGGCGAGACCCGAAAAGGCTTCCTCCGGTTTTACCAGGCCAAGCCAGGGGAGGGTGACCATTACGAGGATGGCGACCACGTCGACCCGCAGTTTGTCGCTGACAATGAGTACAATCGTTACGGCAAGGATGCAAAAAACGAGGGCTATCTGAAGAGTCATGGGGCCTGTCCTTTAAAAGTCCTTCCTCAAAACGGCCAGAGGAGCGGAGCAAGCGCCACCGTCGCGACCCAGAAGATGATGTTGAGCGGAATACCGATGCGTCCGTAGTCGGAAAAGTGATATCCGCCGGGGGCGTAGATCATGGTATTGGTCTGGTAGCCGATGGGCGTGGCAAAGCTGGTTGATGCGGCAAAGGTGATCGCGACCATGAAGGGGCGGGCGCTCACCCCCATGAACTCGGCGGCGGAGAGTGCCACGGGGACCAGCAGGATGGCGGCGGCGTTGTTCGACATGAGCTCGGTCAAGGTTGCCGTGACCAGGTAGAGGATCGCAAGGACCGCAAGGGGTCCCATTTCCATGAGGGGTTCCAGTATCGATCCGGCCAGCCATCCGGCCGTTCCTGTCTGCTCAAGGGCAAGGCCCAGGGGGATGATTCCTCCCAGCAGAAAAATCACCTTCCAGTCGATTGCCTTGTATGCTTCTTCGATGGTGATGCAGCGGCCGAGAACCATGGCAATTGCGCCGAGCATGGCGGCGACCAGAATCGGAAATACGTTGAAAAGAATGAGGGCGATCATGGCAGCAAAGATTGCCAGTGCCGTGACGGCGCGGTCCTTGCGCAGGTGTAGTTCCGTCAGCTCGTTGGTGACGATCAGGTCCGTCGATTCCATGATGCGGGTCACCGACTCCCTGTCGCACTGCAGGAGGAGGGTGTCGCCGTCGTCGAAGCTGATATCGGCAAGGCGCTCGCGGAGGATCTTTCCCCGCCGCTGTATGGCGAGAACCATGCAGCCGAACCTCTTTATATAGTCGGCGCCGCGGAGGGTCCGACCCAGCAGCCGCGACCGGGGCGGCACCAGCGCCTCGATCAGCATGATCTCGTCCGACTGGAGTTCTCCGTCGCTGATGGCGGTGTCCGCCCTGGTTTCGAGCTTGAAGGCATCTTTCATTTTCATCAGGTCGTCGGCGTTTCCGTGGAGGAGCAGGTGGTCGCCTTCCCGCATCGTCGTGACAGAGGCACGCCAGGTTGCCTTCCCGTCCCGGATGATTTTTATCAGGTCAATGGAGTTTATCTTCTGCCTGTCCATATCGCGCCAGCATGTCCCGGCCAGGTGTGACCCCTCGGCTATGGTCATCTCGGCAAGGTAATCGGCGAGACGGTACTTGTCGATCTTTTCGTCGGAACCCTTTCTCTTCGGTATCAGCAGATTTGAAAAGAGGGTCAGGTAGACGACGCCGATGAGGACAAGAACGATGCCCAGGGGGACGAATTCAAAAAGAGAGAAGGGGGCAAATCCCCGCGAGACGGCCATAGAATTGACCAATATGTTGGTGGATGTCCCGATGAGGGTGCAGACGCCCCCGAACTGACTTGCGAAGGAGAGGGGGATCAGCACGCGGGAGGGTGCCATCTTCCTTGTCTTTGCAAGTATGACTGCGACGGGTATCAGTATGGCGACGGTAGCCGTGTTGACGATAAAGGCCGACAGCCCGGCGACAGTTATGCAGAGGACGACGATAAGTCGCCGCTGTCCCGTGCCGGCTATTCTGTCGAGGCGGCGGGCGATCCATTCCACGAGTCCCGTTCGTACCATTCCCGCACTCATGATAAACATGGCGGCGATGGTTGCCGTCGCCGAATTCGCGAAACCGGACAATGCCTGTTCCGCGGGGATGAGCCGGAAGATGAGAAGTGCTGCGAGAACGCACAGGGCACTCACGTCCACACGGAGTTTCTCCGTGACGAAAAGAAAAGCGACGCCGACGGTAATGGCGAGAACAAGAATGCTGTCCGGTGACATTATTAACTCCAGGGACGATCTTTTTTCTTCAAAGCAGGTTACACTATAATAATATTATCAATTCAGAGCAATACCGAATAATCGTTCCCTCAGGTACGGCCGGTGGCGGTGGTGTTAGTACGGAAAGGATATGCGATGCACGTCCGACGGACTTGAAAAGATTTGATGCATGCGGAAGGCGTCATTCTTCCTCCCCTTTACGAAAAAGCGCGGCAGACGATTGCTCAGGAATAGAGACTTCAAGTATCCAATGGTACTGAATAACTGAATGTGTGGACCTTCCCGCGGTTCTTTATTACTTGACCCATCCCACCTTTTTTTACTATAGCTTCACCCATGTCTGTCAAACCGTGGAAAATAATCAGGACCACCCAGGACCGCTCATACCGGGTCTTTACACTTCGCACCGATCGGGCACAGTCACCGAGAACCGGCAGGGAACATGACTTTTTCGTTCTCGAATCGTCGGCCTGGATCAATGTGATTCCCCTGACGGGCGACAACGATGTCATCATGATTCGCCAGTATCGTCACGGGACGCGTGATATTACCCTGGAGATCCCCGGCGGACTCGTTGATCCCGGCGACACGCCCCTCGATGCGGCCCACCGGGAACTATTTGAAGAAACGGGTTACCGGGCCGATGAGATGATCCCCCTCGGGTACGTGCATCCGAATCCGGCGATACAGAACAACCGGTGCTATACCTTTCTTGCCCGGGATGTGATCCCCGTGGGAGCGCAGGAACTTGATGACAAGGAGGATATCGAGGTCCTTTCCTGTCCCCTTGTCGAGGTTCCGCACCTGATACGCAGTGGTGCCATAACCCATTCCCTGGTAGTGGTTGCCTTCTATCGTTATTTCATGGAATACGGGAACGATGGAACGAAATAGGACTTATCGATTCTGTCCGCTCTGCGGCGGGAGCCTCGTGCTTCGAAACATTAAGGAGGGAGAGCCAAACCGGCTCGTCTGTACCGGTTGCGGCGGGGTGCTCTACCTCGATCCGAAGGTCGCCGCCTGCGCCATCGTCGAGATTGAGGGAAAAATTCTCATGGTGCGGCGCGCCATCCCGCCTGCGGTGGGAAAATGGGTGATCCCCGGCGGGTTTGTCGATGCAGGTGAAAGTGTCCCCGATGCCGCGGTACGGGAGACCTCCGAGGAGGCGGGACTCGATGTGGAACCCGGTCCCCTCGTGGGGGTCTATTCATACCCCGGCCAGACCGTCATCATCATTGTCTACCAGGCCTTCGTGAAGAACGGGACGCCTCAGGCCGGCGACGAAACCCTGGAAACGAAACTGTTTCTTCCCTCCGACATCCCCTGGGACGACATCGCCTTCTCCAGCACGCGGGACGCGCTGATCGATTATCTGAAGAAGAATGACGGGAACTAATTCGGGATTGAAGGATTAAGGATTGAGGGATTGAAGAAAGTCCCAAAGTAGCAAAGTAGCAAAGTACCTGAGTGGCAAAGTTCCTGAGTACGTGGGGGAAAGACAGTTTCGGGTTTCGAGGGGTAGCCGGCCTTGATACGCATGTCGTCATTGCGAGCCCGCGAAAGCGGGTGTGGCACTCTTATTTTTCGTTTTTTTTCTTTTGCTGACCGCTGACGGCTGATAGCTGATGGCTAATGTAAACTTGAAACTGTCCTTTATTGCTGACGGCTGATAGCTTTTATTCTTACTTCTTCCTTCTTAACCTCCTCCGCTATTCCTTGACTTAATATAGGAAATGCCATATATTACAAACCTTTAAATACGAAGCATGGGGGCATTATGAAGAGTTACTTCAAAAAGGCGGCAGTGGAGATATATGGAGCGGCGAAGCGCGAGAAGCGATTGATCGAAGGAAAGACCCTTGACGAATTGAAAGAAATCGCCCTTCAGCAGGAGGGCGTCATACAGACGAACCTGGGCTCCGTGGCGGCCGATTCGGAACCGATGTCGCGGTCGGCCCCCCACACGAGGAACAGCGTCGACCATCCCTTCGGTGAGGAAGAAGAGCGGCTGGCGATGCAGGCCGTGGAATACCTGAAGGAAGACCGTATCATTTCCATCGATACGATTATCGGAGACGGCCGTGACGGGGTGACGGCGCGCTTCATCATGCCTGAGCAGTTCGCCCAGATTGCCTATGGCGTGAAGCTGCTTTTCGAGGACACGCCGGCGGCGCGGGTGGTGGACGAGCCCACCTACACGATCGTCTTTTTTACCGACGAGGCCTTTGAGCAGAACAAGTTCAAGAAGCTTCTGGAGAAGGATGTGATGGTGCGCCTCTGGATGGGCGAAAAACGGGGGGAGCAGGTGAAGATATGCCGGAACACCACCTACCTGGGCGAAGCCAAAAAGGGCGTTTTCCAGTTTGAGAGCTGGCGTGTGAAGGCCATCGACCGGCAGGGAATATTTCTGCACCTGGGTGCGCGGCGCGACCATCTCTGGATATACGATCTGGAGACGGAGCGGCCTGAACTCCAGGAGCGGATTACGGGAGTATCGGGACTGACGGCGACGGGGAAGACCACCACGCTGTGCCGGAAACTGGCGAAGCTGCCCCGGGAAGCCTCAGAGATGATCGGCGACGACGGGGGTATCCTGGGATTTGACGGCAGCTATGCGGCCTTCGAGATGGGCGGCGTCTATATCAAAACGGAAGGCCTGGATAAGGACCAGCCCGAGATTCTCCGTGCGGCGCTCAGCGCCGATACCTACCTGGAAAACGTGGCCATTACGCGCTATCCCTACATGCCGGATTTTATGGACACGAGTAAGACGGGGAACGGCCGTGCCGTCATCCGCCGCGACAACCTGGGACTGGCGAGCAAGGGGCTCCGTGCGGACCGGGTGGATTACGTCGTCATGCTGACGCGGAACCCCCTGGCGAACGTGATATCGAAGATGACGCCGGAACAGGCGACGATGCAGTTTATCTACGGTGAATCGATTGAGAGCACGGGGGGGAATCCCGATGAGGCGGGGACCTTCAAGCGGGTGGTTTTTCTGGATCCCTTTTTGACGGGGGACCGTCTGGAACATGCCCTGCTTTTTTACGACATAGTGAAACGGAACCGGATTAAATGCTACCTGGCAAACACGGGGAGCATGGGAGAGCACGAGATGAAGGTGTCGCTGCGTCAGTCGCTGGCCACCTACAGCGACATGCTGCGGTTGCAGCTGCGGTTCGGTTCGGATCCGGACCACCTGGGGTATCACCACCCGATCAAGAGCGACCGGTCAAACATGGATCTGATGAATGCCTATCCCATGTTCAGGGAACATGAGATGCTGAAGCGGAAAGTGGCGAATTTTCTGAAGGGGCGGCGGGAGTTTCTGGAGGAGTTTGAAGCGAAATGGGGGCGCATCCCGGAACAGATCAGGGAATCGCTGCCCTACCGCGACGACCAGATAGACTTTACCTATCTGGAAAAGGAGAACCTCGGCTATATAGAATAAGAGGGAACCATGTCGATAAAGATAGCCGTGTTGACAGGTGGTGGTGATTGCCCCGGGTTGAACGGAGCTATCAAATGGGTGACGAAGACGGCCCTTGATCCCTATCTCATTGAAAAACGGGACGAACGATTCACCGTCATGGGGATCCTGGAAGGGTGGAGGGGGCTCATCGAAGTCGATCCCGACGATCCTGTCAGCCGGGCACGCTATGTAAAAAATCTGAATGAGGAAATTGTTCGAGCCTGGGATCGTCATGGCGGGACCAATCTGGGGACATCGCGCACCAATCCCTACAACCCGAAGAATGATCGTTCCAAAAGAGTCATCGAAAATATCGGAAAGCTCGGCATCGATGTAATTGTGGCTATCGGCGGCGAGGACACGCTCGGCGTCTGTTACAGGCTGCACAAGCAGGGAATCAGGACGGTGGGCATTCCGAAAACGATCGACGGCGATCTCCTGGGAACGGACTATTCCCTGGGCTTCGATTCAGCCGTGAATATCATAACGGAGGAGATCGACCGTCTGCGGACCACGGCGGGGTCGCACAGCAGGATCTTCGTCGTGGAGACTATGGGACGCCACGCGGGATGGCTCTCGCTCTACGGTGGTGAAGCAAGCGGCGCGTACATTATCCTCATTCCCGAATATCCCTTCAGCATGGACCGTGTCTGTGAACTGCTCCGGGAACGGCAGGGGCGGGAGATTCAGTACAGCATTATCGTCGTTTCCGAAGGTGCCAGGCCCGAAGGCATGGGGGAGTTCGTCAAGGACGGCAAGATTGATGACTTCGGACATCGATCCCTCGGCGGCATCGCGGCGTACGTGGCCGACGAGATCGGGCGGAAGACGGGCCTCGATGCACGGTACGTGATCCTGAGCCACCTTCAACGCGGGGGGGTCCCGTCGGCCCGTGACCGTCTCATGGCCAGGCGTTTCGGCATCGCCGCCGTCGACATGATACTTAATGAGGATTTCGGAAGGATGGTCAGCCTCTCACACGGAGAAATCACCTCGACGCCCCTCAAGGAAATCATTGACCGGCTGAAGCTTGTCGATATCGAGAAGCATTACGATACGAAACGGTACAACGGCAGGCGGACAATCCTCTGAACGCCCCGCGGCCCGGCCGGCCGTGCCCGGGGGCCAAGAGGTTCGATTCCGGCAAAGTCGCACTATTCCTGCTCACTCCCCGATAATCTTGACCAGAACCCGTTTCCTGCGCCGTCCGTCAAACTCGCCGTAGAAGATCTGTTCCCAGGGACCGAAGTCGAGTTTTCCGCCGGTTATGGCCGCCACCACCTCGCGTCCCATTACCTGCCGTTTAAGATGGGCGTCCCCGTTATCTTCTCCCGTTCGATTATGGCGGTAATGTGAGATCGGTTCGTGGGGCGCCAGTTCTTCGAGCCATCGCTCATAGTCCTGGTGGAGCCCCGATTCATCGTCATTGATAAAGACCGACGCGGTGATGTGCATCGCGTTGACCAGCGCCAGCCCTTCCCGGATGCCGCTCCTGCGGAGGCATTCCTCAACCTGCGGCGTGATATTGATGAATGCCCTCCTCGTGGGAATGTCGAACCAGAGTTCCTCGCGGTATGATTTCATGGCATCGCCTCCTTTCGTTTTCGTGCTTCATCAAGAAATATGGCTTCGTAAAAAGCAGATATTGAAGCTTCCCGCAAAACGTTGCGGGGAAGCTCCGATTGTTAAAGAAAATGTTGTTTTATATTAGCTCGCTAACCCCGCTGAACAAGGCGGGGATTGCGCTCGCTGTTCAATTCGATGGCAAAGTAAAAAGATTCAAATGCAAGGCGCGCAAGTCATGAGGAATGAGGCGTACTTACGGTACGCCGCAGTGACGA
>Ga0272442_10008723_pt1 | contig 12788 bp, 9 predicted proteins | sample SSMForm2O_FD_200262 | JGI IMG/M metagenome (GOLD analysis project Ga0272442, IMG submission 200262) | Marine sediment archaeal communities from Little Sippewissett salt marsh, Falmouth, MA, United States - SSM-Form-2O | ecosystem: Environmental > Aquatic > Marine > Wetlands > Sediment ... | reverse complement strand
GAGAACAATGTAAGGGAGGTACCTGTGGCCGTTCTCCGGATTCAGCTTGCGAGCTATGAATTTTTTATTGTACTCTTTGATGTTGCGGACAAAGGCGTTCTTCAAAAGGTCATACCGCTGATCCATCTCGATACAGAGCGAATTCAGGGTATTGATCACCAGGGTGGTATCGGTAATGATGGCATCCTCTGTATCGGGGAGCTTCGCCAGATAATGACGTTCGATCTTGTTGTAGAGAGTAAGTTCCACTTTTTTCGGATCGACAAGTACAAATTTTACCTCGGCCGGGTGTTTTTTGTAAAGAAGTGACGCCAATACCGCGTTCAAACCAACTGATTTCCCCTGACCCGTTGCCCCTGCCATCAGCAGGTGAGGCATTTTTGCCAGATCAACCACAAAGGTCTCGTTGGAAATTGTCTTCCCCAATGCAATGGGAAGATCCATTTTTGTATTCTGAAATTTCTGGGATGACAGGACGGATTTCATGGAAACCACGGACGGCTTTTTGTTTGGAACCTCAATACCAATTGTCCCTCTTCCGGGAATGGGCGCAATTATACGTATTCCAAGAGCCGACAGCGACAACGCGATATCATCCTCTAGATTCTTGATCTTGGAAATGCGAACCCCGGCATCCGGCACAATCTCATAAAGAGTCACGGTCGGACCTATAGTTGCCTTAATGCTTGCTATGCCAATCTTGTAGTTGTTGAGTGTATCTACAATTCTGTCTTTATTGGTCTCAAGCTCAGCTTTGTTAATGTGGATGTTCTCATTGGTATAGTCTTTAAGCAATTGGAGTTCAGGAAATATGTATCTGGAAAGCTCAAGCTTCGGATCAAACTCTCCAAAATCCTTGACCAGCGTATTGCTCAAGTTCTCTACAGTGTGTTCTTCAAAAATCGGATTCTCAACCTCTATCTCCAATTCTTCTTTCTCAATTTCTTCAATCGGCTCGACTTCTGAGGGGCTGTCCAGATTCAACTCCTCCCCTTTCGTATCCAGGGACTCTCCGGTCACCGTCTCAAATGAGTCGAATTCCAACTCGATCTCCTGCTCGGTGTTCTCGTAAGTGGTGCCTTTTACAAATCCATCGTCTGTCACGTCCTCTAAAGCCTCCGATTTCGCTTTTCTCTTCGGAGGATTTGGCAACCAACTCTTTATTCTTTGGGGGGTAATCTTAAAACGGAGAATCACAAAAATCAGAAACGAAAAAACCAGGATCAATACTACGCCTATTTCACCCAGGTAGATTTCCAGGAAATCATTCATCTCAAACCCTACTCTTCCGCCCATCACATCATTTTCCTTCCTGAAATGGCCCAGAGCGAGAGACAGCCAGATCATCATCAACATCCCCGTTTGCCAGGGCCTGGACAACTGTTTCACCGGAATGTTCAGAATGATGTAAAGACCCGTGAAAAAGAGCAGAATGGGAAAGAGAAACGTGGCAACCCCGAACCCCTCAAAAACGAAGAAATTCGCCAGTTCGGCTCCCATTTTTCCCAGGGCATTTTCGGCGGTCAGTGACTTGTCTTCCAGGTCCTCAAGGATGCTTTGGTCTTTTTTCCAAACGTGCAGGAACGAGTAAAATGAAATCAGAAGAAAAATAGAGGCGCTGAAAACAAACACTCCAAAAACCAGATGCGTTTGCTGACTCTTCAAAAAGCTCAAAAACTTACCCTTGCCTTTGCCTTTCTTTGCTTTGGAACTGGGTTTTTTCCGTTTCGCCATAGTCCACAAAAATACACAAATAATTTAGCTTACAATGGCCTTTGAAATCCCATAAAACATATACGCTGAACCCCGTTCAAAGCAGGTTCACAAGCCTTGGCGCATAGATGATTAAGCCTACCACAACAGCCAGCAAAGCAGCAAATCCGACGCCTCCTGCAGAGATGTCCTTGATCCTGCCAATCTTCGGATGGTATTCGGGCTTGACAAAATCGCATAATTTCTCGACCGCGGTGTTCAAGCCCTCCGCCGCCAATACCATACCGATACAAAGCGTTTGCAGCATCCACTCCACAGGTGATATGCCGACTAAAAAGCCAAGAATTGAAACAAGGATCCCAATGCCAAGCTGAACCATGACGCTGTGCTCGGAACGAATCAGGATCAGCATGCCCCTGAAAGAATAGCGAAGACTCTTGAGTCTTCCTATTACAAAACCATCTTGATTTTCAGGCATGAAATTACCGAATCCCAATCATTTGAGGGCCTCCAGCGCGGCCTCATAATTTGGCTCCTGCGCAATTTCCGGAACCTGCTCCGTATAGGTAACGATCCCCTCTTCATCGATAACGACGATTGCACGGGAGTGCAGGCCTTTCATTGGTCCATTCTTAATGGTCACGCCGTAGCGTCTGCCAAATTTACCCTTCATGAAATCGGACATGGTAATGACGTTGTCGATTCCTTCAGCCGCACAAAACCGGGAGTGAGCAAAGGGCAAATCCTTGGACACATTTATAATGACCGTATTGTCAAGACCGGCAGCAGCTTCATTGAATTTTCGCATCGAAGCCGCACAGATGCCTGTGTCAATACTGGGAGTGATATTCAGAAGAACCTTCTTGCCTTTGAAATCCTTCAGCTTTCCGGTGCTGAGATCCGTTTTGACCAGTTTGAACTTGGGAGCCTTCTTTCCTATTTTGGGAAGTTTGCCGATGGTTTTGATTGGATTGCCTTTGAGTGTTATTTTTGCCATGTTTGTCTTTAATTGATATTATACTCCTTCAAATTTACGGAAAATAAAAACTACGGAGAGGTCCGTAACCGATTTCCCTTACAGATGGATCACCTCGTCATAAGCAGCTGCTACGGCTTCCATGACAGCCTCACTCATCGTGGGGTGAGGGTGAATCGCCTTGAGCACTTCATGACCCGTTGTTTCAAGCTTTCGACCCAAGACGGCTTCAGCGATCATATCGGTCACACCTGCACCAATCATATGGCAACCGAGCCATTCACCGTATTTGGCATCAAAAATGACTTTTACAAATCCTTCAGAAGTCCCGGCAGCTTTTGCCTTTCCGGAGGCCGAGAACGGGAATTTTCCGATCTTCAGATCATATCCTTCTTCCTTGGCCTGCTTTTCTGTCAATCCTACACTGGCAATTTCCGGAGTCGCATAAGTACATCCGGGAATGTTCCCGTAATCGATGGGTTCCGGGTTGAGGCCTGCGATCTTCTCCACGCAGGTAATACCTTCGGCAGAGGCCACGTGGGCCAGAGCCGGTCCGGGAACGACATCGCCTATGGCGTAATATCCTGGCAGGTTCGTCTGGTAAAAATCATTGACGAGGATCTTATCCTTGTCTGTCACGATACCCACATCTTCGAGGCCCAAATTCTCAATATTGGACTTGATTCCAACCGCAGAAAGCACAATATCGGCTTCAACCGTGGTTTCGCCTTTCTTCGTATCCACGGTGGCTACCACCCCTTTGCCCGAGGTGTCAACTTTCGTTACGCTGGAGGAGGTCATTACCTTGATTCCCGACTTTTTAAGGGATCTCTCGAATTGCTTCGAGATCTCTTCATCCTCCAGAGGAACCACGTTCGGCATGAATTCAATGAGGGTCACCTGGGTGCCCATTGTATTGTAAAAATGTGCAAACTCCACACCAATCGCGCCTGAGCCCACTACGATCATGCTTTCCGGCTGCTTTGGCAATGTCATGGCCTTGCGGTATCCAATCACTTTTTCGCCATCAATGGGTAAAAACGGCAGTTCCCTTGAACGGGCACCTGTAGCAATGATAACATGATCGGCACTGTATTCGGTTACTTTGCCATCGGCATCGGTTACATCCACTTTCTTTCCGGCTTTGACCTTCCCATTGCCTTCGAGAATGTCAATTTTATTCTTTTTCATCAGAAACTGAACCCCTTTGCTCATGGATTCAGCGACACCCCGGCTTCGTTTGATCACGGCGCTGAAGTCCTTATCGATTTCCTTCGCTTTGAGCCCATAGCTGTCAACATGCTTCAAATAATCATAGACCTGCGCGCTTTTAAGGAGTGCCTTGGTAGGTATGCATCCCCAGTTGAGGCAAATTCCACCCAATTCCTCTCGTTCAACAACGGCTGTCTTGAAGCCCAATTGCGAGGCCCTGATCGCGGTTACATATCCGCCCGGACCACTACCGATAATGATGATGTCGTATTTCATTTATTTTAGAATTATTTTCCTGTTGCAGCAAAATCGCTCGTTGATTTCGGACTGCAAATTTAATCAAATTTTATTGCTTTTACCGGACTTATTTTGCTGACAATATACGACGGTATCAGCAGCATGAGCAGGCATAGCAAAAGGGTTCCCACATTGATAAGCAGCCAGGCCGGAACACTGATATACACCGGAGCCTCATTCACATAGTACGTTTCGGGATTCAGGCGGATCACCCCAAAATGCTTCTGGATCAGGAGCAGGCCCAATCCGACCAGGTTCCCCCAGAACAGTCCCTTGCCGATCAGGTAGGCAGCGTTGTACAGAAAAATCCTGCGAATGCTCCAGTTCTGGTTCCCAAGTGCCTTGAGCACCCCAATCATCTGGGTCCGCTCGAGAATAAGAACGAGCAGCGCCGTGATCATATTGATCCCGGCGATCAGGATCATGACCCCAATGATCACAACAATATTGGTGTCGAAAAGGCTCAGCCATTCAAAGATGGCCGGGTATTTCTCAGCGGTGGTAAGGGCGTTGAGGGTCGGATCGATGGAACGATAAACCTCGGCGCCTGTATTTTTAAGACGATCAAAATCGTGTATGAAGACTTCAAATCCGCCGACCTGGTCTTTGTCCCATTTATTGATTCTCTGTATGTGTCGAATGTCTCCGATGATGAAAGTCTCGTCAAATTCCTCGAATCCGGAATCAAAGATGCCGGCGACCTCGAATTTACGGGAGTTTGGAGCCAGGTTCGGATCGTCTTTCACAAAAAACATGTGAAATATGTCTCCCGTCTCCAGTCGCAGGCGACCTGCCGTTTTATTGGAGAGCAGCACTTCATTTGAAAGCTCCTCATCAAACCGGGGTACTCTGCCGCTTTTCAGGTAGGAATTGAAAAAGGACCAGTCGTAGTCTTTGTCCACACCCTTGAGGACGATGCCTTCAAATTCGTTGGGAGTCCTTATGATTCCCGCCTTGGTCGCAAAAACCTGTACCTTTTTTACGTTGGGGACCCCCTCGAAATCCGGATAGAAATCCTGGTTCCGCGATATCGGTGTAACCGTGACTTTGGAGTTGTTCGCATCGTAGTGACTGATCTGAATATCCCCGTTGAATCCCGAAATCTTCTCCTTGATCTTTTTCTGGAGTCCGACCCCGGTGGCAACCGAAAAGAGCATGACTGCGATGCCAATGGCAATGGCGAGAATGGAAATGCGAATGATCGGAGAGGAAACGCTGTTCTTGTATCGCTTGGAAGCAATGATCCGTTTGGCAATAAACAATTCGTAGTTCAACTTTCTTCTCTGCTATATCCGACCAAAAATACATATTTAATCGGATTTAAAAGTGGATCAAAGCGGAAGACGTTTTTTGAGATTTTCGACGATGTTGAAGGCAGCCGGGCAGATTTCAGTGTTTTTCAAAGTCAGATTGGTGATTTGAATGAATTTTTTTCGATTCGTGTGTGGATATTCCCTGCAAGCCTTGGGTCGCGATTCGTAGATGAAGCAGGCATTGTCATTCCCCAGAAACGGACAGGGGGCCTGTTTGAGAACCATGAAATCATCCTCATCTCTTCGCAAATACTGACTTATAAAGCTCGACTCTTTCAACTTGAGGACCCGTGCGATGCGACTTATGTCCTTGTCCGTGAAAATAGGACTCGTCGTTTTGCAGCAGTTGCCGCAACTAAGGCAATCTGTCTGGGCGAATTCTTCTTCGTGAAGCTCGTGTACAATAAGGTCAAGACGCTTTCTGGGCTTTTTCTTGAGCTTGTTGAAATACTTTTTGCTTTCGGCTCTTTTTTCCAGGGCTTTTTGAGGAAGATCCTTCAGTAAGTTTTCTATGGATGAAGACATACGTTCAAAAGTAAAACATCTTGAAAGAAATCACGGGAAAATAATTAATTTTGCCGCTCATTAAAAACAATTCCAGGTGATCCACAGCATTTTAGATCCGATAGTAAAAAAAGGCTTGAAAAGCATCTATGACGTAGAAATCGAGACTCTCGAATTCCAGGAAACGCGCAAAGACTTTGAAGGCGATGTGACTTTAGTGGTTTTTCCTCTCTTGCGGCAGATCAAAGGAAATCCTGCCGTGATCGCTGAGACCATCGGAAATTACCTCCTTGAAACTTCGGAGTTGGTTTCAGGATTTAATGTGATCAAGGGGTTTCTCAACCTGGTGATTACCGATGAGTACTATCTGGATTATTTCAATGCCCTTGAAAAAAATGAAAATTTTGGAAGGATCGAACCTGCCCCGGACGGGGACGCCATAATGGTCGAATATTCCTCCCCAAATACGAACAAACCATTGCATTTGGGGCATATACGAAATAACCTTCTCGGCTATTCGGTATCTGAAATTTTGGCTGCTTCGGGTAAAAAGGTCTACAAGACTCAGATCATCAATGACCGGGGGATCCATATCTGCAAAAGCATGGTGGCCTGGCAGCACTTTGGCAACGGAGAGACTCCCGAAAGCACCGGGCTCAAGGGAGACAAGCTGGTGGGCAACTACTACGTCCGTTACGACCAGGAATTCAAAAAACAGGTAAAGACTTTGATCCAGGAAGGGCTCGACCCCGAGGAAGCAGCCAAACAGGCACCCATTCTGCTTGAGGCTCAGGAAATGCTGAGAAAATGGGAGTCGGGAGATCCGGAAACGGTGGCACTTTGGAAAATGATGAATCATTGGGTTTACGAGGGCTTTGACGAAACTTATGAGGCGCTGGGTGTCGATTTTGACACGAAGTATTACGAAAGTGATACCTACCTTTTGGGGAAGGAGTTTGTAGCAGATGGCCTGGAGAAAGGAATTTTCTACCGGAAAGAGGACGGATCCGTATGGATCGATCTCACAGAGGAGGGGCTGGATGAGAAGATAGTGCTCAGAGCAGATGGTACCGCTGTTTACATGACTCAGGATATCGGGACGGCCATTCAGAGGATCGCCGACTTTCCCGACATCAACGGGCTGGTATATACGGTTGGGAATGAACAGGATTATCATTTCAAGGTGCTCTTTCTGATTTTGAAGAAAATGGGCTTTGAATGGGCACAAAATCTGCATCACCTTTCTTATGGCATGGTGGATCTGCCGGAAGGAAAGATGAAATCCAGGGAAGGAACGGTTGTTGACGCTGACGACCTGATGATGGAGATGACCAACACAGCCAGAGACATTTCCCGTGAACTGGGTAAGCTCGATGGCTACTCCGAAGTGGAGAAAGAGGAGCTGTATCGCATCATCGGTCTCGGCGCACTCAAATATTACATTTTGAAGGTGGATCCGAAAAAGAGGATTCTTTTTGATCCGAAGGAGTCGATAGATTTCAACGGTAACACAGGGCCTTTCATTCAGTACACCTATGCCCGGATCCAGTCTATCCTGAGAAAGGCTGACTTTGTCTACAGTGAGCCCGCAGAGAACCTGAGTCTCGATCCGAAAGAAAAGGACCTGATCAAACTTTTGGAAGGGTTCCCTCCATTGCTTCAAACAGCTGCCAAAAGCCTAAGTCCGGCCCTGATCGCCAATTACACTTATGACCTTGTGAAAGCCTATAATTCCTTTTATCAAACGGTTCCGATTCTCGGGGTAACAAATGATCTGGAGAAGAGGTTTCGGGTACAGCTTTCTGAGGCGATTGGCTATGCCATCCAGTCGGCCTGTTCCCTTCTGGGCATCGAAGTTCCATCCCGTATGTAACCAACGGTCAGAGGCTCATAGGGTGGCTCTTTTGTCAAATGGTGGGAATTCGGTACCTTAGTAGGCTCAATTCTCTAAAATACACGCCTTCTAAGTGCGTTTTTTTTAAGTTTATGTTATGATGAAAAGAAAAGTAATTATCCCCCTCTTCTTACTTTTATCATTTTATCTGAGTCAGGCCCAGCTGATCATGATTGATGGTGAGACCGGTGAGTTCAAATACGAAGAGGTCGTCCAGGAAGCCGGCATGTCGAAGGGTGAAATTCAGGAAAGAGCGAAACGTTGGTTGAGCGAATACTACGTTTCCGAAGATTCGGTTCATGTAGACTCAGCAGGCATCAGCAGGCTTTGCTCGAACAAAATCAAATGGATTCTGATCAAAAAAGGAATTGACATTGAAGTCTTTTTCGATGTCGACATCAAATTCAAAGATGGTAAATACAAATACGCGTTCTCCGATTTCAGAGAGGGTAAAATGGTGAGGGGCGAATTACAGAGCATGAGCCTGAAGACGTACATCGACAGATTTCCTCAAGCCTACCACATTGGAATTGAAGAACCTATCGACAGTGAGATTACCAAGGCCATAAACAGCTTGAAATACTATGTCACCCATGGGGCGATGGAAAAACCGGAGGAGGACTGGTAGCTCATTGTTAAAGAAGTTCCATAACGCGTTCCAGGGCCATACCCCGTGAAGCTTTTATCAAAAATGTAGTGTTTTCAAAATCAAGAGCCGCAAAGTGATTCGCAAAGGCCTCGTATTTTGGAAAAAACTTCACGCGGTCGCTTTCAAGGGCCACTTCAGCGAAATTCTCACCTATTAAATAGATTCCATCCACGTTTGTGGAAACGATGAGCTCGGCTATTTTTTGATGCTCCATGGCGCTGTCTTCACCCACCTCGAACATATCGCCCAGGACAGCGACTTTTTTCATGGCTCCCAGACCTTTTAAATTCGCAATGGCTGCCTCCATGCTGTTGGGGTTCGCATTGTAGGCGTCCAGGATAATCGTATTCGAACCCCTTTGGATCACCTGGGATCGGTTGTTTGAAGGCAGATACGATTCGATTCCTTTGACGATATCCTCCATGTCAACCTCAAAGTACTTTCCAATGCAGGCTGCCGCCGCCATATTCTGATAGTTATAGGCGCCGATCAAGTCGCTCCTGATCTCTCGGCCTTCGAACTCCATCCTCACATAAGGATCCGCGTCGATGAATCGAACATTGCAACCCGGGTCATTGGTTCCCGACTCTTTCACATTGCCGATGACAGAGCGTTTCATCGATGCCGTTCGTTCCATCTGAACCGGGTCAGAAGCATTGACAAAAACAGTTTTATCATGGGCTGCCAGGTGCCTGTACATTTCCGTTTTTCCTTCGATGACACCCTGCAGGCTTCCGAACCCTTCCAGGTGAACCCTGCCAAAATTCGTGATGTAACCGTAGTCAGGATACGCGATACCACAAAGCTCAGCTATATCACCGGGTTTGTTCGCTCCCATCTCCACTACCCCGATCTCAGTACTTTCATCCATTTGAAGGAGCGTGAGTGGAACCCCGATGTGATTGTTGTAATTCCCTTGCGTGGACCAGCACCTGAATTTCTGACTCAATACCCCTGAGATGAGTTCCTTCGTCGTCGTTTTTCCGTTGCTTCCGGTAAGTGCGAGAATCGGCACCTCCAATTTCCTGCGATGATAAGTCGCCAGGGCCTGAAGTGCCTTGAGGGCGTCATCGACCAGGATCATTCGGTCATCCGATTTAAACTTCCCATCGTCAATCACGGCATAAGCGGCTCCTTTGTCAAGGGCATCACTGGCGTAGACATTGCCATCGAAATTGCCACCCTTAAGTGAAAAGTAAATGGCACCCTCGACATTGAGCCTTGTGTCTTTGACCACTTTGGGATATGCGCAAAACAAGGAGTAAAGGTCTTCTATTCTCATGGGATAAATGTAAAAAAAAAGCTCCGTATCGTTTGGATACGGAGCTCAATTTATTTTGACTCTGAGAGATTTATTTTCTCATTTCCTTGCGTCTTCTTGAAAAAGACATCTGGCCGAGTTTGTCAGTTGCGCATCGGAAACCGATGTAGTTGGTCGCCATGTACTCAGGCAGGTATCTTCTCTGAGACGGATCCAACCAGTACGCTCTATCCTTCCAGGACCCTCCCTTGTATACTCGGGTCTGGTCGCTGATCAACGTATTTCTTGTCTTGGTATCATACTGCTGGATGATCAAACCACTCTCACCGATCTGACGCGGAATCTGAGGTGAGTTGTACATTCTCGGTTTGTTGTCTACCTCATCCTCATCGCGGAAAAATTGCTTGGTCGAGGCCAGGTCTCCGTCTCTGCTGTCGATATTGTACGCCTTTTCATAATTTCTTCTCATGAAGGCATCTCTTTTCGTCACCGGCACGTATTTCACACTACCCGGAAGGTCCCTGGGAACAATCTTTCCGTTGTCAAGCGTATCGAATTCCACACTGTTGTAGTCAACGATCACGACATTGCCTTCCTTGTCTATCTTTTTCTTGGTAAACACGTTTCCACGGAAGTAACTGAAGTCATTGGCATCATTGTCAATAATAGGCCTGTACACATCAGCCACCCATTCTGCGACGTTTCCGCTCATGTCGTACAATCCAAATGCATTGGGCTTATACGATTTGATTTTCATGGTGATGTCTGCTCCGTCATTGCTCCATCCGGCCAAACCACTATAGTCTCCTTTGCCTTGCTTGAAGTTGGCCATTTGGTCACCTCGGTAACGTCTTGAAGTCTCCCGGGTCGAATTCCCGTCCCAGGCGTATTTCTTTCTTCCTCGAATCGAGTTGTACTCTCTGTTTTCCACCTCAGCTTTGGCTGCGTACTCCCATTCTGCCTCTGTTGGCAAACGGAAGCGTTGTGCCAATATACCGTCAGAAGTCTTTACATGACGACCTGTGAACGTGCCATTGGATGGTTTTTCCTTCTTTGAGAAGTCTTTGATCCCTTTGTAATAAATGGTCGAATCACCATCGAACAACAAGTTCGGGTTGGTCAGGTAGGTCTCCGTGTCAAAACGGTTTGCACCCTCCACTTCAAGAGAATCCAGATCGAAAAGGGTGTGCAACACGCCTTTCTCAATGAGAATCTTCTCGTTCACCCTGTCGGTTCTCCACTTGCAGTATTCTGTCGCCTGTCTCCAGGAAACTCCTACAACCGGGTATTCCGCATAAGCGGGATGCCTCAGGTAATTCTCCGTCAACAATTCATTGTATCCCAAGGTGTTTCTCCAAACAAGTGTATCCGGCAATGCGGCCTGATAGATTTTGCGATACGTATCATCGGAGGGTGGAAATACTTTTTCGAGATATTGCAAATAAAGCAAGTACTCGATGTTGGTCACCTCTGCCTCGTCCATATAAAAGGATCGAACCTGTTGCTTCACAGGCGTGGTGTTCCAGTCAAACATAACGTCATCCTGCACACTCCCCATAGTGAAGGTACCCCCTTCGATCAGAACCATACCCGGAGGCGGCCCTGTTTCCTTATAGTTGGCATTCGCCTGGAACCCTCCGTATTTCGGATTGTTGTACTCCCAGCCGGTCAGGGTTGACACGGCCTTGTTGCTTTTGCTGCAACTCGCCATAAGCACGGCCAAGAGCCCGAGGAGAATTAGTCTGTTACTGCTAAACTTTTTCATAATTATTGTTGACTTTATTTAGATATACTAAAACTAACGAAAGGTTTGACATCCAGTGAATATCAACTTCAATCTCGCTTTCAATGCTTGTATAACGATTGTTTTTTACCTTTATTATGTGTATTGTTGTAAATTCTCAATATTTAAGACTTTATTCCCAGTCATGCGCGTCAGGGTACTTTCAATTCTCTCGTTTTTACTGTTTACGCTTTGGAGTCACGGTCAGTTCACGGATTCCCGCTCCTTCGAACTGGAATGGGAACAATCACAGCTGCGATCCTCCAGGCATGGCATCAATCTTCGAGTGCCCACAGTGCGGAACCAGGGATTTGACGCCAATGCCCTGCCAACCTACTCTACCTCCTTCAACGTGCAAAACAAAGGAATCGTGCTCGACTACCAAATTATTAATGTTAAATTTTCCTCAATTTCAGACCAGGAGATGTCGGGTATCCGTCAAGCGGACGTCCCCAACGCCCTGGATCCAAAATTTTTCCTTTCCTCGGTCAGAGGCAAAACGCTGGGCACGATCGATATCAATCCGCTGATTCGACAAGGTGGACAGGTGAGGAAAGTTACTTCATTTACTTTGAATTACACCCTTGGGGCCGATGGGACCTCCGGTTCTTCAAATCGGTCTGCCACCGTCACAATGAAAGACAATTCGGTACTCAGAACGGGAACCTGGTACAAGTTCAGGATAGATACAACCGGAATATTCAAGATCGACAAAGAGCTGCTCGAAGAAATCGGGGTCAACACATCCGCGTTGGACCCGAGGAACATCAGGATCTACGGCAACGGCGGGGCGATGCTTCCTCAGCGCAACGACGCATTTCGATATGATGACCTCGAAGAGAATGCCATATATGTGGAAGGCGAAGCGGATGGCGTTTTTGACGATTCGGACTACATCCTGTTCTACGGTCAGGGGCCTGAAAGCTGGATCGTGGATACGTCCGACTTCTTTGAAACCCGTCACAAGACCAATCTCTACAGCGATCACGCTTACTACTTTGTCACTGTGGACCAGGGTCCCGGGCGCCGGATTGAAACCCGGGCGCCTGTCGAAGAATCAGCAGCTGTTGTTTTGGATACCTATCACGATTTTGCCCTGCACGAAATTGAGGAGATCAATTTATTCTCCAACGGGCAGCAATGGCTTGGGGAAGACTTCAGCTTCCAGGACACGAGAAGCTTCAAT
>Ga0272442_10008722_pt1 | contig 12790 bp, 10 predicted proteins | sample SSMForm2O_FD_200262 | JGI IMG/M metagenome (GOLD analysis project Ga0272442, IMG submission 200262) | Marine sediment archaeal communities from Little Sippewissett salt marsh, Falmouth, MA, United States - SSM-Form-2O | ecosystem: Environmental > Aquatic > Marine > Wetlands > Sediment ... | reverse complement strand
CAGGGCGATGATGTGAAGCACCATTGTCCGAGTAAGACAGGAATGGCGTCTGGGAGGGCGAGGCTCCGTGCGAGCCGTCCTGGGGGCGAGACCTGGCTGGTGTGCCGGCTCGGACGGAGCCTCGCCCTCCGGGAACAGGCGATTTTCGCAATAGCATGATTACGATTACGAGCACGACCGTCTGCCCGGTCATTCGTGCCGGTGCCATCATTCCCGCGAAGGGGGGGGGGCAGAAGACGGGAGTCCGTCGGTGAGCACGATCTTTCCGTCGCGCTCGCGGATGGGATAGCGGAGGAATACGAGGAAGGCGATGACGGCCGAGGCCGCACAAAGCAGCGCCATCAGCTTCATGCCGAACTCGGTGGGGGCCGCGTCCGTGCCGTCGGCCCCGAGGTAGGCGACGGTCGTGAAGGTGAAAACCGACACGCCGATCATGAGCTTCTGAAAGATTCCCTGCACGCCAAAGAAGATGGCCTCGCGGCGTCGGCCGGTGAGCCGTTCGTCGTAGTCCACCACGTCGCCGAGGACGGCGAAGGGCAGCACCATGAAGCCCGCCACGGGAATCCCGAACAGCGACATGACCACGGCGCTCTGGAGAAAGGGGCTGCCGAGGGGCACGTGTCCCACGATATACAGCATCCCAATGACCAGCCCGCTGGCCAGGAACGTCACCAGCATGAGCACGTACTTGCCGAACTTGGCCGAAAGCGCGTTGAATACGAAGAAGAAGACCACGTTCATGAGCAAGAACGGGAGCATGAGCAGGGTGACGTCGCCCTCCGTGCCGCCCAGGTAGCTCTTGGTCCAGTGGGGGACCAGCGCGATGATGCCGTTCAAGCCGAACCAATAGATCGCGGTCGAGGCCAGCACGTAGCGGAACGGGCGGTTCTTGAGGGTGAGCCAGAACGACTGGAAGTAGCCGAGGTCCTCGTGGTCCGGGGCGAGTTGCTGGGGCTTCTCGCGGATTCGGGTCGCGGCCGGCACGAAGAACAGCGTGACCAATACGGCCACGCCGCCCATGGTGACGACCCAGTCGAGTTTGTCCAGGGCGATGCCGATGGCGGCGAAGGTGAAGGTCCCGACCATCATGAACACGGACTGGCTGGTGGTGAGATCAACGCGCTCTTTGAGGTTGGCGGTGATCTCGGGGATGAGGGCGAGGTAGGGGGTGATGATGATACCGTAGAGGATGAAGTACAGGGGGATGAGGACGGCGGCGTAGGCGGCGTTGATCCAACTGAGATGGCCGATCGGGGGCATGAAGACCAGGAAGAAGACAAGGGCAAAGGGAAGAATGCCGTAGCGCATGAAGGGGAGCCGGCGCCCCGAGGGGTGGCGGCACACGTCACTGTAGTGGGCGATGAGTGTGCAACTGACGCCCTCGATGAGACGCGCGCACAGGACAATGGCGCCGAACACCTTGGCCGGGGCCAGATGGTCGCCGTCGGGCGAGACGTAGCGCACGAGAATCCACTGCATGAAGATGAGGTCGGGCACGTTCATGGTGAATCCGGCCATGCCGTAGTAAACCTTACGGGAGAAGGGGAGCTTGGCCATTCAGATGCCCTTTCGGCGGACGACCCTCAGAAGCGGAACGCGCTACGCAGGGGGAGCGCCTCCTCCGCACGGCCCTCGTACTTAATCTTGCCCGTCAGCACGGCTGTCTCGATCCGCTTCTTCCCGAGCAGGATGGCGGCCCACAGCCCCGCTGGCACGTGCAGCGTCAGCATCGCGTCCTCGGGAAGCGTGCCGCGCTCGACGGCGAGGGCGTCGTCGGCCACGCGCAGGGCGAAGGTCTCCTCGGGGCATCCCCCGTCCGCGGTCAGGTGCAGCCCGATGTCGCAGCGCCAGTTCGTGGCCTTGCTCGGATCAAAGCGCTCGACCAGCTTCTCGGTCAGCTCGACGGCCTGCGGCGCGTACCGGCTGGTTCCGCGCGACCATTTGAACGAGAACGGCCGCCGGCCCACGATGACGCGGCGTCGCTCCCGCATGCGCCGGCCCCACGAGTACGGCGCCGGCAGCAGGTGGTCGAGCTCATCCAGATACACCTCGCGCCGACGCCGGGCCGAGCGCATGACGGCGTGGGCGAACCGGAGCACCTCGCGCCCTTCGGCGCCGGACAGCCGCGGCGGCTCCTGCCCCTTGATGGCGGCGATGAAGTTGCGCGTCGCGCCGATGAAGCCGTCGGCCCAGTCGCACGGCACGTCGTCGAAGTGCTGCCAGCCTTTCTCGTTGAACACGCTGATGATGGGCCCCTCGAGGACGTTGCCTGTGCCTCGGTTGATGATGAGCATGCCGCGCGTGCCGTTGATCTCGTACCACTCGTCGTTCGAGTAGTACTTGGACGGCACGGTCATGTCGGCCCCGAAGTGGAAGTCGATGGTGCCGTAACGCTTGTTGCCGCGGCACTTCCACATGATGGTTGCCGGACAATCCAGCACGCCGTTCACGGAGTCGACCCAGGCCGACACCCGCTCGACCGGACCCAGCAGATACCACGCCGTGGCCCACTCGTGATGGCCGTGGTCGAAGGTCTCGAGGCCGTAGCCTTTTGCCGCCTTTGCGAGCTGTTGCTCGTAGGTGGACGCCTGGACCTCCCACCCGCCGTGCGGCCCGCTGATGTACTTGATGCGCATGCCGATGGGCTCGCCGATCACCCCCGCGTCGATCATCTGCTTCGCCCGCACGATCGGCGGCCACGTCACGTAGCACTCCGTCACCTTGAATACCCGGTCCGACTCCTCTGCCGCCAGCACCATCCGGTTCGCGCTGCGCAGCGTGGTCGTCATCGGCTTCTGGCACGCCACGTGCTTCTCCGCCTTCAGCGCGTCCACCACCACCTGCTCGTGCGTCTCGAAGGGCGTCAGCACCTCGACCGCGTCTACATCGGGATTCCGGAGCAACTCGCGGTAGTCGCTGTAGAACCGTTCGGCGCCCCACTGTTCGCAACGCGCTTCCGCCCGTTCGCGGTCCAAGTCGCACACCGCGTACACCCGCGCGTCGGGATTGTCTTTGTAGCCCAGATAGTGAAGGTCGGCGATGCGACCACACCCGACGATGCCCACGTTGATCATTGGCCTTGCCCACCGTTGCTGTGACCGGCGCCGCGCGCGGTCCCCAAGAGCAGCCTCGATATTCGCCCTTTCCTCAGCCCTACGAGTATTATCCAACTTTCCCGTTTGGGCATTCCAGTGAAAAATACCCGACCCCTGCCCCAAAGTCAACCGCCGCCGTCGGCCCGAGCGCGTCGGCGGTCTACTTGTGGGGGGCGGCCGTCCAGTGAGTGGCAATGTGGAGCCGGGAACCGCTACCGTGTGCGGGAGCCGCCCGGTGAGGAGGATGAACAAATGAAGGGACGCCACAGAGTCGTGTTGGTTTTGGTGCTGGGGCTTGCCTGCGGGCCGGCACTGGCCCTGGAGAGTCCCTCCGAGTCGGAACGGCTGCGGCGCGAACTGGCGGCCTGCCCGTTTCGCATCCTCTGCGAGAGTTACCGCGACGGCAACTGGGAACTGATGGTGATGAACGCGGACGGCTCGAGCATGGAGAACGTGTCGCAGACGCCCGAGGTCGACGAATTGTATCCGCATGCATCCCCGGACGGCACGAAGGCGGTGTTTCTGCAAGACGAGGGCGAAGGCGAGCAGAGGCGGCGGGACGTGTATATGATGAACATCGACGGCTCGGGCCGCGTCCGGGTGGCCGAGAACGGCCGGCAGCCTTTCTGGAGTCCCGACGGCAAGACCATCGCTTACGCCATGGGAAGGGATGCGCGATATCCCAAGGACCCTTATGCCAACCAGGGACTGTGCTTCTACGACGTGGCGACGCACAAGGTGACCGCGCATCCGCGAGACGATATCTCGGGCCTGCTGAATCCGTGTTTCTCGCCCGATGGCCGATGGGTCATCGCGAGCGCCGTGCGCGGCATGGGCTTCAACAAGTCCATCATCGCCTTCCAGGCCCACGGCGCGGGCGTGGCCGAGCTCATCCGTTCCCGCGCTGGCCCCGACGACCTCTATCAATGCCGGCCCGACGTCAGCCCCGACGGCCGCCGCGTGGCCTGGGGCACAGGCAACACGCGACACGGCGACTACATGTGGGTCGAAGTGGCCGAGGTCGATTTCACCGTGTCCGAGCCCAAGATCGGGGCGCGCGAGAAGGTGGTCCAGGTGGACTTCCCCGTGCAGACCTACCACGTGGACTGGTCCCCCGGCGGCAAGTACATCGCATATTCGCAGGGGACGATCGGCGGCCGCATGCAGCAGGCCCAGCCTGTCATCGGCAACAAGGCCAAAGGTTGGGACCTCTGGGTCGTCAATGCCGCCCAGCCCAAGGTCTGCGCCCGTATCACCCACGACGGGCTGAGCTACAAGGAGCCCGACTGGGTGTTCGTGAATGGGGACGAAGGTTAGGCTGGCGCCGCACGCCTTTGCGAGTCCCGATCCGATGTGCTACATTACGCCCCAATCACCAACCACGAAAGGGATCGTCATGAGAAAGACGCTTTGTGTCTCCATAGCGCTTGCAGTCCTGTCCGCTGCGGCCTCCGCGCAGCCGCTTGACGGTCGCAAGATGGTCGTTCAGGGCGGCGAAACCGACGCCGTCGGCAGCCCGATCTCGATATCCTGCGCCGGGGCCGTGCCGGACGCCACCGTCCAGGTCGTCGACGTCAAGGGCAAGCACGCCTTCCCCGCCACGGTGCGCGGCGACGCCCTCGTCTTCATCCCAGACGAGGTCAAGGCCAAGAAGAAACGCACCTACACCGTCAAGGTCCTCGACGAGCCCCGGCCTCCGCTCGTGGTTATCGAGAAGGACGCCGAGGGCGACGCCCTCGCGGTCACCGTGAACGGCGAGCCCTTCACCACCTACCACTACTCGAACGACAACAAGAAGCCGTTCCTGTGGCCGGTCTATGCCGAGGGCGGGGCCACCATCACCCGCAATTGGCCGATGGGTGAGGACAAGTACAAGAGCACCGACCACGTCCATCACAAGTCCATCTGGACGTCCTATGGCGACCTCAACGGCGCCGACTGCTGGAGCGAAGGCGGCGATTCCGGATTCCAGCACACCGACGAAGTCGCCTTCGGCTCGGGCGACGCCTACGGCTGGATCCAGGCCAAGAACACCTGGCAGGGCAAGGACCACAAACCCGTCATCGCCGAGGAGCGCGAATACCGTTTCTATGCCGGCCCGGCGGGCGCGCGCATGTTCGACTTGGCCGTCACCTTCACCGCTGCCTACGGGACGGTCAAGTTCGCCGACACCAAGGAAGGCGGCATCCTCGCCTACCGCATCCGCCCCGAGATCCAGGCCACCTACAACAACAAAGAAGAGAAGAAGGTCATGCGAAAGGGCGTGATGACCAACGTCAACGGCAGCGGCGGCGGTGTCTGGGGAAAACCCTCCCCCTGGACGGATTACTCCGGCGATATCGAGGGCGTGGGCGTGCGCGGCCTCGCCGCGTTTGACCACCCCGACAACCTGCGCTACCCGACCACGTGGCACTTCCGCGACTACGGCCTCAACGGCGCCAACTGCTTCGGCCTGTCCCACTTCACCAACAAGAAGGAGAACGGCGACTACACGCTCGAGGAAGGCCAGTCGCTCACCTTCAAGTACCGCGTCATCATCCACTCCGGCGACGTCAACGAAGCCCACGTCGCCGAACGGTACAACGACTACGCCAACCCGCCCGAGGCCGCTTGGGCCGACTAGGCCGCAGGGGCGGTCTCACGGGCGCGGCGGCTCGACGCCCAGGCGTTGCGCCACGTAGCCCTCGATGTGACGGAACACGACATCGGCCTTGCGCTCGATGCCTTTGGGGCGCATGTGGCAGATGTCGCGGAAGTACTCGCCGTCGCCTTTCAACTTCTGAGCTAACGGGATGCATAGCAGCCCGTTTTCTTGGCAAAACGCCTCGATCTTGCGGTTGTACAGGTCCAGCAGCCGGCAGTACGTGCCGAAGGTGAAGTGCCGCCCCTGCCAGTGCGTCCGGACGTCCCACTCGTAGTAGTCGCGCTCTTCCGCGGTGAGGTGGGTGAGGTCCGGTCGGGCAAAGGTGCACAGCGCCAGTGCAATGCCGCGCGTACTCAGGACCTCGTGCATGAGCTCGAGGTTGTAGAACGTAGTCCGATCCAGTTGGGCCGCCATGGCCTGGTCGTTCGGCCAGAACAGGCCGTTCCAGTAGTGCCGGAGGAACCAGGAGCGGCGCAGGGCGCGCTGCCACGGCGCCGCGTCGCGTTCCCACTCAGACTCCCAGGACGGGAACAGGGCATGGCAGATGTCGTTGACCGCGTTGTATCGGATGACGAGGTCCGGCTCGATGCGCGCGAAGTCGAGGGCCCGGCGCCGCTCGCCCAACGAGCTCAGCCCGATCACGCCGCAGTTGACGACCTCGATGGTCTGGCCGGCAAAGCGCCCCTGGAGCTTCTTCTCGAGGATGTTGGGATACGTGGTCGCGGTCGTGAATCCCTCTTCCGTGGTCGAGCCGCCGACGCACGCGATGCGGAACACGCCCGCCGGCTTGGGCAACGCAACGTAGTCGTCGCGGAATCCGACATTGTTGGTGTACCACATCCAACTGACGCGGGCGTTCTTCTTGTACTCGAAGAAGAAGGTCTTCCACATGGGGTGGTCGCGGGCCTGCTGGCCGCGGGCGATTTCCTCGGTCAGCGTCAGTCCCGTGATGTCTCGCAACGAGCAGGCTACGGCGGTCACCCGGCCCGACTCGTCCTTCATGGGAAACGCCGCCATCTCGATGTATGCCTCGCCCGAGGGCCGCGCCACCGTGAAAGCCGTGGTCTCCGCTTTGGCGCTCTCGACCACGCGCCGCAGCAGTTCGGGGCCTGCCTGTCCGGCGCGATACAGCGGCGTGTCGGCGAACGGCTTCCCCTCGAGTTCCGGCGCCTCGAAACCGACGTTCGCGAAGGTGTGCGGCGTGGCGTACACACCGAGCGCGTTGCCCTCTCGGTCGTACAGGGCGATCAGCATGTCCCGCAGCCGGGCGAAGGTGAGCCGGTCTTGCTCGTCGAGAGAGGCGAACAGCGTCCCGAGATGGTCCTCTTCGTTGATGGGGTCGATGGTGTGGTCTTCCTCGGGCGGCCCATCATCCTCGAGGCCCGGGCACGCATGTCGCTCGCTGTAGGTCTGTGCGAAGCGGTCGGACTCGGTGATGCCATGCCAACGGTAGCGGGCGTAGGCCTCCAGCGCGGCCCCCGCGACAACCACCCACAGGGCGACCAAGATTGCTAGGAAGATCGCTCGGGCAAGCCTTCTCACGCTGCGGTTCCTTGGCTTGGGGCCTCAGGCATCGGCCGGCACGAGCCCGAGGTAGCGGCCCAGCCAGTACGCCAAGAGATAGTCGTGGCCGTTGTACTCCATCGCACTGTCCGCGGTGCGGTCGCCCGCGGAGGCGAATGGGTCCATGACCCAGGCCGACCACGACTTCTCGCGCCGGTCCACGGGCACGGCCTGGCCTGTCTCCGCGACGGGACTCTGGGGGGCGGGCTCAAATCGGAACGAGAATTCCTGCTCGTAACCGGCGATGGTGGCGCGGTTCCACTTCATATCGAGGGGAAACCAGCGCAACGTGTCCAGGCCTGCGGCCACGCCGGACGCGTCGTCCAGAAGCGCCTTGGCCACGAAGGCGTAGAAAGGGTTGCCCTGGGCCTTGGCGCCCAGCCAACGGCCCTTGCCCTGCCACGACCGCTTGACGCTGCGTAGATAGCGTTCCCGTAACGCGGGATCCGTCTCGTACAACACCAGCGGGTAGTAGCCCAAGAACAGCAGCACATCGTCCGAGTGGTTCTGTGCGCCGAGGCTCTTGCGGGCCCGGATCGCGATATCCGCGTAGCCTCGGTCGAGTGCCAGGCGCCGGTACTCCTCGGCGAAGCGCGAACCGTCCGTCACGTGGTGGGCCACCTTGAGCAGTTGCAGCAGCAACAGCGCGTTCATGGGCTCGATGAGCTGCACGTACTGCCGCGTGTAGTTGCCCCATCGCGTGGGCTTGCCGTCCGCGCCCACGATCCGCAGCCCGTGGTCCAGCACGTGCCCGGCCAGCGCGCCTACGTTTCCTGCGATGGCCTGCTTGTCCCCGTCGTCGGCCACAAGGTCGTAGGCCAGCGCATAGCCGAACAGGACGCCGTCCATCTGGTCGCTGCTCACATCGCCGCGCCACACGTGCCGGCCGTCCGGCGACGCGCGCCAACGGCCGTCATCGCCATGGGCCGGGCCGTCCGCCGGCCAGGCCGCCCGCGCCAGCAGGCCCGGCACGCCGCTGACCGTGGACAGCAGGTGCAGCGCCTGCAGCGAGCGCCGCGCCGCTTCACGGTCGGCCGGGTCTTTCGTGACCGCGTACTTCATCGACAGCGCGCCGACATACATGCCCGTCATGTAGGCATTGTCGGGATTGTTGTAGATGAAGTAGTCGCGGCTGGCCGTGGGCACTTTTAGCTTGCAGGCCACCTGCCCTCCGGGGCAGGCTACCTGGCCTTCGTTGATCATGAAACGCTGCTCGATATCGTGCTGAAACAGCGCGGCCTTCTGGGCCAGCGTAAGCGCGCCCTGCGCCTCGGCGGCCGCACCCAATAGGCAGCAAGCCGCAGCCACGGACCAGCACTCCACGCGCATAAGTCTACCCTCGTTTCTTGATGCCCGGATGGCGCGTTCTCACGGTGACGACTCCCATTGTAGGGCCGTCGGAGAAGGCGGTCAACGAACTGCGCGGGCTTGTCCGGCGCCACGACCCAGGCCGGGCATCTCTTTTGCGCCTTCGACAAGGTGCCCGCGTGTGCGCGTAATCGTGACTCGTCATCGTCGTCCATGCTTTCTTTCCCGCGTTGGTTCCGAGTACGATGGCGAGGGATGCGAAACAGGAGGCAACGGCCCACATGAACGCGCTTATCATTGGCGGAACGCGGTACCTGGGCGCGGCGATCGTCCGCGAGCTTCTCAACAACGGCCATCTCGTCACGGTCTTGCACCGCGGCCAGACGCCGGGAGACCTGCCCTCCGAAGTCCGCCACGTCCTCGGCGATGCGCGCGACCGCGGCCTGGTCGAGCCGCAACTGCGCCAGGGGAAGTACGACGCCGTGGTAGACACGATCCTGCGCGCGGCGGACCTCGAGTGGTACTTGCCCCTGTTGCAGCAGCACACGGGCCAACTCGTCCATTGCGGCTCGACCGGCGTGTACGCCCCGGCCCAGCGCGTGCCGGCGCGCGAGACCGATCCGACGCCGTGCCCGCCCGAACTCGGCGGCTTCGGCGCAAAGCGCGACCAGGACCGCGCCCTGCTCGACTTCCATGAGCAGACCGGCTTTCGCGTGTGCTCGCTACGCATCAGCAACGTCATCGGCGCGGGGGACGTGCCGCTCGACCTCTGGGGCGCCCGCAGCCCCGCCTACTTCCAGCGTGTCGCCGACCACCAGCCGATCTGGATTCCCAACGACGGCCGCGCCCTGCTCCAGCCCGTCCACGTGCAGGACCTGGCCCGCGGGTTCCGCGCCGCCCTCGAAACCGAGGTCGCCGCCGGCCACGTCTACAACCTCTCGAGCGACCGCCCGGTCACCCTCACCGGTTACGCGCAATACGCCAAGGAGATCCTCGGCTCGGAGTCCCCGCTCCAATGCGTCGCCATGGAAGACATCCTGGCCACAGGCAGCGCCAACGAAGCCGGCCTCCGCTTCATCTGCGAGCACATGTGCATCGACAGCGCCAAGGCCCGCCGCGAACTCGGCTACGAACCGCAATGGCAAGTCCGCGACTCGCTGCGCGACAGCCTCGAGTGGATGGCGGCAACGGGCCGGCTCAACGCCAAGATGACTCCCCGGTAGCCGCACTCTAAACGACATGTTTCTCGATGCGACAGGAACCGCTTTCTGCGGGACGCGACCGCGATCTTGCCTGCCGCATTGTCAGGCGAGTAGAGTGAGTCTCGATAGAAAGTGCACTCAAGCTAGTGGTGAGTTAGCATTTTGCTCGAAGGAAGACACGAAGATGGACCATCACGGCCTTCTGATGCCCGAGAAGGCGGTCGCCGAATTCTGCCGACGGCACCACATCCGGCGGCTTGCCCTGTTCGGCTCTGTCCTGCGCGATGACTTCAGGCCCGAAAGCGACGTGGACGTGCTCGTCGAGTTCGAGCCGGGGTGCGTGCCGGGTCTGCTGCGCATGGCGGGATTGGAGGCCGAGATGGGCAAGATCATGGGGCGCAAAGTGGACTTGAGGACACCGGCGGAACTGAGCCGGCATTTCCGCAACCAGGTCATGCGGGAGGCCGAGGACCAATATGTCCTGTCGCGATGACAAGACGCTTCTGAAAGACATGCTGGACGCCGCACGCGCCGCGGTCGCCGAGATTGAAGGAAGCACGCAGGCCGCGCTGGCCGCCGACCATGTCCACGCTTTAGGATTGACGAAATGCATCGAGATCGTTGGCGAAGCCGCCGTGCATTTGAGCAGGGAACTCCGACAACGCCATTCCGAGGTCCCCTGGGCACTGATCATAGGAATGCGCAACCGCTTGGTCCACGCCTACTTCGATATCGACTACGAGCAAGTCTGGAAGGCGCTCACGGAAGATGTGCCGCCCCTGATTGAGCAGTTGCAGCGGATTCTCGAGAGCGAATCGAAGAGGGCATAGGGGCGCAGTGGTCCGTCTGTTGGCGCGACATGGATAGGCCTTTGCCGATTCACGCCGGGACGCCTCTGCCGGGCCTCGAACGGACGGATATGCACGAGGCCGTCGACTGCCGCGCTTGGCTCCCCCAGGAAGGAGTGCCTTCACGCTGGCCGGACGAACCGGTACTGCTACACGTTGCCGTTGGCGTCGGTTCTCACGACGAGAATGTCGAAACCGTTGGTATCGTCGCCCATGGTCGTCCAGCCGACGATGATATAGCCGCCGTCTGACACTTGAGCCACGCCGTTCGCGCGCTCGAAACTCTTGTACTCATTGCCAAGCCGCTTGGCCCAGGTCTTGGTGCCTTGAGCATTCGTCTTGAGAAGCAGGAAGTCTTCGTGTTCGATCGGGAACCCGGACACGTCCGCCGTCGAATTGCCCCAACCGGCACAGATGAGCCTGCCGTCGCTCGTGGCATCGATGGCGAACAGTTGGTTCGGGGCCTCGTCGAAGTAGTCGACTACGTGCGAGGCGTTGCCGCTGGCGTCGGTGGTCACGAGAAAGCCCACGAAAGGCATGCCGTGCGTGGGTTGGTATTGGCGCGTGTAGCCGGCCAGGGCATAGCCGCTGCCCAACGGCGTCACGGCAAACGCCTGTTGCGAAGTCTCCTGATCCGGATCCTCCCCTGGCGAGCCGTAGCGCTTGGACCAGTCCTCGTTCCCGCTCGCGGTGGTCTTGATGAGCGAGAAATCCCGAAGGTCCTCCAGGGCCGGTTGCGTGTCGCCGGCGAGGATGAATCCGCCGTCGGCCGTGGTCAACAGATCAGCGGCCGAATCCCCGTTGTGGGCGACGCCGAAGGTCTTCGCCCACAGCAACGTGCCGCCCAGGTCCACCTTCACCAGATACGCGTCCCCGCTCCCCGTGGTCGAGGTGAATCCTGCGAACACGTATCCGTCTGCGACTTCCACGACCGCATAGGCCATCTCAAGATCCGTGACCGCCGGGCTGCCGTAGCGGTACGACCAGACCTCATTGCCGTCCGCGTCCGTCTTCACAAGGCAGGCGTCAATGTTGTTGTCGCTCACCCACTGGCCGGCCACGATCAAGCCGCCGTCCGAGGTCTCCTTCACGTCGTTGGCCTCGTCGTGGTCTTCACCCCCGAACATCGCGTCCCACACCAACGCGCCGTCGGCGTTCAGCTTAGCCACAAGCAGGTCCCGGTTGTTGGGCCCGGCGTTCGCCGCACCGACCACGACGAAACCGCCGTCAGCCGTCTCGATGACCGCGTTGGCCCAGTCGTCCGTCCCGTAGTCGAGGATGACCGTGCCGTCCGGGGCGAACACCTGCTGGGTGTACGTCATGGTGACATGGCGGTTCTGGCCGGCAGTCAGGTCCACATCGAGGGCCTGGGGCGCGACCCAGGCGTTCACGTCGCTGCACGTTATCGTGTGCGTACCGGCCAACAGATCCGTCGCGGTCTCGCCGCTGTCTTGCCGAGCCCTGCCGTCCACACCCCACTGGGCGCCCAAGGCACGCACCGCCGCCGGTTCGATCGTCACCGTCACCGAGCAGCGGGTGTCTGGACACCCAGTCAACACAGAACAACACACAACAATCGAAAAAGTCAGAATCGTGCTGCCTGCTCGTCGGTTCATGGCATGTCTCCCCAAAGCTGAAAACCTCAACATCAAGCCGCCTGCAAACTCAGCGCGCAGGCCCTCGCTCTCAGTCCGGCAACGGTGGCCTCGTCTGTACGTTGCCAACGGCTGTCGGTGTTGCCGCCCCCATCTCCGCGCCTCCAGTGGCAGGTCACAGTCCCCGCCCATGTGACGACGCTGACCGTATCAGAAATGGCGCCGTCTGTCAATGGGATAGGGCATGACCCAGATACGCGCGCAAGCGAACGCCACGGCCATTATGGCTTTGCCGAACGGTGTCTTTCGTGCGGAGGGCAGATCGCGAGACGCTTGAGGTATGGATGCATGCGAAGACAAGGGGTTGCAGCCCCTTGTCCCTTGGCAAGCGGGCGCTTCCCCTGCGAAGAAGCACGTTCCTTGAATTTCTATGCATGTGTGCCTAAGCCTGTGCTATCGTCTTATCCGTCCGTGAGAGGCCGGGACACCGCGCTACGGAGGGAGGGACGCGCGTGAAACTCACGATTCTGCTCTA
>Ga0272442_10008721_pt1 | contig 12791 bp, 6 predicted proteins | sample SSMForm2O_FD_200262 | JGI IMG/M metagenome (GOLD analysis project Ga0272442, IMG submission 200262) | Marine sediment archaeal communities from Little Sippewissett salt marsh, Falmouth, MA, United States - SSM-Form-2O | ecosystem: Environmental > Aquatic > Marine > Wetlands > Sediment ... | reverse complement strand
TTCTTTGCAGCGCCTGAATGTGTGAGTGACCTGTTCCATGGTGACTTTCTTGTTGAGCTTCTCCAGAATTCTGGGTGAACCTGACTCCACCCCAAACCATATGGTTCGGCATCCAGCAGCCTTCATTTCCTTCAGCAGCTCCCGCGAAACCATGTCAACTCTGCTGTCGCAGACCCACTCGATGTCCAGCTTCTCCCTCCTCATCAGCCTGCACAGTTCTGCTGTCCGCTTCTTGTTGATGGTGAAGTTGTCGCCCACAAAATAGACTCCCCGTGTGCCAAAGTTTTCGGCTAAATGCTTGATTTCCGCCACAACCCTTTTGGGACTGAAGGCGCGGACCCTTGACCCCCACAGCTTCTTGGTCTCACAGTATGCACAGTTGTATGGGCAGCCCCGCACCACGTTCATGTGGTCCATGGGCTTCGAGTCAAAGTATGGAGCAGCTCGGTCGTAAATGTCCATGGAAAGCAGGTGCCTTGCCGGAAAAGGAATCTGGTCAACATCCTCAATGAACTTGGGTGGGGTCATAACCGTTTTGCCGTTGTGCCTATAGGCGACACCCGAGATTTTGGCGATGTCTGATTCTTTTTCGCCTTTTGTGATGCTGTCGGCGAGTTCCGCCATTGCACGTTCGCCCTCGCCCATGACAAGATAGTCTATCTCCTTGTGCTGCAGCAGGCTTTCAGGCATGTATGTGGGCTGCCATCCGCCGACCACAATCTTGCATGAGGGAAGCGCCTCTTTCACTGCTTTAGCCGTTTCTATGCAGGGTCGATACGTGACGGAGCCGCAGGTTATCCCAACTATCTCTGGTTCAAGCCTTCTGACTTCTTTTTTGACTTCTTCGATTGGCTTTCTGAGGTTGTAGTTGTCAAGGATTTGTACCTGAAAATCCGCCTTTTCCAGAGACGCTGCAACATAAGTTAATCCCAGAGGTGGAAGTCTCCCCGATAAACCCCAAGGTGAATGAGCTGGCGGAGCAGTGGTCATCAATAGAATCAGTTGCAGTTCTCTCCTCTGGTTATATTGTAGACTTAGAGTAGATAAAATTCTGTCTCTAAATAATGTTCTGCAACCTCTTCGGGATGTTGCCGTTCAACCTAATCGCCGCCCAGAGTTCGCCTGCATACAAAACGGAACCGTTTTTAACCCGCAACAATACTAACATTTTTATCTACATGGATGGATTTGACCAAAAATGGCATGCCCCGGTCCCCCAAAAGAACGGAAAAAAGGTCCACTCCTAATCACTTCTTGGAGAGCCACTAACGCCTGCAACTACAACTGCGTATACTGCAACGTAGACGCAAAAATGAAGCAGGCTCCTGACGAACTGGACACCGAATGGGGCTTGAAGCTCGTTGACCAAATCTACGAATTCGGGTCTCAATGGTTCGGAATAAAAGGAGGCGAACCCCTCGTACGGAAGGACCTTTTCACGCTTATTGCACACGCAAAAGACTTGGGGCTCGATGTGCTGCTGCTGACCAACGGATACTATGTGAAAGGAGACATCCTCAAGCAACTAACCAAATACGATGTCTACACCTCCATCAGCATAGACGGCTCAGAACAAGCCAACGACTCGTTACGTGGGAAAGGCTCATACCAGGCAGCCCTGTCGGCAATCAAAAAGCTGTCAAAAAACGGCATCCTGAACGGCTTATCCATGGCAATCACCAACCGCAACCTCAACGAAGCCGACCACATAGTTGATTTGGCGGAAAAGTATCACGCCCGGTTTGTCTGGTTCAATCATCTTGTTCCAACCGGAAGAGCCAAACATAACTTGGACTTGGAGCCGACGCCTGAGCAGTATGAAGTGTTCCTGAATCACCTGTTTGACTTGGCACACAAAGAATACAAGGTGGAGTTCGACTTCAACATTCATTGCCCACACTACCTCCGAATCTACAAGGAACGGGACCCTGAAGGCTTCTGCGAATGGTTCGACGAAACCAAAACCGCCACATGCATCTACTTCCTGTTCGGCGGATACCTTAGCGTCCTAGAGAACGGAGACGTAATCCCGTGCTTCTACTCCGAGAGAGAAGACCTGACAATCGGAAACATCAAAGAAAAACCACTCACAGAACTGTGGGATGAAATGCAGAAGTCGGAGTTCTACAAGAAACTGCAAAACCCCGACAACCTGGAGGGCAAATGCGGCGTCTGCGAATACCGGAACATATGCGGCGGATGCAGAACCCGAGCCCACTCGCTAACAGGCTCCTACTTCGGCTCTGACCCAGCGTGCGCCTACATCCCTGAGGCACTGCGCAAGAAGTAGGGAACTATGGCAAAACAAATCTGCAACATGTAACTTCCTTATCTTTGCTGACTGTTTAACGGTGGCTTATGCAATGTTTGCCGATTTAGCTCTGACCGATGGAAATGTCTTAACCCTGTGCATGTCTCAGCCCAGCGCCGAGGCAGTAGCCATAAAAGATGGCAGAATCGTCCATGTCGGCACAAACAGCGAGGTTAGACAGTGGATTGGACAAGACACCAAGGTCATCGATTTGCAGGGAAGAACTGTTATCCCCGGCTTCATTGACTCGCACATTCACGTCGGCGACTTCGGACGGTTACTTACATGGATAGACTTGAAGGACGCCGATTCCATCCAGGAAGTGCAGCGAAAAATCAGGGAACGTGCACAGAAAATCTCTCCGGGAAGATGGATTATCGGCAACGGATGGAACCAAGCCCGCTTTGTCGAGAAACGTTACCTGAACCGTTGGGACTTGGATGAGACTTCACCAGACAACCCTGCTGTTCTCTACCACGAATGTGGGCGTGTGTGCGTCGTTAACAGCAAGGCGCAGGAGCTGGCGGGTGTAACAAAAACTACCGAGTCTCCGAATGCTGGAACGATTGAGAAAGACATTGAAACTGGGGAGCCCACGGGCATTCTGCGGGAAACCGCGACCGACCTTGTGTGGAAAACCATCCCTGAGCCAGACGAAGAAGCGATTATTGAGAGCGCAGTTTTAGCCTGCAAAAAAATTGTGGAAGCCGGAGTGACCAGCATACACTGGATAGCCACCTCGCCAACCGAAGTCCAAGTTATCCAGAGGCTTCGCGCAGAAAACAGGTTGCCCCTACGTGTCTACCCCATAGTCCCCGCGAACCTCCTAGACCAAACGCTCAGTTCAGTCTCCAGCGACAGCGAAGATGGAAGCTTGGGCGTAAAAGTTTTTGTAGACGGCTCCCTAGCCGCGCGAACAGCGGCTCTGCGTGAACCATACAGCGACAACCCCGAATCGAAGGGGCAACTGCTGTATTCCCAAAACGAACTGGACAAGTTAGTCTCTAAGGTTCACAACTCTCAGCTTCGTTTGGTTATGCACGCCATGGGCGACCAAGCAATCAGCATGGCTCTGACCTCTATAGAAAATGCTCTGAAGGAATCTCCAAGAAAGGACCATCGGCATCGTCTGGAGCATGCGTCAGTTCTCAATAGGGAGCTGATTCGGCGCATCAGGGAACTTGGGTTGACGGTTTCTGTGCAGCCCAAATGTGTCCTCTCAGAGTTTTCGGTGTGGGCGGCAGTTGAGCGTTTAGGCTCTGAGCGGGCTAGATGGCTTTACCCCCTCAAAACACTCTTCAACGAGGGCATACCTGTTGTGGGCGGCTCGGACTGTCCAATGGAGCCGCTGAGTCCCCTGCAGGGTGTCCAAGCAGCCGTAACACGCCAGTTCTTTCCTGAGGAGCAAATCACGGTTGATGAGGCTCTGCGGATGTACACAATCAACGCGGCATACGCATCTTTTGAGGAAGATGTTAAGGGTTCGATTGAGAAAGGCAAACATGCCGACCTCGCAGTGCTTTCAGGCGACCCAACAGCAGTTTCATCCAACAAAATCGGGGACATCACCGTGGACTTGACCATTGTCAGCGGAAAAGTTGTTCACCAAAAATGAGCCAGCAAATTTTTCTGTTGTGTTTTCCTGAAAAAAGGCTGTTTTCAACAATGCTCTGTTATTAGGTTTCTAATATGCGGTTTTGTTGGCAATCGATTTAAGTACGATTTCTGGGCTATCGGTATCTAGTTGTTCATCGGCGGTGTTTGGTTGGTGTTGGCGGTAATGGGTCTGTTGGTTGCTGTTTCGGTTCTCGTCTTAGCGTTGCTGTTAGACCTGATTTTCGGCGACCCCTCCCCCAACTACCCTGAGCGAATCCAGTTCAAGCTGCATCCAACCGTGTGGATGGGCAAATTCACCGGCATCTTGGAGCCGCACTTCAAGAACCAGAATCCGAAACTGGAGAAGCTGGGCGGCGTCCTGTTAGCTCTAACAGTGATACTTGTTTTCACGTTGCCTGTGTATTTCGGATTAAAAATTATCTACAGTTACTTGGGCGTTCTGGTTTACGTCATCGTCGCCGTTGTAATCCTTAAACTAACAATCTGCATGAAACTGGAAACAGACTGGGGCAAAGCCGCAGCCAAAGCCATAGAATCAGGAGATTTAGAAGAAGCTAGAAAGTATGCTCACTTCTCGCGGAGAGACAACAAAGACTTAACAGGCTCACAGATAGCCTCCTCCGTCATCGAGTCGTTAGCCGAAAACCTGACCGACTTCAGGCTATCCCCCATCTTCTACTACGGCTTCTTCGGGGTTCCCGGCGCCGTCGCCTTCCGAGCAATTAACACACTCGACGGAATGGTCGGATTCAAAGACCCCGAGCACCTTCACATAGGCTGGTTTTCCGCGGTCTCCGACACCATAGTCAACTATGTCCCAGCTCGGCTAACAACAATACTGATAATCCTAGCCGCAGCATTTCTGGGCGAAGACTACAAAAACGCTTGGAAAATCGCCCGCCGAGACCAAGCTAAGATTCCGAGCATAAATCATGGGTGGCAGATGGCATCCATGGCTGGAGCACTTCGCGTACAACTGGAAAAGCCGGGGCAATATGCTGTTGGCGACCAAACTGAAGAGCTGGACGCAGACAAAATCCTCTGTTCTTTAAGAATCCGTAACGTTGCAATCGTCTTGGCGATACTGTTTATGCTGCCGATACTTTTGCTGTCAAGCTTCTACCTGTTTCCCCTCTAAAAGTTACTGGAATCTTTTTGTGAGTCCGCCTTTTATGCAAAACATATTAAGCATGCGGTTTGCTGTAGTTGTGAAAGCAACAAGCTCAGGGAAGGATTATGCCTCCACATGTAACTCTTGTGAACCCGCCCTACCCGCAGGACGCACATCAACATCCCCCATTTACCCCCCTAGGTTTGGGGTATCTGGCTGCTGTTCTAGAAAAAAACGGGTACAAAGTTGACGTGATCGATTGCCAAGCCCTAAACATATCGTTTGAGGAAGCAAAAAGCGAACTCAGCAAACGAAAACCAGACATAGTTGGATTGACCTCCACCACCCTCACCTACAAGTCTGCACTTAAAATCATAAAAATAGCAAAAGAAGTCTGCCCCAACTGCCTAACCCTCCTCGGAGGAGTCCACGTCACCTTCTGGGACAAAGAAGCACTGCACGAATGCCCACAACTAGACATTGTAGTGCGGAAAGAGGGCGAAAACACGTTTCTGGAGCTGATACAAAGATTGGAGGCAGACAAAAGCTTCGATGATGTGTTGGGTATAACCTACAGGAAAAACGGAAAAACCGTGAAAACTGAGGATCGTCCCTACATAGAAGACCTTGACAGCTTGCCCTTCCCCGCTCATCACCTCTGGCCTCTTGACCGCCTCAAAAAATACGGTAGCATAATGTTCCCCCTGATGACCAGCCGAGGCTGTGTGTTTTGGTGCGAATTCTGCTCTGCAGTCAGGATGTTCGGCAGAAAGTTTCGTATGAGAAGCGCAAAAAACGTTGTGGACGAGATGGAATATCTGCACAACACTTACGGAACGGACACTTTCACTTTTTATGACGACGCCTTCACTGTAGACCAGTCTAGAGTTGAGGAGATTTGCAGGGAACTCCATGCTAGAAACCTTAAGCTAACATGGGATTGCGGAACCCGCGTTGACATGGTCACAAAAGAACTGCTCCAAAAAATGAAGAACGCAGGATGCATCGCCGTGTGGTTCGGCGTCGAAGCGGGATCACAGAAAGTTATAGACGCCATGGGAAAGGGCTTCACCGCAAACAAAACAAAACGGGCGTTTAAAGCTGCGAAAGAAGTTGGCTTAATAACCATTGCAAGCGTGGTTTTCGGGTTTCCAGGCGAAACCAGAGAAAGCGCGATGCAAACCGTTAAACTTGTTGAAGAAATAGACCCCGATGACATAGGCTACTACATTGCAACGCCTTACCCTGGAACTCCGATGGCTGATTACGTGAAAAAGATGGGCTGGATAAAGGTAACCGACTTCGACAAGTATGACACAGCGACCCCCATATTTGAGCTTCCAACAATGAGCATGCAAGAGGTGAGGGAAATCCGCGAACAGGCCTTTCACAGGTTCTACCTGCGCCCCCGCTACATTCTCCGCATGTTCGCCAAAGGTGGAACATATGGCTTCTCAGCAACAAAAACAGCGCTTGCACATCTGCTTAGAGCAACAAAATCTAAGCTTCACTTTTCGTGATTTCTAGAAGATGTGTTGTTGTTTTAGATACATGAATTAACCGCCGAAATGCGCGTTTATACCCATAACAAGGAAATGCTTATGTATTCTAATCCCGAATAGGAAAGCTGTAAAAAAGAAGGGAATAAAAAACATGAACATTGACAAAAATAAATCTAAACTATCTACTATTGCTTTAATTCTACTATTAACTACATCTGCTACATTATTCGCTTTGACTTCTGTTTATGCACAGAGTGGAAAGGCAACCGTTTGCTATCTTGGTGCTATACCTAACCCTGTAGGCAAAGGCCAAACAGTGCTGATGCACGTCGGAATCACAGACGCACTGGGAAATCCAGAATATGGATGGGAAGGCATGTCTATAACCATCAAAGACCCTGAAGGCGGCACAACCACTATCTCAGACATCAGAACCGATTCAACAGGTGGAACCGGAAAAACATTCGAACCAGACATGGTCGGCATCTACACTCTGCAAGCTCACTTCCCTGAGCAAACGTCGGGACGTACAAACTATTTGGCCAGCCACAGCCCAGAAGTCGAACTTGAAGTACTAGAAGAACCGATACCCGTTTATCCAGGCCATTCGCTACCAAACAACTACTGGACTCGACCTGTCGACGCACAGATCAGAGAATGGTCAGCAATCACAGGAAGTTGGCCACTTATTCTCACAAATCTGTACGCTCCATACAATGACGGACCAGAGACTGCACACATACTGTGGACAAAGGTACTAACACAAGGAGGCCTTGCCGGAGGAGCATTGGGTCCTGTTTCATTCGAAATTGGCGATGCATATGAAGGCAAATGGACTGGTTCAGGCGGCGCTGGCTCATATTTTGAGTCAACTTCCATAATCCTAACTGGAAAACTTTACTACCAAGAGAGCACTCAAGAGAACCCCGTCATAACTCACTGTGTAGATTTGCATACTGGCGAAGAACTATGGTCTAAAGTCTTCATGAACAACAATACAATATCTTTTGGTCAAACATACCATTTCGATGGAATCAACTATCACGGCGCTTTTGAATACTTGTATGTAACCAGTGGCGGCGGTTGGGGTGGTAGACCAGCAACTTGGTACGCATTCGACTCCTTAACAGGCGTTTGGATGTTCACCATTGAGAATGCACCTTCAGGCGTCAACCTTTATGGACCAAAAGGTGAAATCTGCCAATACAGTGTCAGCGGAACTACGCTTCGTTTCTGGAACTCATCCCACGTTGTCTTGAACGGGCTGAGTGTCAACAGCGCAGGCAGTTGGGGCAGCAACGCTCATGGACAAGTCCACGACGGAAATAATGGATATATGTGGGAAGCAACCATCGAGTCAGGTCTAGGATCAGCATCAGCATACTTCCTTGATGACAGGGTAATCTGTACAAGTGCAAGCACTAGCGGAGTCACTGTATCTGCTATAAACGTAAACGCATCAGTTGGTGCAATCGGAACAACCCTATTCAAAACCGTTAATGACGCAGACCCTGAATGGGCTGAAATGCAGCTATCCATAAGCGGCATGCAAAGCGGTTTTGTGAGTTATAGCCAAGCAGACCATGTTGCAATTCTTTGGGTGAAAGACACCCGAAAACATTACGCCTACAGTCTCGACAACGGAGAATTCATGTGGGAAACTGAGAGCCAGTACTACATGGATGCAATGGATGACACACCCGGCAGCGCTAGAGCCATTGCTTACGGCAGATTCTACTCAGCAAGCGTAGGCGGAACAGTGTACTGTTACGACATTCAGACAGGCGAAGAACTGTGGGCATACGAAGCAGTTGATCCCTACTCTGAATACCTGTTCGGCAATAACTGGTGGCTTAAACCGTTGTTCATTACTGACGGCAAAATCTATGTGGCTACTCTGGAGCACTCTCCTATTGACCCCAGACCGCGTGGCGGGCCATTCATTTGCCTTAACGCAACAACTGACAACCCAGAAGGCGAAGTAATATGGAGAATCAACGGTGCATTCCGTCAAACCCGCTGGGGCGGACGTGCAATCATCGGCGACAGCATAATAGCAACTATGGACACATACGACCAGCGCGTATACGGCATAGGTAAAGGACAAAGCGTCACAACAGTAACAGTTGGACCGAAAGTCGTAGCAAAAGGAAGCGCCATGGTAATAGAAGGCACAGTAATGGATGCATCTCCGGGAACACAGAGCACTGATGTGCAACTGAGATTCCCAGCTGGAGTTCCAGCCATATCTGACGAAGACATGAGCGATTGGATGCTATACGTGTACAAACAGTTCGAAATGCCAGAAGACGCAACCGGCGTTGAAGTAGTATTCAACTTGGTTAACTCAACTGGTCACGTGCTTGACCTAGACAGAACAAGAACAGACGCTAGCGGTCAATTCAGCTACGTATTCTACCCTGACACAGAAGGCGAATTCACAATCCTAGCCACATTCTACGGCTCTGGAGGATACTATGGTTCATGTGCACAAACTGCAGTAGTGGTTGGTGCATCCGAACAGTACGTTCCTACCGCAGCCGAAATCGGTGACACTACAGTAAGCAAGCTTCCAGCGTATCCAGCAGCTTCAGAGATAGCAGATGCAACAATAAGCAAACTGCCGGCATACTTTACAATCGACTTGGTCGTGCTGATAATCGTTGCAGTCAGCGTAGTCATAGGCTTAATCGCTTACATGACACTCAGAAAACAAAAATAAACCAATTTCCCCCCATTTTTCTTTTTTTTGTAATAGCGTCTTAGTGGTAACAAGAACCTGTTGTACTATGTTAACCAAATTTTAAATACCAGTTCTGTTTAAGTTGGGGACGTCAAAATAAAAATGGAAAATGAGGTCAAAAAATGGAATTTAGCAAGAAAAAAACTACGGCAATAATGACTTTTATTCTGGTATTATCGATGACAGCAATGATGGCAGTCATACCAGCTGGAGCCCAACTATCCAATGGTGAAATTATGCCCACATTCATAGAAATCAGCGTTAGCCCCGACCCTGTAGGCGTAAATCAACCCTTATACATTAACGCGTTTATGACTAAACCCACAGTTATGGCAACGATAGGCACCGATTCTGATAATTATGAAGGCATGTACGTTAGGATGACAAAACCTGACGGAACCACATACGACTTCCCCGCGAAAGAATCTGACGCTACCGGAGGTATATGGTACAGTCACAGTCCCGACCAAACCGGCGAATACACATTCCAAGCATTCTACCCTGGGCAGGCGGTATTCGGAACTGTGTCTTCAATGTTTGGCGGTTCAACCAGATACGACTTCCATTATGCTTCCGCTGAAAGCGAAGAAGTGACAGTCACTGTACAGGAAGATGCAATAGAGTGGATATATCGTACACCCGGACCTGCAGAGGAATACTGGACTCGCCCAATATACGCACTTAACTGGGATTGGGACGTTTATGGTGGTCACTGGTATGGACTGGGAGTACCTGCATTCGCGAACACTGGCGGTTATGATTCGATGGGAAACTATCAGCCATACAGTGAAGGACCCGAGACTGCTCACATAATGTGGTCGAAATCAACCCACATTGGTGGTCAGCCCGGTGGACTCATTCAAGGCACTCAAGACAGCAACTACATGGCCACAACTATAGCGGACTACTATTTCGAGCCCGTAATCCTTAATGGAATACTCTATTACACAAAATTTGCAGGTCCAAACAGCAACGTTACTGGCTGGGAGGCCTTGGACATTCGCACAGGAGACGTACTGTGGAGCAGATCAGCTGGCGTAACAGGCAGTGAAACAATTCGTATGGGTTCAATAACGATATTCCACTCAATGCAGGAGTACGGAGCCCATGCACACATATGGGGTGCTGAAGGCGGAGGATTCTTCGGCGGTGTAAACACTCTTAGGATATATGATGCGTGGACTGGAGATTTCATAGCAACAGTTGAAAACCCGCAGAGCCCATCATACATTGTGCAGGAGGGAGGCTTGACTCCCGGAGCCTTACTTGGTTACTACACTTCTGGCAGCAACCTCGTTCTGTGGAACTCAAGCGCAATGCTCGCTGCCGGTGGCTGGACGTACGGTCCAGGCACTACCTTAGAATGGGATGATGGAATACAGTGGACGGCGCCGATTCCAAACAGCGTCGATGGTAACCCTGTAAGCCTCAGCGTTGCTGCAGTAACCCGTGACGTTATACTGGTCCGTTCAGCGCCTACACCTGGTACGTTTGTTTATGCAAGTTTGGGCTGGCAAGTTACGGCAGGCTTAAACGCATCAACAGGCGAGGTGCTCTGGGAACCGAGAAACAATACACTGCCTCTCTACGAAGACATTAGCCTTAAAGTGGCAGGCGAAGGCGTCTACGTTCTACACAACAAAGATCGGCATGAAGCGTGGGGCTACAGCCTACTCAACGGCAACTACATGTGGGGTCCAGTTGAACTGAAAGGAAATGCTTGGACTCCTCTCCAGGTAGCAGCTGACATCGCTTACGGTCGGTGCTTCATCTGGGACGCCGGCGGCTGGGTAAACGCCATCGAACTCCAGACAGGCGAAGTCGCGTGGAGCTTCAATCGTGGAAGCGCTGGTTACGACACTCCCTACGGAATATACCTTCTGTGGTACAATGATGCCATCGCTGATGGAAAGATCTACCTTTCAGAGGGCGCAATGTATAATCCGCCGCTGCATCCAGCGCGTACAATTTGTCTAAACGCAACAACTGACAACCCAGATGGAGAGCTAATCTGGAGCGCACTAAGCTACACTGGGCGAAATTGTCCAGCCATTGCAGACGGCCACCTGATAGTATGGAACAGCTTCGACATGAAGATATACAGTTTCGGCAAAGGACCAACTTCAACCACCGCCACAGTCCAGGATGACATGATTCCAGTGGACGGCACTACACTGATCAAGGGCTCAGTAATGGACGTCTCTGCAGGCTCAAAGCAAGACGGCGTTATTGAACGGTTCCCGAATGGACTTCCCGTAGTAGCTGATGAAAGCATGACTGAATGGATGGAATACGTGTACATGCAGCAGAGATGCCCAGACGATGTTGAAGGTGTTACTGTAAACATAACAGCAATGGATCCAAACAACAACACCCGATATTTAGGCACAACTACAACAGACGCATGGGGCAACTATGTCTTTGAATTTGAGCCCGAAGTACCTGGAATGTACCAGCTTATCATCACTTTCGAAGGCTCCGATTCATACTGGCGTTCTAGCACAACAACCTACGTAAAAGTGAATGCAGCAGAAGCCGCAGCTCCTACCGCAGACCAGATTGCTGATGCAACAGCAAGCAAACTTCCAGCATATCCAGCAGCTTCAGAGATAGCAGATGCAACAATAAGCAAACTGCCGGCATACCTGACGATAGACCTAATCGTACTGATTATTGCTGCCGTTGCTGTGGTCATAGGCTTACTAGTCTACCTAGTAGTCAACAAGCAGAAATAAACCAAATTTCCCACCCCCTTTTATTTTTTTTATTTTTAACCTGAAAGTTAGCGGAAGCTAGAAGACCTGAATGGTGCCTGCCTTTTCTTCTGATGGGCGTGCACGCAAGAAGTTTTTGCTCTCTTTATACCGTGTGGTCAACAGAATCTGCCCACACTAACCTTATTAATTACCATTCTTTGTCTATTTAACCGAAAATCTTCAAGGGTGTAATCATGCAAGTCACTTTTGTGAATCCACCTTACCCAACAGGTTCCCATCGGCATCCACCGTTCATCCCTCTGGGAATCGGATACCTCGCAGCCATCCTAGAGAAAAACGGATACGACGTTAACGTCATCGACTGTCAAGCTCTCAGCCTCACATTAAACGAGGTGGAAAGCGAACTCAGCAAACGTCAACCCGACATAGTTGGGTTAACCTCCACCACCCTCACCTACAGACCCGCCCTCGAAATAATCGAAGTGGCAAAGAAAGCTTTGCCCAACTGCTTAACCGTTATCGGCGGCTCCCACGTCACCTTCTGGGACGAAGAGGCATTGCAGGAGTGTCCACAGCTGGATGTTGTGGTGCGGAAGGAGGGCGAAAACACGTTTCTGGAAATGGTACAAAGACTGGAGGCAGGCAAAAGCTTCGATGATGTGCTGGGTATAACCTACAGGAAAAACGGAAAAACCGTGAAAACTGAGGATCGTCCCTACATAGAAGACCTTGACAGTTTGCCGTATCCAGCGTTTCATCTTTTTCCTCTTGAGCAGTTCAACAAATACGG
>Ga0272442_10008720_pt1 | contig 12791 bp, 7 predicted proteins | sample SSMForm2O_FD_200262 | JGI IMG/M metagenome (GOLD analysis project Ga0272442, IMG submission 200262) | Marine sediment archaeal communities from Little Sippewissett salt marsh, Falmouth, MA, United States - SSM-Form-2O | ecosystem: Environmental > Aquatic > Marine > Wetlands > Sediment ... | reverse complement strand
CCTAAAGATCTGCCACTCGTTCGCTCCGTCGATACGCGCCGCCTCCATCAGCTGGCGTGGGATGTTCTTGTACGCGGCCGACAGCACGACCATGCAGAATCCCGTCCACATCCAGATCCCAACGGCGATCAAGCAGAAGTTGTTGACCCACGGCCGTTCGATCAGCCATCCGATTGGCTGCCCGCCCAGTCCGACGACGATCGCGTTCAACAGTCCGATCTGCGATGCCCCGGCCGGACGGTAGGCGTACACGAACTTCCAGATCGTTCCCGCGCCGACCATCGAGATGGCCATCGGGATAAACACGATCGACTTGATGATCTTCTCGTACCGGACCCGATCGAGCAGCACGGCAAACAGCAGCCCGAGCGACACGGTGAACACGGTGAACACGACGACCCATATCGCGTTGTTGCGAAACGCGGTCAGCATCGTGCTGTTCGTGAATGCGTAGATGTAGTTCTGAAAGCCGACGTAGCTGTCCCCGCCCCGGTCCATGAACGACAGTCGTGCCGTCTCGACCGAAGGAAAGACGAGGAAGAAGATGAGTAGAAGGATTGCCGGCCCGGCGTACAGCCACGGCACCCATCGTCTGGTTCGCACTCGGGCCTCCTCTCGAATCTCGAAGACTGGGGGACCGGGGCTTGCGGCCCCGGCGCCCCCACTCGTGAGGTGTTATTCGCCGTACGCGTCGACTGCGCTGGCCTCAATCGCTTCCAAGACCGTGTCCAGCGGGATTCCGCTGATGTAGTCGAGCACGCCCGTCCAGAAGGTTCCCGAACCGACGGCCGCCGGCATCAGGTCCGAACCGTCAAACCGGAACGTCGACGCATCGGCCAGCATGCCGGCCGCTTGCGCGGTGATGGCGTCCGGGTAGATCGACGGATCGACCGTCGTGTTGATCGCCAGCTTTCCGAGGGCCGCGCACCAGATGGCTTGCGCTTCTGCGGACGCCAGATAGTCGGCAAGTGCCATGGCTTCCGGCGTGTTGTTGAAGACGCCAATCAAGTCGCCTGCACCCAAGAGCGGCGTTCCGAACACCGGCGAGATCGGCGGGAACACGAAGATGTTGTAGTCCTCGACCGGAATCAGGTCGGGATCCGCATTCAGGATGAAGCTCTGAATGAACGTCGCCTGTCGGTGCATGTACGCGCCCGGAGGATCGTCGAACATAATCGACGGCGAGTCACCGAAGTTGATGGTCAGCGCGCCGACCGCTCCTCCATAGACGTACCCGGAGGCGTTGACGATCTGCCCGAAGTACTCCCACGCCTTCTTGACCGCAGGATGCGTCCACGCAATCTCGTGGTTGACCCACTGATCGTAGAGATCGGGTCCGGCGGTTCGAAGCATGATGTCCTCGATCCAGTCCGTTCCCGCCCAACCGCTGGCAGCGCCGCTCTCGAGTCCGATCGCCCACGGAGTCCCCCCGTCGGCGACGATCTGATTGCTCAGAGCAATCAGCGCGGGCCAGCTGGTCGGGATCTCGTATCCGGCCGCTGCGAAGGCCTTTGTGTTGTACCACACGAGGCTCTTCAGGTCCGCAGAGATGAAGAATCCGTAGACGCTGCCGTCCACGCTTCCGAGATCGAGGAAGGCTTGCGGGTGATCCGCCAGGTTCTCGAGCCCGTCCAATGCGACCAATGCGCCCTGATCCGCAAACTCCTTCATCTGTCCGGGGTTCGGAAGCGCAGCCAGATCCGGCGGGTTGCCGGCGGCAACGCGCACCGGAAGCACGGTCGGAAGGTCGCGTCCGACCTCGTCGATCACGACGTCGATTCCGGTGTTCGACTCGAAGACGGCAATCGTGTCCTTGAACGCCTGGAGCTCCGTCCCGCTCCAGACCACGGCAATCGATACCTCTTGCGCCAGCACGCCAACCGAGACGACGAGCATCGCAAGAATGGTTAGTGACAGTAGACCTCTCCGCATGAGTTCCTCCTTAGTCCTGTTGATCGGGTGTTGACGTTGCCTTGTGTGTGCCGATGCACCTCCTTTGCTCATCAACCTGATCCAGTGGGAGATTGAAGAAGTGATTGCATAGCGGCCTGCGCCGCCTGTTGCGCTCCCGTTCGTTCCCGCAGTGCAGCGGGGACGATCTCCGTGAATCCGACGTATTCGCCCTGAAACATGCGTTTCAGTTCCCTTTGGCAGTACTCGATCAAGCGCGGCTCCATTTCACCGAGACATTCCGCATGCACGACGATCCACTCGGGATCGGTCAGCGGAATGATGTGCAACAGAGACGACGCCAAGCGGCGAGCAACGATTTCGATGACTTGTTGATCGCTCAGGCCCGCAAGAGAGGATCCTTCCACCACCGCGCGGTACAACGCCCCGCCATTGCCGCGTCCTCCGAGATAGGCCTTTCCGTCGATACACAGGCTGGCACCGATTCGCAGGTCCTGCTCCAGCCCGGGTCGAATCGAGAGGAAGAGCACGACCCGATCCGTCCACGAGCGGTGTTCGACTTCCGCTTGAGCCATGCAATGGACATCGTGCAGGATCAAGATCGGCAGCGAGAGCTCCGCCTCGAGATACTCCTTGACCCGGACCCCTTCCCACGCGGGAAGATTTCGCCCGACGAACGACACGCCGCCGTCGGAGAAGAAGCCCGGGAGCCCGATGCCCATACCGCCGGGCTCCAGTCCGGCATCCTCCAATCCGTCGAGCCACGTGCGGACCTCATGCACGACACGGCGAAGGACCGCATTGGGATCGTCGAGGTTCTCGCGAAGCTGGAACGTCCGTTCGTGCAACACCGCACCGCGGACGTCCGTCAGTACGGTCGTCACGTCCGGAAGCTCGAAGTCCATCCCCAGCGTTAACCACGCACGGCTCCGCAGCCGAAAGAGCGCCGCCGGCCGTCCTCGCGCCTCGGACGTCGTTGCGTCGGAGACGATCAAACGTCCTTCGAGCAGACCCTTGATCGCCTTGTCCAACGTAGGGCGCGACACGCCGAGCTCGTGCTCCAGTGCGCGTCGGGTCATCCCGGGTTCGTTCCACAACGCTCGGAGAATGCCGAGCTGTGTATTTGTAAAGGCTTTTTGAAAATCCATTACAAAACAGATTAGAATGCAACCGTATGGTTTGTCAAATCGTTGGGACGCACCCGTTGCCGAAAACGCCGAAAACCATCGACAATACGGCATGCCCGACACGATCGGCTGCGGTGTGCGATGATGCGACGCGCCGCCCGCGCGTTCGAGCATCTGCAGAGGAGGCATCATGGCGGAAGTCACGTTGACAAGAATCACCAAGCGGTTCGGCGACTTCACGGCGGTCCGCGATCTGTCCATGGAGATCGAAGACGGCAAGTTCACCGTTCTGGTGGGTCCCTCGGGGTGCGGCAAGACCACCACACTTCGGATGGTCGCGGGACTCGAAGAGGCGACGGAGGGAGACATCCGGATCGGCGAGCGCGTCGTCAATAAGGTCCCTCCGAAGGACCGCGATATCGCGATGGTCTTTCAGAACTACGCGCTGTACCCCCACATGGACGTCTACAACAACATGGCCTTCGGACTGAAACTTCGGAAGACGCCGAGAGCCGAAATCAACAAGCGCGTTCACGATGCCGCAGAACTCCTCGGCATCGAGGAGAAACTGAAGAGCAAGCCCCGCGAGCTGTCCGGCGGGCAACGACAACGCGTCGCCGTCGGCCGTGCCATCGTTCGCAATCCCAAGGTCTTCTTGTTCGACGAGCCGCTGTCCAACCTCGATGCGAAGCTCCGCGTGCAGATGCGGACGGAGCTGGAGCAGCTCCATCACACGCTGCAGACGACGACCATCTACGTGACGCACGACCAGGTCGAAGCGATGACCTTGGGAGACCGGATCGCGGTCATGAAGGATGGTGTGATCCAGCAGTACGCGTCCCCCAAGGAGACGTATGACCATCCCGAGAACCAGTTCGTCGCCGGCTTCATCGGCAGTCCGGCCATGAACTTCCTGCCAGCGACGGCAAGGATCGAGGGAACGGAGATCCTGCTGACGTCTCCTCCGTCGTTCTCGATCCGAGTCCCCGCCGAGACGATCCCGCCCGATCTGCCGTCCGACGTTCTCGTCGGCATTCGCCCTGAGGACCTCGACGGGCCGGTTTCCGGGGAGGAGAACACGATTCAAACGCACATCTCGGTCCTCGAACAGTTGGGGCATACGTTGCTCGTCTATGGATACGTGGGAGACGCACAAATCGTCGCCAGCCTCGATCCGCACCGGAAGGTCGAACTGGACACCGTGATTCGGCTCTCCGTCAACCTTCGAACGCTGCACGTGTTCGATCCGGAGACCCAACAGACGTTGATCTAGGAGCGGGATTCGCTAGGACTTGCGCGCGGCGGAGTCCGGACGCGTAGGAGCAAGCACCACAGCCTGCCAAGGCGCCAGATGAACGTCCAGGGTGCCGTGTCGAATCGAGAAGCGCGCTCCCGAAAGCTCATCGATGACGTCGTCCGCGTCGAATGGGACTCCGGAGATTGCGCCATTCACCGGGTTGGGGCCGAGGTTGCCGATGACGACCCATGCATCCGAGTTCTGTACGCGTGCGTAGGCGATGCAGGTTTCGCAATCACTCGTCAAGACCTTGAACGTTTCCGGGGATGGATCGACGACAAGGTCTTCCGCACGCCGGCGCAGTCTCGCCACCGTTCGCAGGGCGGACCGCAGATCGCCGCTCGACCGCCAGTCGTACGAGACGGCGTTGTACAGCGGAAGCACCGACTCCGGGTACGCCGCTGCGTCCTCGCGCGAGAAATCGAGCCCGGTGTTGACGGGAACGCGCTCGCCCACGTCGAACCCCGAATGCAGATAGGGGATGGCCGGAAGGAACGCGCCCAGTGTCCACAAGCAGCGGGACCGTGCAATGCCTCCGGAGCGTGCGGCACAGCGCGGCGTATTGTGCGTCTCGGGGGTCGCGAAGATCGGCAGTGCAAGGCCGGTCCGTTCGAATGCCCGCAACGTTTCGCGCAGCCGCTCGGGTCGATGGAGAAGCCACCACAGATTGCCGGCCACGGCGTTGTATCCTTCGGCCCGCGCGGCGTCGCGGACCTCGAAATCTTCATCCCACAAGGCAAAGGACGGCGATGTGCCACGAGCCCCCGCAATCAACCGCGCCTTGAGCGCGGCCGGCAATGCGTGTCCCATGTCGATCATCGCGCCGTCGATGCTGTAGCGATCCTGATAGTGCGGCAGAATCCCGACGATGCGCTCCCACAGGCCCGCCACCTCGTTTTCGGGCCGCGCAAGACGCTCGTCGTACATCCGAATCGTGTTGTAGGCCATGTAGTTGAAGTCTTCATGGTCGTACAGTCGTAGGTAGGTGACGTCGCCCCACGGCGGCTGCGTATCGTCCGGCGGCCAGTCGGAGAACGCTCCCGGGATCCCTACGGGAACGTCCGTCATTGTCTGCCCGACGTAGGCACCGCGGACCCTTCGGATCGTGTCCTTCGCCGGGGGATGAGCGAACTGCGCTCGGTACGACGCCTCCGGCGGCGGGAGCCCGTCGAAGTCGCCTCGGGCGATGTTCGCCTTCATCTCGGCCAGCGCGTCGGTCGAGAACCGTGGCGGACGATACCGACCGCTCTCCGCCGTGTCAGCGGCCAACCGATCGGCGCGAACCCAGTAGAACCATTCCGGATGGCGCGCGATCCATTCGCTGTCCTTGGCGGCGGTGCGAAAGACAAATTCGAGGACGACGCGCATGCCCAAACGGTGCGCCGCTTCGACGAACGCCTGAAACTCAATGTTTGGTCCCAACTGCAGGAGGGGCTCCGACAGCGTCTCGTCCAGCTGATACGGATTGGCGGATGCGTACGGAGATCCCAGCGTGCCCTTGCGTCCGTCCGTTCCGATCCGCGTCACCGGCAACAGATGGACCACGTTGCATCCGAGGGATTGGATGTAGGGAAGGAGTGCGATCGCCTTCACGAACGTGCCCGTTTCCCGCAGTCCGTTTCGGTTGAGTTCACGAACCGTCCCGTCTCCGTCGTGATCGAACGCGCAGGTCGCCCGCACGAACAGGTTGTACACGACCGCCCGCCGCGACCACTCTCCGTGCGTGCCCCGGATGCAGTCGACCGGCTCGTGCGCCAGGATGCGTTCTACGCCCTGCTGCCAGAAGGCCAGGGGATTGAGCTCGACGACGCGTCCTTCGTCATCGGATGGATCGCTCCAGCATGCCGGCACCGCGTAGGTCGCCGCACTCAGGATCCCCTTGCGCTGCATCTCCCGGAGCCGCCGATCGAGACGATGCAACGACGAGTCGTTCGCGGACGGGCCGAGACGACACAGTCCGGGGATCCGGCGAACGAGGGTTCGCAATCGCCCCCGCAGCCGGGTGCGATCGCGTACGGCCGCGAAGTCGCGCGTCGCTTCGACCAATCCGACATCGTCGCCCATGCGTTCGCGCAGGAAGTACAAATGCCGCGTGACCCAGACGTACAGGTCCGCTTCCGTGCGTCCCGGAAACCGCTCGAGCAGATGCTCCTGCCGGAAGATCTCCACCAGAGGACGGTACAGGCCGTCGTACCAGGAGACGACGGCGTCTTCGTACGCGATCTCGCGCCCCGTTTCGAGACCGAGGAAATACCGTCGCTTCGCGATGTGCTCGATGAGATCGTCGTACCGTCCCGGAAGCGTGAACTCAATCCGCTGCCCCGGGCGCAACCGATCGAGATGCGTTTGCTCCAAGAAGTCACTGTACTCCTTCTTGATGATGAGGCTCGCCAGATCCGTGTCCTTGCCGATGGGAACGTTCGGCTGGAACTTGGTGACGTCCGCCTCGATCGATCGCATCCCCAGCTGGCGCGCCACCGACACGCGGTGGTTGCCGTCGACGACGAAGTACGCCTCGCCGATCTGATACACCTTGATCGGAGGGAATCCCGCATCGGTGTCGAACACCTGTCGGACGCGCGACCAGCGGTCTGCGGAACCGTAGCGTTTCGGAAGGAATTCGCGATCGAACTCGTGGTAACGGTTGACGCTTCCGATGACGCGATCCAACTCGATCTCGTGAACGCCTTCGTACGAGACGGACTTGACGACCACCTGTCGGCGGACCAGATCGAACGGCAGCAGAAGCGACGGCTTGCCGGTCAGGAAGCGAACAACGCGCTTCCAGTCCGCCTTTCGCTTCGCCCGCTCGAAATCCCGCTCGATCACGCTTCCACCTCTATGACGTCGGTTCCGTAGACGTTCCGTATCTCCGTGCCGTTCAGCCGCCTCGGCACGATGTCGATCCCATAGGAGGGATGGATGTGTCCGTGCAGATGATACAGCGGACGCGCCCACCGAATGAGCGTCAAGAACGTCCGGAACCCGCTGTGGCATCGGTCTTGGCCGTCATGGATCCCTTGTGGAGGTGCGTGCGTCACCAGAAGGTCCGCGCCGCGACCGCGCGCCCATCGCCGCCACAGCAATCTTGGGAGCACCCGCAGGGCACGGCCGCGCATTGCCGATTCCGTGTACTGATGACGTCGTCCCCCATACGCCATCGATCCGCCGAACCCGACGATCGTCACGCATCGTTCGCCGGCAAGCCGTACCGTCACGACACGTCCGTCGACATTGATTGCGCCTTCCGGAAATTGCACCGTTCGACCGTCCGAGGTATGCGTCGGGCGATCGTGATTCCCCGGAACGTAGGCCAGCGGCACGTTGAGCATCGTCAGCACGTACTCCAGGTAGGGAAACGGAAGGTCGCCACAGGCGATCACCAAATCGACGTCGCCAAACTTGTCGACTACCGCGCTGGAATACACGGAATCGTCGACACGATCGCTCAGAACGAGGATTCTGACAGGTCTCGTCTCGTCCATGGAGGTCTCCCCTGGGCGCAACGGCATCCGATTTGACACCCCATGACGCCCTCCCTATACTACCGTTAGTTTCTTCTGTGAAGGAAGTAAGTGTATGCACATCCACAAAGGCGATCAAGAGCTGGTTCGAAGTCAAAACCGGGCCCTTGTGATCAACCTCCTTCGGCTCCGGGGCCCGCTTTCTCGCACGGACATTTCGGAGCGAACCGGCCTTGCCCCGTCCGCATTGACGCGGCTCACTCGCGATCTTCTCGAGGAAGGCGTCGTCGTTGAATCGGGCAAGAGCGATTCCACCGGAGGTCGACCGGCCGTCTTGATCTCACTCAATCCCGACTACGCGCGCTGCATCGGAATCAAGGTGGAGCGCGCACGAATCCTGGCCGCCGCCGTCGACCTAACCGGCGTCATCCGCGAACGCACGGAGGCCCTGTTTGACGCGCCTCCGACCCCGCAGCAGGTGATCGATTCGGTCGCAGGCCTCGTCGAGGAACTGTCGTACGATCGCGTTCTCGGCGTTGGGATCAGTATTTCCGGATTCATCGATCCCACGACCGGTGAGGACCTGTACACGCCGATCCTCGGCTGGAAGCGGGTTCCGCTTCGCGATCCGATTTCGGAGAAGACCGGTCTCCCCGTCTGGATCGAGAACGATGTCAACGCACTCGCGCTCGCGGAGCGGTGGTACGGCGCAGGAAGGTCGTACCGGCATTTCATCTGCATCACCGTGGGTGAAGGCATCGGCGCCGGCGTCGTCATCGGCGGAGAGATCTATCGCGGCGCATTCGGCGGCGCCGGAGAACTGGGGCACATCACCATTAACCCGGACGGCCCGGTGTGTCGGTGTCAGGAGCGAGGCTGCCTCGAGGTCTACGCATCGGATCGGTTCCTCGACGAAGAGGCCGCGCGACTGGGGTATGAGGGAATCCCGCAGTTGATGGCGGCGGCGCGCGATGGAGGCGCCGAAGCCAAGGAGGCGTTCGCCCGCATGGGACGATATCTCGGCTTCGGAGCGAAGAACCTCGTCAACCTCCTCAATCCCGAAGCCATCATCTTCGGTGGAGAGCGGATGGACGCCGCCGATCTGTTCCTGCCGGCGATCGAGGACGAGGTCTGTCGGCATTCGTTCCCGGCTGAGGCGGAACGTTTGCGAATCGTCCCCACCGAGCTCGGTGAAGACGGATTCCTGATCGGCTCTGCCACGCTGGTCGCCGCCGACTTCTTCCACGTGCCCGCGAAGGAGGCGGTATGAGTCTGCGCGTACGACTGACCTCCGACGGCGCACCTCAGATCTGGGCGAACGATCGTTTGCTGATCCCGAATCTCGGGATATCACTTCCCGGGCTGTCCAATGAGGATCGACAATCACGAGCGGCCTCGCCATGGGAATGCTCCGAGGGAACCAGTGACGGCGGGGCCGATCAGGTTGTCCGTCGCACGATCTCCGAGAACGGCGAGCCGTTGCTGGCGTTGGAATTCCGCGCGTTCGACAACGCGGTGACGTTCTCGGCAACGGTGGAGAGGCCGCTGTCTGGGCTCCATGTCGCGGACACGTTCGAGCGGTACGCGCTCGCGCTTCCTCGTCTGGCGGTGCCGGAGTCGTTCCGATGCTTCCTCACGACCTACGGCCTTGGCCCTTCGGGAAACGGCGGCGTTGGCGGATACTGGCCGGAGGCGATGGTGGTCCCGAATGCGCAAGCGCTTCCGTCGCAAGCCTTCTCTCCTCTCGTCCTGTTCGATGAGACCGGTGCGCTCGCCATTGCACCGGCTTCGCAGTTCCTAACGAGTACGCTGGTGGCCGAGGACGGCGACGTGGTGCGTACGCTGCACGGCGCAGTCGATTCGCTCGACGCAGGATCGCGCCTCGAGACCGTCTTCGTTTGGGGAGACGATGTCACAACGGCGCTGATGGGCGCGGGAGACGTTCTTCTCGCGCGCGGCGGAAAACGCAGGCCGGACCCCCGGGCGTGCGCCATCACATCGAAGCTGGGATGGTGGAACGCGTACGGCGGCTACTACACCGAGCCCATTCATCCGCTCGATGAGAACACGCTCATCCGTCTGGTCGAGTCCCTTCGGGAACAGCGGATCCCCGTCGAGTACCTCGGACTCGATCTGTGGTACCCGTACAAGTACATCGGACAGGCACTGAAGTTCGTGCCGGACCCGGACAAGTACCCTCACGGAGTCGGCGCGATTTCGAGGACCTACGAGCTGCCGATGGTGCTGCACCTTTCCGCGTTGTCGGAGGAGAACGCGTATGAGGCGGACGGCTCCGACCCCACGTTCTATCGGGAGGTCGCCCGTGAGCTCAAGCAGCAAGGCGCCGTGGTCGCGTGGCACGATTGGCTGCGGACGCAGCAGCATTTGACGCCGAAGCTGCGCGCGGAGCCCAAGCTCGCGGACTCGTGGTTCCGCGGGATGACCGAGGCGATGGCCGCCGAGGGCATCCGCGTCCTGACATGCATGCACACGATGGGGATGGCGCTGGGATCGACCGCGCTGCCCAACGTCATTGCCGCAAGAAGCTCGATCGACTACCTGTTCGCCCAATCCGAAGCCCTCGACACGTTGGAGCAACTCGGCCTCGGCGACTTCCGGAACGAGGCCACGCCGCTGCATCGGATGCGGCGACAGAATCTTCTCGTCGGCTTCACGTACTACGCGCTCGGCCTGCTGCCGTTCTACGACCTATTCCTCACCCGACGCCACGAGGACGTCGGCGGTGCCTCGCCACGCGCCGAGGCGATCCTTCGCGCCTTGTCGTGCGGGCCGGTCGGAATCGGAGACGGTCCAGGCATGACGGATGCGACCCTCGTCTCGCAGTTGCTTTCGTCTCGTGGCGATCTGCTCCAGCCGGATCATCCGCCGTACCCGGACGCAACCACGCTCGGCGAGCCGGTCGAGGTCTATCGAACGGAGCGCGCCGTCTCGGCGGCGCGTTGGGACTACGTGCTTGCCTTGAATACGACGCCCGAGCCGCAGCCCTACGTCCTTCCAATGCCTCCGGGCATCGACGCCGTGTGGGACAGCGTCAACTCGGTATGGGTCGATCGAATGCAAGGGACGCTGCCCCCGGGCGAGATTGCCTACTTCGTGATTCCTCCCCAGCGAGAAGGGATTGCACTACTCGGGTTCGAGGAGAAGCTCGTGCCCGCACCCGCTGGCCGGCTTCTCGACGTCCAATGGGACAACGGCTGGACAGTGCAGCTTGCTCCGGGAGACGAACGGTTCGCGGTGCGAACGAACGCGCCGGTCGTCATGTCAGATCAGAACGGAAGAGAACTCGAGACAGAAAGCGATGGCCCCGTCGTCGTTTGTTCGCTGGACGGGGGTGTGTCGTCGCTGCATATCGCCAGGAGGTGACCTGCATGAGTCTGGGTCGAAGAGCATGGTGGCTTGTCGTGCTCGCAATCGTCGGAATGTCGATGGTCGGATTCGCAGAGAAAGCACCGTTGAATCTGGCCATTGTTTGGCATCAGCACCAACCCATGTACTGGAACCGCCTCACCGGCGAGTATGAGCTGCCGTGGGCGCGCATCCACGGCGTCCAGGAGTACATCGATTCCGCCCGCATCTCCGCCGAGTTTCCCGAGGTGAACGTCACCTTCAATCTGCAGCCGAGCCTGTTATGGCAGCTCCAAGACTACGCCACGACAACGGCCGAGGAAGCCGCGATGGGCGGGCTGTATGAGCACATCGGCGCGGTGGACAACCATCTGAAGTGGACGTGGGCGTTGGCGACGGACCCCGATTCGCTGTCGGACGAGGATCGCGCGTCCGCCGAGGACCAGTTCTTCTGGCTCAACGGCTACATGTTCGACGACGATGCGAACGATCCGTACTACGACTACCACTACTCGGAACTCAACCTATTGGCGGACTCCGTCGGCCTGAGCGATCAGCAACTGCTGGATGCCGCCGCGCTGTTCCTGCTGTGGCAGATCTCTCCCGAGCTTCATGAGGAGTACGGGCTCACGGACTACCGCAGTCACTCGGGATTCACCTCGGACGACATCATCGTCCTGTTGGAAGCGCAATCCGCGATTCTCCAGGAGGTCGTCGCCGCCTATCAGGCGATCGTGCCGCTCGGCAACGAGCTGATCACGAGTCCGTTCTACCATCCGATCATGCCGCTGTTGGTCGAGAACGGCTGGTCGGGCGACGTACTCGGTCAGCTGGCCGCAGGGCAGGCCCAGCACGAGGCATTGCTCGGAACGTCCGCCGTCGGCGTGTGGTCGCCGGAGCAGGCCGTCTCCGAAGGCGCCGTCAGCCTGCTGGGAGAAGCCGGCTTCCTGTGGACATCAGTGGATGAGGGACTGCTCGCACAAGCGCTGCAAGCGACACCCGATGCGAACGCGCTGACTACGGTGTACGCATGGGACGGCGTCGCCCTGTTCTTCCGCGACACCGAGCTGTCGAACAAGATCAGTTTCTCGTATGGCAACAAGCCGGCGAACTCCGCTGTTGAGGACTTCATGAGCGAGATGGAGGCGGTGTGGACCGCGCTTGACGATCCGTCCGATCGCGTACTTACGCTGGCGATGGACGGAGAGAACTGGATGTTCATGGCCGGCTATCCCAACAACGGACGGACGTTCCTGCGTGCGTTGTATGCGGCGCTTTCCGACGCCGATTGGATCCGGACGGTCACACCGGCGGCAATGCTCGACGAGGCCGTTCCCACGCAGTCGCTCGACGTTCTGCCGACAGGGTCCTGGGCCGGCGACCTGTCCACGTGGAGCGGGGAATCCGACGAAGACGAGGCCTGGGCACGGCTGGGCGCGGCCCGAAGCGCGGTCGCTGACGCCGGCGATCCGGCCGACGCCGTCGAGGCGATCTACGCTGCGGAAGGGTCGGACTGGTTCTGGTGGTACGGAACCGATCAGGATTCCAATACGGACGACCTCTACGATTGGCTGTTCAAGGCGCACCTCACCGGAGCGTACACCGCCGTCGGTGCCGACGTTCCGG
>Ga0272442_10008718_pt1 | contig 12793 bp, 7 predicted proteins | sample SSMForm2O_FD_200262 | JGI IMG/M metagenome (GOLD analysis project Ga0272442, IMG submission 200262) | Marine sediment archaeal communities from Little Sippewissett salt marsh, Falmouth, MA, United States - SSM-Form-2O | ecosystem: Environmental > Aquatic > Marine > Wetlands > Sediment ... | reverse complement strand
AAGCAGAATGGACCAAAAAAGCAGTATTGCCGATAGAAAACGAGGTAATTTACTTCAAAAAGTTTGATGAACAGGAAGCCAAAGCAAGTCTAGAATAGGCAATCCAATTCTGGAAAAACAATATCTGAACCAAGTAGCGATGAATACACTGTTAGAGTAGCAAAGGAACCAGAAGAAATCAAAGAACTCTTAGAAACACGCTTTGAATACGTTTGCACAAAAGAGGAATTGGTGTTTCTAAGGAAACGTAAATAAATAACGCGACCAAAAAAGTGGTCGGAATCAACAAAATGTGGCCGGGATGAGGTATTTTAACGCCACACCAAAAATAACTCCCTACAAAGAATTTTCCCGCAACTCCCCTCTTTTTTGGTTTGGGACTTTGAAAATAAGATGGATGAAAAGAAAATGAATGAAACAAGAATAGAATGTCCTGAATGCGGAAGCAAAAGAAATTGGAAAGATGGAACAAGACCAACAGCCCACGGAAGAGTGCAACGATATTATTGTCGAGACTGTAGCTACAGGTTTTCCTAATGGTTCACTGCTATACCAAATACTCCCCCTTTTTTCAACGGTTAAATTTTAACCCCAAACCCAAACATTAATGTCCTACGCCTGCACGTCTAAACGCTTCACTTCTTTTCTCTCCTACTCTCTCTTTCTCCTTTAACACCTTTAATTTGTGGAATCGTAGTAGTCCAATACTTCTTGTGCCGATAAGGCTCGAGAATAAATGTAAACCTCATCAATTTTGCCATCGAAATATCTATAGGAACTGTAGGTGCTTCTTCCAATGTGCAATGGTGCCCCACTGTTGTTGTAAATCTGAGAAATTATGGCTGTGCCCCATGTTGGACCTGAACTGCCATCAATATAGAATGTAGGAAGCTGGTTAGTCTCCCACACAACAGCAAAATGGTACCAAGTGTATGCCGTAGGATTGAGAGGAGTTTGCCAATATTCATAGTTTATGCCATCTGGAGACGCAAAGAATTTGATGATACTGTCGTCATATTCCACGAACCAGCCTCTTTGGTTGTTTGAGGTATCGTATTTGTGAATGATTGATTGTCTGCTGGTGATGTCATCTAATCTTATCCATCCATGAACAGTGAAAGCTTCAGTGAAACCCGCTAGAGAGTCATCGTGGGGCACCTCAACATAATCATCAGTTCCATCGAATCTGAGTGCGCTATTGACTTGTCCACTTGTCCAAGTAGCCCCGTTGATTGTACCATCATTGTTGTTATTAGAACTATCATATGCAGTAGAGCCGCTATTCTCGTCCAGATGCCAAATCCCAGATTCAAAAGAGGAGGTCGGAGGTATTGCTGCATCAGCTATCTCTTGAGCCGATAACTCACGTGAATATAGATAGACTTCGTCTATTTTGCCGTCGAAATATCTGTCGGAACTGTAGGTGCTTCTTCCAATATCTAATGGTGCACCAACATTGTTGTAGATTGACGATGTTGTGCTGGAACCCCATGTTGAACTTGGTTGTCCATCAATGTAGAAGAGAGGAGTTTGATTTGATCTCCAAACTACCGCAACATGGTACCACGTTCCCGCAACTGGATTAAAAGGTGTCCCCCAATATTCAAAACCGCTACCATCCTGAGACGCGAATAACTGGATATTGTCTGAATTGAACTCCACGAACCAGCCTCTTTGATTGCCTGAAGTGTCATATTTGTGAATTATTGACTGTCTGCTCGTAGTATCATCCATTCTGATCCAGGCATGAACTGTAAATGAATCATCAAATCCTGCCAGAGAATTGTCATGGGGTACTCTCACATAATCATTGTAACCATCAAAAGATAATGCGTTGCTAAACTGTCCAGATGTCCATGACGCACCATAGATTGTTCCATCATTGTCATATGAAGAACTATCACCAGCTACAGAACCTGTGCCTTCATCTAAGTGCCAGATTCCAACCTCGGAAGGTGGAGGAGGTAGTTCCTGAATATTTATGAAGTATGGATTTGACCAGCTGCTCAGTGATCCTTGAGAACATTCAGCCCTTACTGTAACAGATTTTTGTCCTGCGGAACTCCATGAATGAGATGCGACTGCTGTAGCTCCGCTGGCGTACCATCCTGTCTCAGTGTCAGGTGAGCCGTCTCCCCAATCAAACGTGTATTTGATGTTGTGACCTAGAGAGTCTGTTGAAACTGCGTTGAACTGATAGGAAGTGTCAACGTATCCTGAAGTGGGACCACTAACAGAGGGTGTACTAACAAAATCAACAGGCTCATTTTCGATGTTTATAACAAATGGACTTGAATAGTCGCTCCACGCTTCATGAACGTCTTGGGCTCTTACTGTGACAGATTTTTGTCCTGTTGTGCTCCAAGAATGAGAAGCATATGCAGTTGCGCCGCTTAAGTATGGTCCTACTGTTGTATCGGTGGTATCGTCCCAATAGAAAGTGTAGTAGATGTCGTCACCGTCAGGGTCAGTTGTCGAAGCACTGAACTGGTAACTTTGGTCTACATATGTTGGGGGTGAAGGACCGCTTAAAGTTGGGGTGTTAGGTGGATAGTTAGGCGGCACATAAACAAAGATTGCTTGTAAGGTGTGGTCGCTGTACATCGTAAGCGATATTGTAGCATTTTCCGAGTAGTATTCTCCATCTAGTAGCCAATAGTCAAAGTCGTACTCCTGATCTGGAATAGCGGTAACTTGTACAGGAGTGCCCCTTTCAATCAAGTACACACCCTGCACAGGAATTGTATAACCTCCTGAACTAGGCGAAATTGTCAAGCTATATTGTATGTTATAGTATACCCAAAATAGCCTGTCTTCAGTGGCATTGATTGTAATAGGATTTTGACCCGATGGAAAACCCCCAAAATGACTGAAAACAAGATCCGGAGAAGGGTTATCGGCTACTTCAATTGTATGAGATCCGGGGGTTACACCAAAAGTATTGAAAGTATTTCCAACATTGAATCCATCAATATATACTGGTGTCGAAACGGGATTACTATATTCATCATAAGCACGAAATTCTAACTGATATTGATATAGTTTCAGATTTCCGTTTCCATATACTTCCATTGTACAATTGGGGAACGGAGCTCCCCCATAACAACCAGGCCAAATTGCACTAAAGTTAAGGTATAAAGCTGTACTACCGAAATACTGAGGTGGGAAACATTCAACTGAAGCACGATCTAAGGCCTGATTTATCGTCATGTCATAATCCAAAGCATATTTAAAAAAGTCCCAAACCCAATCATAATATTTTACACCAAGATAATTGTCAGGATCGACATCTTGATCTAGAGAAGGTGATCCCCATGGAAAACCTATGTAACAGAACTGACCAGGGTCTGGATCATCGTACCCACTGTAACTTATAGAAGATCCATGTGTCCATGCATAAGGCATTCCAATAATTTCTCCTCCACCGATATTTGCCCCGTATGAACCTGTACCAAATGATGAATTATCCACTGGATTTATAAGATCTAATTTTGCTGACATGCATGTACTAATGAATGTAAAAAAGGTTTTTTTTCTCCAAGTTTTTTCGTAAATTTCATAGTCGAAAATCCATACATCATGTTCACTGCTGTTTAAGTATAAGTCATTGCTATCAATTATCCGATAATGCCATTCATCCTCGTATGGTTCGGGTAACGGTTTTTCTCCAATCCCATGATCAAACCATACTGTTGCCACTTGTGGATAATTTGCTTCACTAGAATCAATTGAATTCAAAAGAGTAGCTTGAACACTTGAGTTTCCTTGATAATTAGTTTCAATATATCCATTTTCCTCAAACTGGTCTTGAATGTAGCTACAAATATTATCTTGCAATACGAGTTCATTAGGTTCCTTATGGGGTGCCAAAGAACCCCATACTGTTGCTCGTCCCATCGGGTAAGCGGCATAGGCGGAAGATATGGGAATTATCAAGAGGGAAGATAGCAATAAGAAAAGTAATATTTTGTTAGCTTTTTGATTATATTTTTTTGGAAATTGGAAATACAGTCTTAGATTTTTTCTGCATAACAAGATTGAAGCGAATCCAAAAGCAACTATGGAAAGAACTGGAAGGGTAATCAGAGCTGTTTGAGGCCCATTGATGCTCTCGTTATCTTTTTTCGTTTCGTTAATGCTTTCTTCAATAGTCGCGATTTTGGTCCCTGGAATCAATTTGGGGTCAACATCAGTAGATACCGTTTGTGCATGTCTGATCTCTTTTGTATCAGCCCATATGTCAACATAAATCCCAAATACGTTACCTGGATAAAATTTGTCTAATCCAATTCCGATGCGCCACACTGGGTAAAGCTTTAATGAATCTTCACTTCGAATATTATCTGCATTAAATGAACAACCAAAAACTAAATATTTCTCTAACACTCCAGTGACATCAAAATTACTAATTTTGTAGACATCATTTTCGGCAACCACGTTCCATGAATACGTTTTAGCATAAGTCATTGCAATATCTAATGCCTCTTTTTCTGAAAGATTTACTTCAGTACTCCCTAGTTCATAGAGATCCCATGTATCAATAAAGAAATTCAAGAAACCATCTTTAAAAACAAGAGACACACACTTACGTGAAGCGTCAACTCCATCAAAAGTGTATGACCAACTAAAAGTTTCGCGATCTTCAAATATTTTTACTTCTAATTTTATATTCCCCAATGCTAATGTAGAGTTTCTATTGAGATCAACATCATGAAGCATTGATATTAATTCGCCGTAAAAAGAATCTTCAGTATATTTTTGATAATCAGAAAGAAAATTCATTGTAAATTCAAGCGTATTATTAGTTGATTTTGTGAAATGCGGTGTCCCTTCATATTCTAGTACATGTAAAGTATGCAATCTTTCCCCTGTAAAGGAGCAAAGCAATTTAATTCTACTTAAATTAGATTCGAAGTAATATTCTACATTTTCTTGTGGTACTCCGAAATATGACTCAAGAGGATATTCTTTATATACACTAGAATATTTTGTCAAATCTAAACCGACCACATTATCTAAGATTGTCAATATTTTATCCTGCAAATTTCCTTCAGTTGCATAAACTAGTGGTGCAAAGGATGCTAGATAAGAAAGAATTAAAAACGAAAATAATATCGTTGAAACTAATATGTGTTTTTTCATTTTTTATTCACCTCATTTTTATCTATTCTCTTTCTACCTCTCTATTGGCACTAGGCGGTGACGCTCTTCCAAAACAATCAGTCTCGGCTTTTTCAAATTTTCTTTTTCATTAGTTGAAGCAATGTGTGAAAACAACTCTAGATTTCTTAGAACATTCTTCATCATGCTTTTTCCCCCATACGCCTCTTCAAAAAATATGTAAATATTTGTATTAAAATGCAGTTATAAATTTTTCATTATTCTGCGTTGGAATCTGAAAATTAATATAGTTGGAAAAGTTTTTCCTTCCTCGAATTTCCCTCATCATCTTTTCATCCTTTAGAATTTTTCAGTCCAGGATTTGATTGATCTGAAGATGATCTAAAGAAGACGAAATATTTTCTAATACAGAGATTAGGGAAAGTGTTTCTCTTTTTGTTTCAGGCCTCTCTCTCCACTTTTTAGAAGTCCGATCTATTGTGTTGATTAAAAGAAAGTGTCTCAGAAACTATCTCCAAGAAGTATTGATATGAAATTATCACATCTTGTTGCCTCTAGTTGTAGACAGAAGATTATTGACGCACTTAGAATGTGAGCAAGCATATATCATGGATCTTGTGCGCATAGTGAACAGCAGCTATCTTCAAGTAAATAGAAATTTACTAATTTTGCAACAGGAGGGAATTGTGGATTCCCAAAAATATTAACGACTGAGACTGATTAAATTAAGGCGTGATAATCCAAAAACCGAGGCTCTATTGAAAGCTTTAAAGATTTTAAAGCTACAAGAATTTAAATCAACATAAAGTAATCCCATAATTAAAAATTCGAATTGAAGTGAAAAAGTCGAGTTAAAAAAAGCTCGTTTATGGTAAAACGTTTAACAAGACAAGTTTCTTCAAGATTCTTGGGAAATTATTCTCTTTTTAATGATTATAGAAATTAAAGTAATAATTCCAAATAAAGGTAAAATTGCCCATGACGGAAACTCGGGAATGTATCCTATTGGAATATATTGTTCATTCACCGCAAAAACACCGCCCATTTCTCCTTGGACGCCACCAATTGCATACAAAACATCATTCACAACGGCTAAACCAAAATGATTTCGAGCTGTAGGCAGTGGAGAAGCATTAGAATAATCATCAATCTCGGGATCATAAATAACATTACCGTCAATTGGAACAAGAGAACCCCCTCCCATAATGTACATTCTCTTCGGCGCCATAAGACCCAAGGTTGCTGCTCCCGCTCCATAAGTTGAACTGTATGGAGAGGCTTTTCCATTGCTCCATGTGTCATTTTCAGGGTTATATATCTGATTTAGAGTGGTACCTGAACCCCCAATTACGTAAATCTTGTTGTCTATAACAGCTGATGTGTAGTCATAAACTGCAACAGGTAATGGTGCTTTTATAGTCCATGTGTCCGAGGAAGGATTATAAACATCATTCACATCATAAGGTTGTGTTGAATATCCAGGTAAGTTGATTCGTTTTCCTCCGATCAAATGAATTTTTCCATTTAAAACGTTTGCATCGAATCCATCTCTTGGTGTGGGAGAAGGTTTTTTGGTTTCCCAAGTGTCTGTTAGAGGATCATAAACTTCGTTCGCTCCAGTATACGTATAATTGTTAGCAATTCGTCCTCCTATTACGTATATTTTATTTTGATACACTGCTATTCCAAAAGAAGCTCTAGCGGTAGGCATTGATTTTTTTTCAGTCCAACTATCAGTAACTGGGTCGTACATTTCATTAGTTGTTAAATATGTAATGGAGCTATTTTTTCCTCCGATTGCAAATATTTTACCATCAACTACTGCAACTCCAAAACTGCCCCTTGCAGTAGGCATAGGAGCTTTAGTTGTCCATGAATCTTCTTCGGTTGCATTAATAGAAGGAACTTGAAATAAGAACAGTTGAAGAAGGAGAATGAATAAAAGAATATCATTTACTCTTATTCTTGCGGTATTTTGAGGCATAACATTTTTTTTATATCGGATTAGTATAAAAAAGGTTTTTGTCAAGAAACCTTGACTACGATAAGGAAGTGTTATCCTTATTCACTTCCAAGCGTATGCGCGCGAGGCTTAAGAGCTCAAGTCATTTCAAAATTTTGATGGTGTTTGATTATTTTTGGTTGCCATAGGCTGCAGTTGTCTAGTATGTGTGTCCAGCATCTGTTTTTGTTGCACCAGAAGGCTTTTCGATGTAAACTTAGTACCTCATAGGTGAGTTCTGCAAGAGTTTCTGTACATTCTTCAGTTTTTACCGCCTTTTCACAAGCCTCTAAGAGCCTATTGCTGTAATAGATTGGGCGCTTCAGAAATCTGCAACTTCCACAGACCTTAGAAGAATCAATCGGCATCTGCAACTTTTCTGTGGTCATACAAACCTATATGTCCAAAAAAAGAATAAACATTGTGGTAACCTCAAAAAGCAGCCACTCACTAAAACTGAACTTTTTTGACGTCATCATTTTACTTTTGTTTAGTTAACCCATCTGCGCACAGAACCGCCGCTGATAATGCATGAACAAAATTGCCCCCAGTTTCCATATAATCCTTCAACATTAACTCCTCATTCAGACTATGAGGCCTTGGCGGAGTATACCTAAAATTAAATAACCGCAGATCATCCAGCAACAGAGAATACTTGACGGGAACAAGCAGCCTCCTATCTTCAAGCACTTTATCTAAATGAAAAACTGCCCGCCTCATCAACACATTATCAGGACACCCAAAAATCTGAGCACCCTTGACACCATATTCTTTGCCTAATTCAGAAACCCACTCTTCAGAAAAACGACCAAAAAATTCTACACGACACACCTGAAGCAATCCATCAGACTTTCTACCAACAACCACTGCAACTTGTCGACGAACACCAAAAACATCCACAAACGATTTAATCCCAAGAAAAAAAGAAACCCTCCTCAATTTAAGAAAATCAGTTTCTTCATCACATTTTGCTTGAAAAACACGCTTAAGACTAAAAAATCTGGGAAGAGAATCACCGATCCCAAGCAACTGCCTGTAAATCCTTGGCCAATCAAAAAAATATCTGTCAGGATCTAAATCACACTCCACAATCTCCGGCAAGACCACGTTATCATCTGGAAAAACACAATGAGAAATCAAGGTAACAACAAGCTCATCATGCTCATCAACAAAAACCCAACCATCAGGATCATGCTCCCACCAAGTGTACAACTCCCAATCTGCCTTAGAAAAATTCAATAAATGCTCAGAAAGCTGCTGCTCTGAAACTAAAACAAAATTTCCAAACTCATTAGCCTTTTTCAAAACATATCTCTTAATTACTTTGCCATTACGGCCCAAATCAGCAACTTCTTCAATTATCGCTTTGTTTCGAAGATTGTTTAAATGTCGAAAATAGGTACGCCCACACACATTAACGGCACCCAATACAGCCTTCTTCAATTCCCCAGGTGTTTTCGCTCCACAAGAAAGCAGCTTCACTATCACCTCAGACACATCACGTCCGCTATCACCCTCAGAACTGTCAGTCACTGACACCTTAATGACCTCCAAAATCCCATAATTGATTACCAAATGACACCTCTCTTTCAGAAAGTGGCTAAGTAAAAGGTTCTGTCTATCAGAACATTAGGCGAAGAGAGAGATGGATGAAATTAAAAACCGAATAATCAACTGTCTAAAAACAGCAAAAATTCCACAAGGCGTCGAAAACATCCGAGTAGCCTGCAAAATAGGAAACTGGAACACCGCCCTAAAGCACTGCCTAGAACTGCTTATACAAGAAAAAATCAACGGCCAAAAAACATCAAAAAGCTGGATTTTCTGGATCAACCCGCCACAACAAAAAGCAGCACATAGGTGAAATATGCTGAACGAAAAACTGGAAGCTGACCTCCTAGATCTTGTGTCAGCATTAGAAAGCGCCTGCTCTAGATTCAAACAAAGAATAACCCAAAAACACGACATTTCTGACCAAGAGGCTTTGGCAGTTTCAGAAGCAAACTTCAACCTCAACTACACAGAAGTCTCGAGCCCAAAGCTTGGAACCTTCGAAATAGCAGAAGAAAAAACTAACCTCATAGAAAAATGGACACGAGCCAATAACATCCTAAAACAAAACAATGCCACCATCAGCACCAGATACCACGGCAACAACTACAATTTCTCCTACTGGCTATACAACGGAAAAATCTACAGACAAGAACTCAAGAGGCAAAACCTTCATGGCTAAAACAGAGCAGTGTGGAGACTGCAAATTTCACCTAAAACGGGGACTCTGCCCCAGAGCAGAATACAAAAGCAGTGAACAAAACCGGATTGCTTGCCTAACCACAGACTCTGCCTGCGAATATTTCCAGCCTAAAACCCAGAAAAAGAAAAAAAAGGAGGCAGTGAAGCACTCGCCCGGATTCGCCAAAGACGGCATAATATTTGAGCAGATAGCAGACGAGAAATATGCTTACGGAAAAAACCTAGAAACAGATTTTGTCTTCAGACATGAGGACATAGTCTATCAGCCTCTTGACCGATGCCCATGGCCCCTAGCCACAACTCCCACTGTCTACAGCAGTGCTCACGAACTCTGGAAAGACCTGTACAGCTTCATCTATGATCATCTGTTCCTTCCCTCCAAAGAACTCTATGACGTACTAACCGCTTGGGTCCTAGCCACCTGGCTACAGGAACTATGGACAGTAGTTCCCTACATCTTCTTCTATGGACCCATAGCCAGCGGAAAAACCCGAGGCCTAGAAACTCTCCGGAGCATCAGTTTCCGCGGAATACTAGCCTCCAACATCAGCCCAGCAGCCCTCTTCAGAGCATCAGAAGAATGGCACCCAACACTATTCCTTGACGAAACAGAAATCTACAACAAAGACACCAAAACCGAAGTAATAGGTCTCCTCAACAGCGGCTACCGCAGAGGCCAATATGTCATAAGAGTAAAGCAAATCCAAAACGGAACCGAACTAATACCCTTTGACGTCTTCGGATTCAAAGCCCTCGCCGGAACACAGGGACTCGCCCAAGCCCTCGAATCCAGATCCATCCTAGTCAAGATGATTAAAGCCCGCAGAAAAATAGAAAGAACAATCTCCGAAGACAGAGCAACTGAACTGAGAAACAAGCTACTTGGCTGGAGACTCTACACCCTAGCAAACGCTGAACTTTCTGAGCTTTCTGAACTTTTTCAGGAAAGCACAGAACCCCTAACATTTGGAGATGGACGACTCCAAGAACTCTTCAACTGCCTCCTTGCAGTCTCCAACGAGGGACAAGAAAACATCAAAAACTATGCCCATAAACTCAACGAAATAAGAAGCTTTGAGGAAAAAGCAAGCGAAGAAGCCGAAATAATCGAAATACTCTCCAAAAACGACATAATTAACGAAAAAAGCATAGTATTAACCAAGGATATAGCTGAAGCCTTTAATTTATGCCGAAAAGAGAAAGAACAGTGGAAAACAAGGAGCATTGGCTGGATAATCCGCAGATTAGGCTTTGACAAAATCCACACAGACCAAGGCAACGGCTGGCTAATAGACAAAGAACGCTTAACCTATCATCAGCAGACCTATGCACTAAACGAAAAGGATAACACCATCTTCCCAGAGAAAGTTCAGAAACTTCAGAAAGTTCAGGAAAACAGAAATGAAGAATCTTTCTTTCCCTACTGTTTTCTGTGCCAAAAACCGCTCCCAGACGACCCCGCCAACTGCACAACTCTAGAGGGTAGACCAGTTCACCTCAACTGCCTCAAGAAACTAAAGGCACAGGAAATCAGCTTCCTGAAAGGCACTCAGCAGGATTTCACGTCAATAACCAGAGCCCAAAACCCCAACCTGTCTGATGAAGAAGCGGAGAAACTCTTCGAAAAACTGGTCGACGAAGGACAAATTGCCATGGATCAAGAGGGATTGTGGAGATGGATAACATGACACTGAAAAGTTCTTTAGAAGTAGTCCACTCCACAAAAAAATCATCAAAATCAAAACAAAGCCCTTTCCAGCTTGCTTTTCAGAAACAGGGCTCAAAACAATTGTATCAAACGATGGTTGAAGTTGACAAAAGTTGGGCAACGTTGACAAAAGATAAGGGAAGATGAAAAAAGTTGAAGAAAGATGATCCAATCCAATTCCTAGCACTACTTCAGGCTGAAAACCGAATCCAGATACCAATAGAAGTAAGGCAGCACCTCAAACTTGAATCTGGTAGCTTTCTGAGAATAAGAATGCAGCAAGCAACCAACTGGGGTATGAGTACAGAAGAATTCTTTGCCAAACTCTCAACCGATGGCCGAATAACGGTTCCCTGGGAAATAAGATGGAAACTCGAAGCTAAACCACGTCAAATGATGCGAGTCTTTCTCTGCACCGAGGCTAAACAATGACAGTACTGGTTCCAACCTGCCCACAATGCGGCTCAACCAGAACATGGAAGGATGGAACCAGACAAACAGAAAACGGAAAAATACAACGATACTATTGCCGAGATTGTGATTACAGGTTCAGCGAAACCAGCTCAAACAAAACCAATGAGCCCAAACAAGTTCAAACCATTCATAGAGAGCCATTAAATACGCATTCCAGCTTACTTTTTGATCGCCAAATCTGCGTCACCCAGACAAAGGGGACGAAAAACTTGGTCAAAGTAGAACCAAACCAACAAATAGCCCAGCGGGAGGGCACAACTGACAAAACTGAAATAAAAGAAAAACTCTTCGAATTCTCATGGTGGATGAATAAACAAGGATACTCAAAAGGAACAAATAAAACATACATAACATGCCTCCGAATGCTCATCAAGAAAGGAGCCAAACTCTATGATCCTGAATCAATCAAACTCGCTTTAACCAAACAGAAGTGGTCACCAAACAGAAAATGCATAGCAATTAACAGCTATACACTCTTTCTCAAAATGAATGGAATGATTTGGGAAAAACCAAGATGCAAAGTAACTCGAAAAATGCCGTTCATTCCAACAGAAGAAGAACTCGATACCTTGATTGCAGGCTCTGGCAAGAAAACTTCCACATTCCTAAAATTGCTAAAAGAAACAGCCATGAGATCAGGAGAAGCAAAAAGATTACTCTGGATAAACATTGATTCTCAAAGAAACATTATTACATTAAATGAACCGGAAAAGGAAAGCAATCCTCGAGCATGGAAAGTAACCACAGAACTAATAGAAATGATCAACTCACTACCTAAAAACAGTCATAGAGTTTTCGGAAATGGTCCAATTAACTCATTAAAAACAACATTGTACAGAGCAAGGAAAAGACTAGCAGCCAAACTAAAAAATCCAAGACTTGTACAAATTTCGTTTCACACATTTCGCCACTGGAAAGCCACAACACTTTACCATCAAACAAAAGACCCATACTATGTAAAACAGTTTCTTGGACACAAATGCCTTAGCAACACAGAAATTTACATTACAATAGAAAGAACAATATTTGAACCAAGTAGCGACGAATACCATGTTAGAGTAGCAAAGGAACCAGAAGAAATCAAAGAACTCTTAGAAACAGGCTTTGAATACGTCTGCACAAAAGATGAACTGATGTTTCTAAGGAAACGTAAATAAACAACGCGACCAAAAAAGTGGTCGGAATCACCAAATAGTGGCCGGGATGAGGTAGTCTGGTAGCCTATAGGCCTGTGG
>Ga0272442_10008716_pt1 | contig 12794 bp, 10 predicted proteins | sample SSMForm2O_FD_200262 | JGI IMG/M metagenome (GOLD analysis project Ga0272442, IMG submission 200262) | Marine sediment archaeal communities from Little Sippewissett salt marsh, Falmouth, MA, United States - SSM-Form-2O | ecosystem: Environmental > Aquatic > Marine > Wetlands > Sediment ... | reverse complement strand
TTGAACTTGCCGCCGCCGAAGGGCGAGGCCTTCCAGGGCCCGCCGACGTAGGTGACGTCGGTCTTGGGGGGGATCTTGCTCTCCAGGCCGACGGCCCAGTAGATACAGTGGACGTAGAGGCGGCGGAGGTCTTCGCTTTCCATATCCTGGGCGGCGCCGATGGTGCTCATCACGCGGCGGGCACTCCGGCCGGTCTTCTGTTGCACCTGGCGGGTCCAGACCATGGGCATGACGGCCTTGGCGAGGTTCGGCGGGTCGGTCGGCTTCATGCCTGTCAGGACCTGCCCGTACATCAGGACGGTGGCGTCGGGGGGCAGTTTCGTCACGCGGTAGACGTCGGTGGGCCCCCAGACGTCGTGCACGCCGCGGAGCAGGGGGCTTCGCTCCTGGAGTCCGGCTCGCAGGCCTCGGGTGCTCTCCCGGCCGTGATGGCCGTAATGGCCCTTCCACCCCTCGCCGAAGAGTTCCACCGCGTAGCCGCCGGCGTTGCGGAAGTCGAACCGCCGGGCGTAGGGCGAGGTCTTGTTGCGGTTGTAGCGGAACGACAGCAGCGTGCAGCGGATCCCGAAGATCGGCTTGCCCGAGTCGACGAACTCGACGAAGTGCTTCATCTGCTCGTCGGGCAGCTCGAGGTCCATGGCGAAGACGACCATCATGTCGGCCGTCTTCAGCACGCTCATGTCGGGGATGTTCGTCTTGACGCTCGGGGCGACCGTGCCGTCCTTCGGGTTGATCGAGAACAGGACCGTGCACCGAAAGCCGTGGCGCCTGGCGAGGATCTTCGCGAGCATGGGCAGGGACTCCTCGCAGCGGTACTCCCACTCGCCGCAGACGAGGGCGACGTGCTTGCCGACGCTTTGGCCCTCGGGCGGCTCGTAGGTGACCGACCCGGTCCGCCCCGCGGCCGAGGCCGACAGGACGGCTGAGACCCCCCACGCGATGCCGACAAGCGATCTGGCGAACGTGCTCATGGCTCTTCCTTTCCGGCCGTTGCGGCCCGGGACCTGTTGCCCCCGGACGATAGCCCGCGGTCGCCGATCGTGCAACATCTTGCCCGGGCGGGCCGGGTCGCGTGGAGATTCACGACATGTGGCGGCCGCCAAGCACGGGGACGGCAACAGCGCCCGGACGGCGATCATGTACGCGTTGTGGAAGACGCAGGGCATGACGGTTCGGCCCTGGCGGCAGGACGTCCGCCTTAGCGCGGTTGCCCACGGCAAGACGGTGTGCATCAGCGCGGTAGCCCGGAAGCCGGGGGCCGGGCGACTCGTCTTCGACCGCCCGCGCCGACGGGCGGCACGCGGTCAAGGGCGTCTCGGCGTCCGCGCCGGCGGAAGCGGTGCGGTCGGGCAAGGCGATCCAGGCGGGGTTCGATGTCACCCTGCCGGCCGGGCGCGAGATGCCCCTGACCGTCGCGGAGGCTCAGTAGCGAACCACCTGGCCGAGCCCGAGCCGCTCGGCGTTGCGAAGGGCCGCCCGGGCGGCCAGGGCGTCCTGCACGCCCAGGCCCACCGATTTGAAGAGCGTGACCTGATCGGCCGAGGACCGCCCGTCGGCGCGGCCCAGGACCATCTCGCCGAGTTCCGCGTGGATATGCCCGGCCGAGATGACCCCCGCGGCGATCGGCTGGATCAGGTCGCCGGTTTCCTCGAGGGCGGCGTCGCGGCTGTCGACCACCACGCGGGCCCGCGCGACGGTCTCCGGGGGAATCTCCTGGACCCCGGGCTGGTAGGAGCCGACGGCGTTGACGTGCGCGCCGCGCCGCAGGTCGGCGTCGGCGAAGACCGGCGTGGCGCTGGTGGTGGCCGTGCAGACGATGTCCGCGCCGGCGAGGGCTTCTTGGGCCGTCTCGGCGGGTCGGATGTCGTTGGGGATCGGGCCCTGACCGGCCAGGGCCTCGGCGAACGCCGCCGCGGCGCCGGCGCGCGGGTCGTAGACGCCGACGGACTCGATCCGCCGAACCGTGCAGACGGCTTCGAGCTGCGATCGGCCCTGGGCGCCGGCGCCGAGAATCGCGACCGTGCGGCTGTCCGGCCGCGCGAGCAGGTCGCTCGCCAGCCCGCTGGCGGCCCCCGTGCGAAGGGCCGTCAGGGCCGCACCCTCCAGCAGCGCCGCCGGGCGACCCGTCTCGGGGGCCAGCGCGACCACCACCGCCTGGATCCGCGCCAGGCCCCGTGCGGCGTTGCCGTCGAACAGCGAGATCACCTTCACCGCCAGCGCGCCGCCCTCGGGGTCGCGAACCAACGCGGGCATGGCCAGCGTGACGCCGTCATGCTCGGCCACCGGCAGCTGAGCGCGGTGCGGGACGACCGCTCGACCGGTGGCCAGGGCCGCGAAGGCCTCGCGCATCGCCTCGATGGCTTGGGGCATCGCCAGGGCCCGGCGGACGTCTTCGGCATGGAGAATACGCACGGCTTGGGGTCCCTCACGCCGACGTGACCGTTACGGTCCCGTCCGGGGCGATGGCAACGCGGTCGCCGTCGCGGATCGAATCGAACCCCTCGGCCGAGAGCACGACGATCGGCACGCTGCGCCCGTAGAGCACGTCGGCGACGATCGACCCGAGCGCCGCGATCGCGTCCGTCCGCCGCGTGACGATCCCCGCCGGGGCCACGGCCGAGCGAATGCTCTCCAGCAAGATCGCGCTGCCCGTGCTCGAACCCCGCCCGCCGGGCACGACGAGGATACGTCCCGCGACCATCCGCCCGCTCAGCTCGTGGCGGCGGTCGATGATCTCGCCCGTGCGCGGGTCCAGCCCGCCCCAGAGGCTGATCGGCTCGCGCGACACGACCGCCGGCGCGTCGGCCGAACCCGCCACCAGCACGCGGCCCGTCCATACCCGCGCCATCAGTCGCCCTCCCGGACAACGCGCCCCGCGACGGCCGAGAGCACGCAGTCGGCCAGCGAGCCCAACGCCACCGCCACGCCCAACTCGCCCGGGGCGTAGTATGCACACTTGCCCGAGTTCGTCATCAACACCTTCGCCTCCGGGTGGACCATCGGGGTATGGAATACGCACGTGTCGAGCGTCACGCGGATGCCGAACGCCGCCAGCTCGTCGAGCCAGCCGGTCGGCTTGACCAGCGCATGCGAAGAGCGGCCGGTGAACGCGACGAACGCGACGTTCTCGTGGACGCGCCGGCCGCCCTGGTCGCGAACGATCCTCACCAGCCGGCGGAACTCGGCGAACGACAGGTGCGGGCAGCCGACGACGACGAGGTCCAGCGGCGCGTCGGGCTCGGCCGTGACGATCTCGGCGCGGGCGGCGTCGAGGTCGGCGGGCGTCAGGTCGATCGTCTCGGCGGGCTCGCGCCCCTGGAAGGCCTCCTCGCGCGTCGGGGCCTCGGGCGTCAGGCCGACCGCGTGGAACAGCGCGATCCCGCCCGCGGAAGCCGCCGCCGCGCCGAACGCCTTCCACTCGTCCTCGCTGACGACGTCGGGAAGACCCTCGATCACCGCGATCCGGTCGTCAACCCGCCGGCCGATCAGGTGACCCAGCACCGGCCAGAACGTCTCGGCCGCGAAGTCCTCCGCCGACAAGCCCGCCAGACGCACCAGCACTTGGCCCGCACGGTTGGCCTTCAAGTGCAGGCCGCACTTCGGCACGCGACCCGTGATGGCCGCGCAAATGTCGATGTAGTCGCCGTAGCGGTTCGTCCGGGCACCCAGCACGCTGTTGGCGTAGACGATCGCGTTCGACTCGCCCCAGGCGATCTGCTGGCCGAACCGCGGCGTCAGATAGCCCTGGTACGGCGCGCACGTCCAGGTCGGCACGCAGCCCATGGATTCGTACGCCGTCGCCTGGCGGATCGCCCGCGCGGCGAAGGCCTCGTCCACGCCGAACGCCCGCCAGTTCGCCAGGTCCAGCGGGCCCATGTTCAGCGTCGTCGGCACGACCACCTCCGCACCGGCGCCGGCGAGGGTCTCGGCAAACTCCAGACCCGCCTCGCTCAGCAGCCCGCAACCGTCGATGTGCGCGCCGGTAATGTCCATCAGCTCCGGCGCTTCGGTGACCTCGGCCATCCGCGACAGGATGGTCATCGCCATCGCCGCCGCCTCGCCGCGGGCCCCGTCAAGCATCTGCCGGTCGGTCTCGCTCAGTCGAATCGCCATCGCCACTCCTCGTGCCGCCGGCAAGATACCACAACCCCCCGCGGCTCGCCAGATGTCCAAGCGGCTTTGGCCCCGTTTACGCCCCTTACGGCGAGGTTGCCCATGTGCGGATTCTGTGCGGGTTTTGGGGGTTTTCAGCGAAGCCGCAATCCACATAAAATCATAGATATCAAGGAATTAAGACGATTCTCGGCGTGTGCCCCCCCTGGAGGTCCGCACACCCGTCGAACGGGGCAACTCACCGTCGGCGGCAGGGGGCGCCTCGGTCTGGGTCGTCGCGGGGTTGGGGGATCAAAATAGGGGACAGTCACCTATTTCCATGCGTGCGGGGAGCCTGGCGGATGAGCCGGAGCCCGCTACGGTGTCCGCTTGATAAGTCCCGGGGGCTGATCGGCATACATGAGCGTGCTCCAGGGCACGCTGGAACTGCCGCCACACTCGGGCCGGGTCTTCTCGATCGCCTTCCCGCACCAGGGCATGGGCATCTTCATGCGGTTGTGATAGTGGTTGTACACCTTCTCGTACATCGGGCGGAGGCGTCCGCGGCTCTTGGCTGAGATCTTGCGGTGCTTGTATCGGCCGCGGTAGCTCTCGTAATACTCGAACGGCACGTCGCCTCCGAGGTTGTACCGGGCCGTATACTCGAATCCCCTCGCCAGCCTGTTGTCATACGCGCCGTACAGGTCGACGCCTTGCTTGAAGGCGATCTCACTGGCGTTGAGGAGGTACTCCAGCCCCATCTGCGTGTGGCCCTGATCTCGCCCGGACTCCTGGCACTGGCCAAACCGGTTGAAGTAGTGGTTCACCGCGCCGTTGCCCTTGCCCTTGAGGAAGTAGTCGACCGCTTTGCGGAACATCGCCTCGTCGTCGAGGTGAATCCCCATGGCCAGCATGGTCTGGATCATGGAGGCATCCCAGTTCCCGTTGGCCGTCGGGAAGAAGTCTTCGATGACGGGATAGAGCACCTTTCGCAACATGGCGGCGAAGGCATCCTGGCTTTTCTTCGGCCAACCGGTCCAGGTGTGTTTCAGCAGCTCGGCGGCATTGCAGTAGTGAATTCCGCCCATTCCGACGAGCAGCTTCGCGTCGTGATTTCGGACGGACTCGAGTCTCGAGGACCAGGCATCGAGAATCCCGGCGGCCTTGGCCGCGTGGGCCTTGTTGTCGGTGAGGGCCCAGAGCAGCGCATGGGTGTAGGCGGCCGTCCCGTCCCGCAAGAAGAACGTCCCGCCGATATCCGGCCTGTTGTACGCGCCCCGCTCGACATGCGCCACCGGCCTGGGCTTCCAGGAAAGTGACGCATAGGAGGAAGACCGCAGCTTCTCCCCGGCGCGTTGCCATGGCTGTTCGCCGCTCTTCCGCTTGGACTTGACGAACGCCAGCTCCGCCTGGTTGTGAGAGATGCCGGGGTGCACGAACGCGGCGGGGATTTCATCACACATGGCCGGGGAAACCAAACCGACGCAGCACAGCACGACAGGAGCCGCGGCCCTGCGTGTCATGGGCATTCTCCCTGTTGATTGACGGAACGTCCTTGCCCGGGATGTTGTGGCTCGCCACCGGTCGGCCCGCGCGACCGGGCTACCTACGGGTTGTACCGCCGATCGCGAGGCCGGCAAGGACTTTTTCTCTCCGGCGGGCGTCCCGCGTGGGCCTCGCGTCGGCGGCTTGGATTGTACTGTCGTCGTCGGGGTGCGGCGAGCGGTCAGGTTCTGCGTCGGCGTCGGGTCAATGCCAGTCCGCCGATCGCCAGCAGGCTCAGCGCCGCGGGTTCGGGGATGGTGGTGAAGGTGACGTAGTCCCAGTAGGACCGGGTGGGGTTGTCTCCCGCGCCGTCGCCGAAGTACAGCGTGGACGTCCCGCCTCCGGGGCCGGCCGGCAGGCTCAGGACGGGTACGGAATCGACGAAGACGTCGAGGCCCGTGCCCTGGCCCTCCAGGCGGTAGGTGTGGAACGTGTCCATCGTGTCCATCAGGTGAACGCCGCTGAAGTTGCCGGTGACCTGGATCTTGTCGGGATAGAGGTCCAGGACGGTCAGGTACGTATTGTCATGGATCCAGATCCTCAAGCCACCTGCCCCAGTCGTGTCGAGGTCGAAGTCGGTCATGACCGTTCAGGCCTCGAAGATCCATCCGTCGGCGTTGTTGACGGTGGCGTCCCACAGGGCGGCCGGCGCATCGAACTCGTAGTAGGACGGCGCGCTGATCGCCAGCAGTCCGCTGGAGATCGCGTGGAAGCCGCCGCCGCCCTGTAAGACGGTCCAGCCCTCCAGGACGGGGTCCGTGCTCATGTCGAGCAGGACGGTCGTAGTGGCGGTCGCATCGCCGGCTGCTCCGAGCGCGAGGACGACCAGGGCCGCCGCAAGCACGTGTGTCATGGTTGTCTTGTTCATCAGGTTTCTCCTTGTCTGGTGCGATGGTGAACACGGGGGCACGCGCCGCGTCCCCGACGCGCTGGCCGGGCGAGCACCCAAGGTCAGGCCCACGGCCAGCCGACTTGCGGTCTCGGTGTCTCCTTTTGCCAGGTCGGCTGACGCCTCGATGCCCTGCTCGCGGCCGGGGGGAGCGGCCGTCGCTCCACTATAGCGCTGCCGAATGCGGGCCGACGCGAGAGTCTGCAATCGGGTGCCCGGCGGCGGGCATGTCGCCCGGACGCAGGATGGTGGGGTTGTTCGGCAAACGTGGTAGGATCGGCGGCAAGGCCGGCGGCGTGCGCGGGTATCACACTAGCAGACTGTTCGCCGAAGTCGCCGGTCAGGGCGGTCAGTTGGTGGCCCCTGGTCGCAAAGGCAGGGCGCTTGGCCACCGCCGGCATCGACCCGCCCGACGGCATCACCGTCTACGGCCTCAACGACCCCGCCGACGCCGGCGGACACCTCAACTGGGCCCACACCGGGTACCTCCATAACAAGGTCATGCCCCCCCCAGCCGCACCTGGCCCACCTGCGAGTTCTACGTGGACCTCGGCAACTGGCCCCCCACCAACGAATACACCGTCCACCAGACCCTCGGCCCCACCAGCTTCTACTGGGGCTACCTCGCCGCGAGGAAATGACCGGTCGGCTCGACGGTCGGCTCGCCCGCACAGTGAGGAAGACCGCAACTCCGGGCCACTGGGCACAGCACGGGAAATGGGTATGCGGACTTGTTTTCTCATTGTCTGCCGTTAACTCGTCCGATATAATTACTTTAATAGAAAGGACGAATATACGTAATGGACGATTTAGAGGGCATAGAATCTGATTTAGTCCACCTAGCTCGCTTGTCGATGACCCAGCAGACACAGCAGGTTCAGAGGCTGGTGCGACGGATAGCCAGGAGGTACAGCCGTCGGCTGCCGGAGCTTTCCGCCAGGTTGATCTCGCTGCTTCGAGAGATGCCGACAGCCCAGTCGCCGCTTCGCTCGACCGAGGTCGCGGTCCTGCCCGTCGATCAGGACTCGCGTCTTCAACTCGTCCGATGCGAGCATCCGGTGGGACTCGATGTTGAACCCATCTGGACGAAGGAGGTCGGCAGGGCGCTGCGCAGATTCTGCGATGAGCGTCTGAAGCAGGACAGGCTGTTTGCGGCGGGAGTTGCTCCATCTCGTAGTCTTCTGCTGGTGGGCCTGCCGGGCGTGGGGAAGACGCTCTCTGCTCGATGGATCGCGAGGGAATTGGGACTCCCGTTGCTCACCCTCGATCTCTCTGCGGTCATGAGCAGCTTCCTCGGCCGTACCGGAATCAACGTTCGACATGTCATGGACTACGCGAAGGGAATGCAAGCTGTCCTGCTGCTTGACGAACTCGATGCAATCGCCAAGAAACGCGACGACGCGGCGGAGGTGGGCGAGTTGAAGCGTCTGGTCACCGTGATTCTCCAAGAGATCGAGGAGTGGCCGGAGAGCGGCATCCTGCTCGGGGCCACCAACCATCCCGACCTGCTCGACCCGGCTGTCTGGCGACGGTTTGACCGGATCCTCCGGTTCCCCATGCCGTCGCACGCCGAGCTGCGCAGGCTGGTGGGTCAGCTCATGGATACGGCGGAGATCCCTCCGGAGCTTCTGGACGCCTTGGCCGCGGGGTTGCGTGGCTGCTCTTTCAGCGACGTAAAGCGAAGCGTTGACCAGGTGATTCGCCACGCAGTAGTTGACGAGTTGCCCTTGGACGAGGCTGTAGTGGAGTTTATCGGCGAGCGAGCCGGATGTCTCCCGCGGCGGGCCCGCGGTGATATGGCGGCGCAGCTTACCAGGTGTGGGGTCTCACAACGGAAGGCCAACGAACTTACCGGCGTAAGCCGCGACACGATACGGCGTCGCCTGTCGGCCTGTGATGGATCACAGAAAGGCTGAGTTATGCCCCCCAACGACCGTCGTTTCCTGCTGGGCAAGGGAGAGAACCTCGCCGAGGAAGTCGACTTCCCTCGACGGCCCTACAAGAAGGAGCCCGTCTACGGGCTTGACGAGGCCAAAAAGCACATCTCCGCAGAGCTGCAGATAGCGGTTTCCTACTTCGATTCATTACCGGATGTCGCCTGCCCTAAGGACGAGGCAACCGCGATGGTCGTACTCCATCCGACCTACATCGCGAAATCTTACTGGCCATCCCATCTCGTCGACGACCGGAACCTCCGATCGGTAGGAAGCCGCCCGCTGCGCGCGGTGCCGCGGAAGGTGCGCAAGACGATCGACAGGAAGTCACGCGTTGTAGACGGCCAGGTGGAGGCTGAGACCGTAGCGTTGTATGTGGCCGGCAGCCGTGAGACCTTCCGGAAGATCCTCGAACAGTTGCCCAACCTCCAGGCGGATCAGCCCAAGGCCGACGATCTCATCAAGGTTGAGTCTCTGCGCCCGATGACGTCGCAGATGAGATTGAAGCCCTTCCCGAAGAAGGACCCCATGCCACTGCTTGAGGTGGTGTTGCATGCGGATCGCGATCACCCTTACATTCTGGCAGGATTCGGGGAGTATCTCAAGGCCATCGGCGTTGACTGGACCCGGGCTTTCTACCAAGTGGACGGCCTGTGCTTCTGCCCTGTTCGTGCGCCCAGGAGCCAGGTGAGGAGGATTGGAGAGTTCTCCTTCGTCCGGGCCGTTCGCGGCATGCCAAAACTGCGGAGTCTGAGGCCCATAACCGTCCCTCTACGGTCCGGGACAGAGCCGTTCGCCTGTCAACTGCCGGATGTAGATGCAGTCAACCCGGACGTTAGAGCAGCTGTCTTCGACGGCGGGATGCCCTCCAGACCTGACCTCGGCAGGTGGGTCAGACATCACGACGCCAAGGGGGTGGCCAGGAGCAAGCCACAATTCCTGGAGCACGGACTGGGGGTTACGTCTGCTGTTCTGTTCGGGCCCATCGCCATGGGCGCCCCGATGGAGCGCCCGCTCGGTCTGGTCGACCACTATCGTGTCCTCGATACCAGCACGGGGAGAAATGACCCCGATCTCTACAGAGTCATCGACAGGATCGAGGAGATCCTCCGGAACGGCAAGTATGAGTTCGTGAACATCAGCATTGGCCCAGACATCCCCGTAGAGGATGACGACATACACCTCTGGGGTGTAGTGCTGGACAAGTACCTCGGTGCGGGGAACACGCTCATGACGGTGGCCGTTGGGAACAATGGTGACCACGATCGAGCATCTGGACTGGCGCGAGTCCAGGTTCCATCTGACAGCGTTCACGCTCTTGCGGTGGGCGCGTGTGACAGCATGGGCGATTCGTGGAAGCGCGCGCCGTACAGTGCGATCGGTCCTGGCCGGTGTCCTGGGATCGTGAAACCAGAGGTCGTGCACTTCGGCGGAGCGCAGGGCAATCCCTTCAACGTTCTCGGTGTCGGCAGCTCCCAGGCCGTCGGTGTGTATGGAACGAGCTTCGCTTCTCCTTGTGTTCTCCGAACGGCAATGGCGGTTCGCGCTCAGATGGGTACACAGTTGTCCCCGCTGTCACTCAAGGCACTGATGATCAACCGAGCCGAACCCCATGGGGATGACCTAGTCGAAGTCGGCTGGGGTCGCGTGCCCCCCGACCTGGACAGGTTCCTGATGTGCGATGACTGCGAAGCTCGTGTGGTGTTCCAGGGGAGACTCAGGCCGGGGGGTTACGTCAAGGTGCCAATCCCCTTCCCAACCGGTTTCGTGGAGGGAATGGTGCAGATCCGAGCAACGTTCTGCTTCGCCTGCCCGACGGACCCACAGGATGCCGCCAACTACACCCGCAGCGGGCTGGAGATCACGTTCCGGCCTAACAAGAGCAAATTCAAGAAGCCTGACCAGCAGTACCCAGACAGCAGACCTTTCTTCAGCCAAGGGGACTATGGCTCTGAGACCGAACGCCGCAAAGCTGCGCACAAGTGGGAAACGACTCTCCACAAGTTCAGGAGATTCCAGTCCAGGACGCTTGATGGCCCGGCCTTCTACATCCACCATGGCGCCCGAGAGAGGGGACGCAGCACGGCTTCTCGGGAAGAGGTTCCGTATGCCCTGGTGCTGAACGTCAGGGCAGAGAAGGACATGACGCTGTACGACAGGATCGTGACCCAGTACCGGACGCAGTTGGAGGTGATGCAGCCGGTCATACAGATTCCAGTCCGGGCAACCACCTAGGACGGGCAGAAAGTCCCCTGGCCGAACAAGATAGGGGACATCGATGGGCAAGTCGTTCTCAAGCCGGTAGCGGACGTCTTCGCGCGTTCAGCCAGGGAGGCTGGTCGGGGTCGCGGCTGCTCCCCGGGGCTCTCCGAGCCGGTGAAGCCGTGGTCGCCGGCGGCCAGGAGAAGCTTGCCGATGCTCTCGGAGACGGTAGGATCGGCGGCAAGGCTGGCGGCGTGCGCGGGTATCGGCCCGGCCCGGGCTGGCCGGCGGGGGGCTGGAGATGGGTGGATGGTGACGCTTCGTGTGGGTGCGTGCTATGGGCTGGCCTGGCGGTCATTCGCCAAGTGGTGGATCCCGCTGTGCCTGGTCTCGGGGGCGCTGACGGTCTTCGAGTTCGCCCCGCGGGTCCTGCTGCACTCCGAGGTGGGCGAGCTTCGGGCGACGGCGTACGCGCTGCTGACGGCGGCCGGCGAGAACGACGTGAACGAGATGGTGCGGGTCTCGGACAAGCTCACCGCGCAGTGCCACCGGCTGGCCCGCCAGACGGCGAGGTTCACGCTGTACCTCCTGCCGCTGGTGGGGGTGCTGACGGTGGTCCTGCTGATGGTGGCCAACCGGGCGGTGGGCAGCCCGCGTGGCAGGAGGCGGTCTGTGGGGGCGGTGGTGTACATCACGGTCGTTCACGTGGTGCTCGTGTTCGTCAAGCTGGCGGCGTTTCTCCTGTGTGTCGTTCCGGGGGTGTACCTGTACATCAAGCTGGTGTTCGTCCCGCTGGCGATGATCGAGCTTCGCCTGGGTGCGGCGGGGGCGGTCAAGGCGAGTTGGCGGATGACGAGGGGCAACTACTGGCGACTGCTGCTGCTGATCTTGATGAACGCGGGCGTTCAGACGGCGGCGATGGTGACGGTGATCGGGGTGATCCCGGCGACGGGTTTCGCGAACACGGCGCGGGCGGCGGCGTTTCGCATGCTGCGGGGCGACGCGCCGGCCGAGCCGCCGGCTTAGCGCGGTTTGGGGCGGGTCAGGCCTTTTCCGACGGCGCCGAGCACGTCGCGCGCCACGCCGGAGTCGTAGTTGAAGACGGTGAACCCGCCGGTCTTGGCCTGGCGGGTAATGCGGACCTGTTCGATGAGCTTGGCGACGTTGGTGGGGTTCGGCCAGACGCTCAGTCCGATGCCCGGGTAGCAGGGCACTTTGCCGGTCCAGGGCATCTGGCGGGCGACCATATCGCGGAACTGCTCGTTGTCGGCCGTGTAGTCCATGGGGCAGACGAAGTCGAGGTACCCACGGTCGCACCAGAGCTTCCAGTCCTGCCCGACGGCATCGCGGTCGGCGGGCCAGTTGCGGAAGACGGCGGCCGAGATCTTCACGCCGGGCCGGGCCTTGCGTGCGCGGTCGGCGACGGCGGCGACGACGGCGGTGATCTGCTCCCGCCGGAACGCCATCCACCGCTCGTGCAGGTTCGAGTCGCCGCCGACTCGGACGTCGCGGGGCCAGTTCTTGACGGCTCGCCCGAGGGCCTTTTCGAACCGCCGCCGGCAGCCCGGGCAGAAGCAGCCATCCCGGCCGGGGTAGCGGATGTAATCGAAGTGGATGCCATCGACGGGGTACTTTCGGGCGACCTCGACCATGGCGTCGATCTCGAGTTTCTGGTTGTCCGGGTGGGACGGGCAGAGCCAGCGGGGGTTGGGCGTCCCGTCGGCGGAGACCTGGGTCCGCCCGGCGGCGCGCATGCGGTCGGCGAAGGCCTTGGGCGTCCGCCAGCCCATGTTGTAGTTGACCTTCCAGACGTGGCACTCGACGCCGTGTTTTCGGCAGGCGGCGACGCACGCGGCGACTTGGTCGCCCTTTTCGGCGACGTCGGGCGCGACGGGCAGGACGTCGCTTTTGTAGAAGGCCACCCCGCCCCAGAGCATATTGGGCAGGACGGCGGTGAAGCCGGCATCGGCCAGGGCGGCGGCGGCCTGGTCCCAGGTCATGCCCGCGACGCCGAAGGCGCTGTGGCACCAGATGGCCCGGTGTTCGCCGGCGAGGGGTTTCTGTGCGAGGCAGTGGGCGTCGAGCGTGGCGGCGTGGGCTTCTTCGGCGGCGGCGACGGCCTGGGGGAATCG
>Ga0272442_10008715_pt1 | contig 12795 bp, 11 predicted proteins | sample SSMForm2O_FD_200262 | JGI IMG/M metagenome (GOLD analysis project Ga0272442, IMG submission 200262) | Marine sediment archaeal communities from Little Sippewissett salt marsh, Falmouth, MA, United States - SSM-Form-2O | ecosystem: Environmental > Aquatic > Marine > Wetlands > Sediment ... | reverse complement strand
ACCTTCTTGTAGAAATCTTCGGTGAGTGCCGAAGAAGAGACCAGCAGCTGACTGTCAATGGTAGACATGATAGCGGACAGAATAGCTGCAAGGAGTATTCCGCCGACCCAGGGATTGAAGAGGGCCCGGACCAGGTAGATGAATACCTTCTCGCTGTCGCCGCCCGTAACTTCCGGAAACATAGGTATGGCTACCAGTCCGACTACCACCGCGAATCCCAGGGAAAAAAGCACCCAGATGATGGCGATAGTCGCCGAACTGGGGATCTCCCTGACCGATTTGATGCTCATGAACCGTGACAGAATGTGGGGCTGACCGAAATAACCGAGCCCCCAGGCGGCTGTCGAGATAATCATGAGGAGGGGAACCGGGCCGCTCGGGATGATCGAAGTCGATATTTCTTTCGCAGCCATCGCCCCGGCAATCCCCGATACTCCTCCGGATGAGAAGAAGGCAATAGTGGGGACTATGATGATCGCAATGAACATGAGTGATCCCTGAAACAGGTCAGTCCAGCACACCGCAAGAAATCCGCCCATGAAGGTGTACAGGATTATAACCAGACCTCCGAGAAATACCGCCAGTCTGTAGTCGATCGAAAACATCGACTCGAAGAGTTTGCCGGCTCCGACCAGTCCGCTGGAAGCGTAGATAGTGAAGAAGAGAAGAATAATTATCGCCGAAACAATCCGCAGCAGTCCGGTGGGATCCTGAAACCGTTCTTCCAGGAAGGAAGATATGGTGAGCGATTCGGTGTACCCGGTGAACACCCTCAGCCTGGGAGCTACCATGAGCCAGTTTACCACCGTTCCCAGGAAGAGTCCGATTGCGATCCAGCTCTGGTTTACCCCCATCAGAAATACCGCTCCCGGCAGTCCCATCAGAAGCCAGCCGCTCATGTCGCTGGCCTGTGCGGAGAGGACTGTAACCCAGCGGCCCATCCGGCGGCCTCCCAGCAGATAGTCCTCGATGTGGACGGTCCGCTTGTAAAAATACCAGCCTACTCCCATCAGTGCGATGAAGTAAACCGCAAATGTAATCAACTCGGCGAGATTTATCATACCTGCTCCTTGTGCATATATATACATATGTCGATGAATATTTTGTGTATAATATACTCTTTAGATATTTTTGTCAAAAAAACCAGCCGTGAAGGAGGAAAACCTCACACGGCCGGTTCGTTTCGCTTTGGTCCTGATCGTAAGCTGGTAATTCTCAGCTGCCCTTTATCTCGATACGCCTGGGCTGGACCTCTTTCTTGAACTGCAGCCGCAGCTCAAGGACGCCGTTGTTCATGACCGCTTCGATCGAATCCCGATCGATGGTCTCATCGATTGTAAAAACTTTCTCATAATCGGCGCAGCTCCTTTCGCGCACCAGGTAGGTGCCTTCGGGCTGCTTCCCGCTTCGGCTTGCATTGATCTTCAGGCGATCATTCTCCACCTGGATATCGAGATCTTTCTTGCTGACTCCCGGCATCTCTATCCGGATGACTACCTTGTGGTCCTCTTCCCTGATCTCGCTCAAAGGCTGAATACAGCGTCTTCGCTTCGTCATCTCCTGTGCACTCATACTTCCCTCCTTATTTTACATTAACGGAAATCTGTCGGGGCTTTACTTCTTCGCGCTTGGCGATTTTCACCGTCAGAACACCGTCCTTCATTGATGCTTCGACCTTGTCGGGATCGACAGTCTCAGGCAGAGAAAGCGTTCGCTGAAAGGATCCGCTCCAGGTCTCTTTCCGAAAGATTCTGGAACCTTCCTTCTTCTGTTCGCCCTTCTTCTCACCCTTGATGGTGATCACGTTCCGGGAAATCGAGAGATCGAGGTCTTCTTTCTTCACTCCCGGAAGATCGCATGTCAGTACAATTTCATCGCTGGTTTCAACGACATCCACCGCAGGGGAGAGGGACCGGTCGAACAGTCCACGGTTGCTCGGGTAAGTCCAGTCGAACAGCTTGTTGATCTCGTCCTGCAGCCGGTCGAACTCATCCATCGGTTCCTGCAGAGTGTTATTTCTCCATTTTGCAAGTTCCATATTCTCCTCCTTGTTAAGGTTTTTTCTTCTCACTAATTATTTTGCAAAATTCATGCCAATTTCATTTAAATCTATATTTCTATATAATATAAACAATTATTTATTTTACACGCATATGCTGGGACCGATTTTTTTTGAAAAAAATGTGTCAAAGCACTACAGTTCATGCAGCGCTGTGGTCAGGTTTTGTGTCATTTTGACACGAATCTTTCACCCCTTGGAGTCGCCCCTGTTTCATTTTTAATTCTGTACACACGGATGAATATGTATTAATATTGAGCCGTATGAATGATCGTACCGAATATATCCGCTGCCGCAATTGCGGACGCTACAGGCTCAGTGAAGATATGTATCACGGGTACTACTGCAGCCGTGAATGCAGTGAGAAGTATACCCGATGCAAGAACTGCGGAGTGTTTTTCCTCAGCCAGGACCCTTCCACCGACGAGTTCTGTTCAGAGGAGTGTGAAACCAGCTGGCATACCCCTCAAGTACACATACCGCACAGTCACAACGATGAGGAAGGAGTGATAATATGAACCTGATTTTTCTCGGCCCTCCGGGCGCCGGTAAGGGAACCATCGCCGTGCAGGCCAGGGACCATTATAAAATCCCGCACATATCCACGGGAGATCTCTTCCGCGGCCATATTCAGGGAGAGACCGGAATAGGGAAAAAGGTCAAGAGCATCCTCGCCTCCGGAGAACTGGTTCCCGATGAACTGACTATCGAGATAGTACGGCAGCGTCTGAAAGACGACGACACACGGAATGGATTTATTCTTGACGGTTTTCCTCGGACCATCGTTCAGGCGGATGCGCTTGAACAGTTCTCCCGGATCGACGGAGTACTGAACTTCGAATTGGCGAACGAGAGCATCATCAAGCGTCTGTCCGGACGGAGGATCGCCGAGAAATCCGGGAAGGTGTATCACATCGAGTACAATCCCCCGAAGGTCCCCGGAGTGTGCGATGTCTCCGGAGAACCTCTCGTTCAGCGCCCGGACGACAAACCCGAAGCTATCAGGAACCGGCTCAATGTATATGAACGTCAGACCGCGCCTCTGATCGAATTCTACCGGGAAAAAGGTCTTCTGATCGCAATAGATGCGGAGCCCTCCCCGGATAAAGTATTCGAACAGGTCAAAGAAGTCCTCACGGAGTTATAGGCCGGGGCTCATCAACGGAGGCTTCCCCAGTGACGGATTCCTCCGCGGGAGCCTCTTCATCGGAATCTCCCCCCTTGGGACCTGCCGGCGCCTGCAGCCGCTGCAGGACCGGATCATACAGATCATACGACTCGAGCAGCGCTTCGATATCTCCGAAACCCGGCGACTCAGGACTGTAGCCGAGCCCCTCAAGCAATTCGGCAGTTTTTTCACTATCTCTGTACCCGGCTTCGAGAGCAGCCTCCAGGCTGCTGAATCCTTCCCCGTACTCCTCGAGGGCAAGGAAAAGCACCGCCGCCTTCTCGAACTCGTACCTTCCGCCGGCATCCGGGCTCAGATCGATGAGCCTGTCGTATACAGCGAGAGCTTTTGTGTACTCTCCCTCCGCGCGGTACGCGCCTGCGAGCTCCCCGGCGATCGAAGGGTCTTCGGGACTCTCTTCGGCAGCCTCTTCGAACCAGCCGAGACCGCTCCCCTGCTCCGTTTCGCGTTCCGCCTTCCCGAGAAGTGCGAGAATCTCTCCGTCCCCGCGATCGAGATACACGCACTCGATCAGCAGGTCGTACGTCCGATTCCACTCCCCTGCGGCGCTTGCCATTAGAGCAAGATTGTAGCGGACATTGCAGTTGGCCGGGTCGGTCTTCAGGAGTTCGCTGTACAGCTGCTCAGCATCATCGACGCGTCCCGATTCGAGATACGCCCATGCCAGGCTCTCCCTGAGTATGCCGTTCCGAGGGTCCTCCAGCAGAAGCTCCTGCAGCAGCTCAACGGCACGGCCGTACTCGCGGTTGAATATGTATACACGGGCAAGGTTGTAGCCGGCCGTGTACAGTTCAGGATCCAGCTCCATCGCCCGGGCGTAGGCCGACCCGGCATCGTCGAGCCGCTCCATCTCGAGGTAGGCGTTGCCGAGGTTGTAGTAGGTCTCCGCCAGCTCCTCCCGGACCGGATTCGTCTGGCAGGAAGCCATCAGGACCGCGATAACAGTGATTGTAATGAAGGTGAACTTCCGCATTACACTTTTCCCAGCACCGTCTCCTCTATCTTCCGTACCTGTGAACGGTAGAGGGAGGCGATGTTCGAGCCATAGTCGGCGATGAGCTGGATGATGTTGCGCGGGGAATCTTCGAGGTCGGGTCCGTTCAGTCTGTCCCCGGCATCCCCGAGACCGGGAAGAATGTAGGCATCCTCGTTCAGTACCGGGTCCATCCAGAGAGTGTACACATCCGCCATATCGAGGGCCCTCACGATCCGTATGGCCCCTTTGAGGGCGGAAATCACGTTGAGACACTTTATCGAGCGGGGCTGCACCCCCTGGCTGAGAAGGTATTTGACGATAGTCACGAAGCTGCCGCCGGTAGCATTCATGGGGTCCGCGAAAATGAGATCCTTACCCTGCAGTTCCTCGAAGGAGAAGAACGATCTGTCGAGATCGAGAATGTACTCCATGTTGTACTCCTTCTTCTGATCGTCCCGTTTGATCTTGAACAGAGCGAAGGGAGTGACATAGTTGGATGAGGAGTATTCCTGGATCTCCTTGCTCATGATCATCGAGGGCAGAAGGGCCCCGCGCAGCATCACACACATTACAGTGTTCTCGATGTCCGCGTCGACATCCGGAATTTTATGTACGGCATAGTTCTGCACCGGATTCGTCACCGGGGTCTGTGTGATGAGGTAGTTCTTCTTCTGCAGCTCGCTCTCGGTAAAAGCGAGGTTGAAGAGCAGCTCGTAGGCCCGCTGAATGTAGTAAACGAACTCCTGGTGCTGAGTGCGGATATTGCGGAGCTTGGAGATGAGCCGGGACGCCTCGCCGTGGACCTCCCTGGGAGTGTCGAAGGAGTAAACGTGTATCCTGGAGTCCTCCTTGACGATCCCCTGCATTTTAACCCCCATGACGTCGTATACCTCGATCAGCTCCTGCTTGGCCGCGGTCAGCCGTTTTTCATTGCTCGTATTCGATATGATGGAAAAAATATCCATCGCCCGCCGGTAGAGCCTGTTCATCTCTTCGATCTGCTTGTGGTCTCCTTCATTCAGATATCCATCCAGATCAGCCGCCTTCAGTACGATTGAGTTCTGACTTTCGATCATTCCTGCCTCCCCGGGGTCTTTGGAATATAACCCATCTCACCCTATTTTAACTTGCTTTTCAAACCCTGATTCATTAATGTGTATATTAATCGTTTTTCTTAACTACTGGAAGGAGAAAATTATGAAAAAATCAGTTGTACTCGTACTACTGCTTGCATTACTCGTAGCGACAGGGGTGAGCGCCCAGTCCCTGAAGGGCATGTCCCTCAACGGAGCTACCGGCCTCATCAGTATCCCCAGCGGCAGGATCGGCTGGGAACACAGCGCCGATTTCGGCTTCGACCTCGGCTACCATGCCATCATCGACAATGATCAGACCGCCCACATTCCGAAAGTATCCGTAAGCCTCTTCAGAACCCTTGAACTCGGCTTCGCCTATGATACCCAGGCGGACTCCGACAACGCCGACATGCTCTTCACCGGCAAGTTCCAGCTGCCGATCAAGAAGGCCAGCGCCATAGCCGTCGGGGGCAATATCCAGCAGCTCGAGCAGGGCGGCACCAGCACCAACATAACCCAGATCTATCTTGCAGCCACCTACCCCGGCGATTTCTTCACCATGCCTGCCGAGACCACCTTCGTAATAGGCAAGTCCTTCGGGGACAATGCGGTGGATGAGAATATCGACTTCGGCATGGGTTTCGACCTGATGCTCCTGCCGGATGTCTTCCAGGGATACGTCCACTGGATCAACGACTTCGCCAACTTCTCCTACAGCAACCAGGCCATCGGGGCTATTGCCGGTTCCAGAGGTGTCTTCAACACCGGTATGCGGATCGACCTGGGAAGCTCCGATATGTTCCGTGGTTTCAAGTTCGTCATCGATGCGATCCTGACCGACGCTCTCGATGCCAACCGTGCTTTCGCCCTAGGGCTAACCTTCGGGGCTTCGCTGAAGTAAATTCAGCTTTACGAGACCAGATTTTCCGCCGGGCGCCCTGGGCGCCCGGCGGCTTTTCCGGCATTTGATTCGGTACATTGAGATATCCCGCCGATCATGGTACATTTTAAATAGAGCGAAAAGCATTTGCTCTTGCCTTCCCTGTTTTTATTCTCCGCTTCATAAATATCATACTTCCGCTCATATTTTTCTCAAGGAGGCAACCATGAAAAGATGTTTAATATTCATGGTGGTCCTTATCACCATGACGGTCTTTACTCTCTCAGCCCAGGGCTTCAATCTCGGTATAAAGGGTGCGATCGGGGATTATTCCCTTACCGGAGACGACTGGGATGAATTCAAGGAGATGGGAGGGTTGGATAATGAGTTCTCTCTCTCCTACAGTATCGGCCTTCTTGCCGAGCTCTCATTCTCGAAGTCCATTGCCGTTCAGCCCGAACTCCTGTACACTCCCGCATCCATACGTTGGGGAAACGGGACCGATTGGGCCAAAGAGTCCTGGAGACTCCTGGAAATACCACTCTATTTTAAGATCAAGTCACCTTTTTCTGCCGGAGGTCTGTTCGTCATGGCCGGTCCGGAGCTTACGTACATACTCGACGATATAGAGATAGAGGACAACTCCGGTGCAACAGCAACCCGCGTGAAGGACAACGAGGTGCTTTATGGGATTGCCGCCGCCGTCGGAGTAGAGCTGCAGAACAGCGCCTGTGTAGACATCAGGTATTCCAGGGTTTTTAATGAAACCACCGAAGAAGTGACGATGTTCCCCTGGGCGATTCTCCTGGAATTTTCATTCCTGCTATTCTGATTCTGCAGATTCGGGGCGGCGCTGTGGGGCATAAAAAAAGGCCCGTGAAGATCACGGGCCTATAAGAGGCATCTCCTAGGGGAGTCGAACCCCTGTTGCCGGGATGAAAACCCGGTGTCCTAACCACTAGACGAAGGAGACGTAAAAACGGCAATAATAATCGCCGCAGTTGTAAACAAAGTGAGAGTGAGCCGCACAGGGTTCGAACCTGTGACCCACGCCTTAAAAGGGCGTTGCTCTACCAACTGAGCTAGCGGCCCTCTATTGTTTGCCCGACGAATATAGCAACTTTCATTGAAAGTGTCAACTATTGCGGACCCAAATCAGCATCTTCGTGATGTGAATCGCGGCCTTCTTCCCGCGCTTGAAGCCGGCTTCGAGGCGTGCACCTTACTTCCGGAACTCCAGGCCCAGCTGAAGGTTATACACAGGTGCAAGCCCCGGTTCGGTGGACCGCTCAGTTCCGAAAGCAGCAACGTTGAGGGTAAAGTGACTCAGATCGAGCCCCAGGCCGGCGGCGAAGAGTCCCTCCGAGAGGCCTACACGTACGTTGAGGATCTCCATCAAGGTGATCTCGGTCCCTATCCCGATATGGAGCAGCGGATTGGTGGAGAGCTCCGGGTAGATCCAGAAATCCAGTACGTCCTTATAGTCCAGTAGAATCTTGATGTCGCTGATGGAATAACGGGTCAGATCCGCCTGAGGACGGTACATCATACCCAGGTCGAGCTTGAACTGCATCGTATCGTAGAGATTGTCCGCAGTAGGTGCCACCCCGTTGATGAAGTCATTGTAGTCGGCGTATTCATTGGTCAGTGTGGGCGTATACACATCCCTGCCCACCATGCCGACGACCCATTTTTCCCCGATGGAGTACCGCAGCCCCAGGTCCATTCCGATGAAGCTGGTGAAGCGGAAGGGTTCGTCGAGGAGGGTTCCCACATTGAGGTCCATGATGTCGACTACCGAGATCCCGCCGTCTATGGTACCGCGGAAGCCGCCCTTGAGGAGGACACCGGCATCCAGGGCCTGCGCATCTCCGGAAAAGGGCATCCGGTAGGCGTATCCGCCGGTCAGGACTATATCGTCCCATGCCCGGACATTGGCGGTAAGGCTGTTGTTGCTCCAGAGTCGCAGGTTGGTCTGGTTGTATACCCCGAATCCGAGTCCCTCCCCTACATATCCGAAGGACAGAGGCCCGAGGAGGTCCAGGCCGGCGTATATCCCGTTGATCAGCTCGGAGAGATCGCTCATCTCACCGCCGATGATCGCATCCGCCAGGGAAAACATAGGTCCCTTGAGGCCGATTGTGATCTCCGTTATTGAGAGCTGCTCCGGCGCCGTGTAGAAGCCCGCCGGATTGTTCACGAGGGAGGAAAAGGTATCCGTCAGTGCCACGTGCCGGCCGCCCAGCGCCGCGTCCCTTGGCGAAAGCAGTTCCACCGACGGTTCAACCGCCTGCAGGGAAAAGGTGACCGCACAGAGCGCCAGTAATGTTATAAGTGCCGTTTTTCGCAGTGAATGCATGCTGTCCCCCGTTTTTTAAGATCCGAAATTCAAGAGATTTTCAAGGTCGGTCGAAGTATATCCGGCTTCCTGCAGGTAGTATGCAGCTTTGTCATATGTACCGCCTGATTTATTCGGTGTTGCGGCATCAATATTTGTAGCAATGTTGTCTACACTTACATCTGCTTCGATTAATATGGCCGCGGCAGTAACAAGGTAATCCTCTAATGCTATATCTTCTTTAGTCGAGCTGTCACCTTCAGCTGTATCCATCGCCGCTATTGAATTGGCAAGCATTGTATCATCAACGCTTCCAAGGATTGTATTAATTGTAGCCGTATCGATTGTATCAATTAAAGCCAGTATCTCCTCGGCAGCCTCATTCAATCCCGAAGCCCCTACCGCCAGCTGCGAGGCGAGGTACTGCACATCCGGATCGGAGCTGTCCTTGATAGCATTGTAGGCATCCGCCATGGCGTCGGTGTCGCCGCTGCCCAGCACACCCTCCGCATAGGCTATCTTCTGAGCGTCTGAGAGGTTGGATGGGTCGCGCTGTGCCCAGCTCAGGGGGCTGAAGGTGAACATCTGTTCACAGGAGCCGAGCAGCAGAATGAGGAGGACCACAAACAGCGCTCCTCTCACGATTTTTCCGGCACCGCTCTTCGTATCTCTTTTTCTATTCATGAAAAGTCCTCCTTCTTCTATTTCGGCGGGCCGACCGTCAGTCTTGAGTCTAACAGTCACAGGCGTGTATATCGGGCCGTCGGTCAGTCTTTTTCCGCACTTCCCGCCATGGAAAAAACGGGCGGAATTCCGCCGGAATCCGCCCGTCTGTTGTCAAACCGTCCGCGTTCTTTTTTTTAGAAACGGATCGCGGCTTCCAGTGTAAATCCTTCGTTGGGCTGTACGCCGGCATATCTTCCCATCTCCCGGACGAAGTAGGAGGCATTCAGGTCCAGGAAGAGCAGCTTGGCACCCAGGCCGAAGGTGGCGTAGCCCTGGTTAATACCAGCGCGGACCTTCAGAAGGCGGAATACTTCGGCCTCCATACCCATGTGAACTCCGGTCCAGAAGGAATCCTCCTTCGCATCCTCAGCCTGGTAGAAGGTCTTGCGGTACTCCATGTGGAAGACCGGGTCGAAGAGGAACGATGGCAGCAAAAAGCTGTCGGGATCGTAGGCTGCTCCGAAGCTTATGACCATCGGGATGATGTAGGTCTCGGCCACATCCGCGCCGCCGCCGTCGAACTGAAAGGCCTGATCGAGGGAATCGGCGGTGAACTCGGTATACTCCAGAGTGGTGCCGCCTATGTCCCGGGCAGCTACCCCGACCGACCATTTTCCGAGCTCGATAATGGTTCCGAAGTCGAATGCCAGTCCCGAACCGCTGAGAACCGGGAACTGCGGGTCTCCGCCGGCGCTCGCGGCGCTGGCGAACTCAACGATGGCTACATCCCGGGCTTCGGTCCGCAGCATGTAGCGCAGATCGCCACCGATGTAGGCTGTCAACGGACCGAGACTGAGCGGCAGTGCGTAGCCGCCGATGATCGCGTAGTCCATGATCGCGTCGATGGCAGTACCCAGGGCAGTCTCGCCCCGGCCGTAAAAGTCGGCATTTGCCACAAATCCGAGTCCGAGTCCGTTGCCCACCAGGCCGATCCCTGCGGTTCCGGCGCCGCCAATACCGTTCCCGGTGATGAGGGGCGACATAGCCAGAATGGCGTCCTCGATCTCCGTATCCGATTCGGCATTGGCGATGGTCTCGAAATTTTCGATATCACCTTCGCCGGGGATGAAAAAAGAGGTCCCCGTAGCCGAGAGCAGGGTGAAGCTCCCGCCGTCCCGGGCGAATCCCGCCGGGTTGGTGAACAGCGAATTGTATCCGTGCGCAACCGCGGTGAAAGAACCGCCCTGCCCTATCACCTCTGGAGTGACCGGGGCGAACACGGCGCTGTCGATGATATCCCCTTCCGCCGCGGCGGCGCTGAAGATCGTAAAAGTCAGTATGGTAAAAATCAATAGTATCTTCTTCATGTACTCCTCCCTGTCAGCTCACGTCGAATCCGGCCAGTTCGAGCAGGTTCTGTGCTCCGTCGTAGTAGGTAATGGTGCCGTCGAATGCTTCTGTGGGATCCTGGTTATTCGTAAAACTACCACCTGTATATACTGCATATAATGCTGAAGTATCTGTAGTGTAACCATCGGTAACATCACCATCGGAAGCATCCAGTGCCGCGATGATAGCAATCCCCGCCGCCGCGCGGTTGAGGGTATCGCCGATATCAGCGCTGCTCATAAAAGGTACCTGCTCCTCGGCAACAACCGGTGAGCTGAGAGAATCACCGAATTCAAGATAGGCTTCTCCGGCCTCGACCAGCGCCGCCACCATTGCGTCGAATTCGGGCTGTGAAAGTCCGGCCGGCAGCAGCGCTTTGATAAAAGCCTCCGGATCGCTCGAGGTCCCTTCATCGATGGAGCTCAGCACGCCCGCCACATTATCGACTACTTTTCCGGCAATATCGTTGCCGGCGATTGCCACTTCGCCGATAAGAAGTGCCGCTTTCTGCTCTGTTTCGCCGGAAGGCGAAGAACCGGAACCCGGATCATATATCGTCTTCAAAGCGGTGTTCACATCCCCCGCGTTGCTGTCATCTATTGCATCTCCGTCCAGGTAGTCCTCCACGTCGGAGATGAATCCGTCCGGATCGGTGGATGCCTTATCGTTCAGTTCACTGGATGAGGGCACTTCCGGCTTGTCCAACTGCATGAAGAGGTTGCCGGTGCAACCGCTCATGAGCAGGAGGACAGCCAGGACAGCTCCCGCCAGTACTGCTGTTTTTCGCATTTCTGCCTCCTCGTATATCGTATGATGCGCTTCATCGCTCAATATTGACTTATTTACTATTTTTCATATTTTAGTATAACACATGGCGGTCTGAAAAACAAACCGCGGTGCTGCATTTCGCGCATCTTTCAGTATATCACGATCAGTTTATTTTAACAGGAAAGTCAGTCTGAGAAACCATTAAATCAGAGATCCGATCAGGAAGCCGCCGGCCATTCTATCGATCGCTGCCGGCAGCAGGCTCCCGCGCACCCCCTGGCGGTCGGCTTGCGTCTCAGCGGCACCGGAGCCTGCCCCGGGCCCGCCGGTCCGCTTCGACACCGCTTCGAAGGGGAGGTCCACCCGCAGGTAGTTCCCGGAGAGGCTGCTCCAGTATTTTTTCCCGTCAATTATAACCGGCTCCTCCGGCAGCACTTCGACTTCCCGGCCTATCCAGCGGGCGGCATACTCATCGTGCAGACGGTCTGCCAGTTCCCGCAGCACCGCGGCCCGCTCACCGGCGATCCGTTCGGGTACCCGGTGTTTAGCCCGGTAGAGCTCCGTCCCCGGCCGCGGCGAGAAGGGAAAGACATGCAGCGCCGCGAATCCGAGCTCCCCGATCAGTGAGCGGGTGGCTTCGAAGTCATCGTCCGTCTCCCCCGGGAGCCCCACGATGACATCCGCTGCCAGGAAGGGATCGTCCTTGGCCCGCCGGAGGCCCTCAACCACCGCACGGACCCGATCGGCTGTATAGGGACGGTAGACCGCCTTGAGGATACGGTCGGAACCGCTCTGTACGGGAATGTGAAAGTGCGAACATATCCGTGGGTCCGAGACAGCCTCCAGCAGATCGTCGCCGATCATCTCCGGTTCGAGACTCGACAGGCGGATCCGGCAGGATGCGATCGGACCGGCCTGGTCCAGCAGACGGCGGATCAGCTGCGGGAGCCGGAAACGGCGGTCGGCGGGATCCTGGTAGGCAGTGACGTTGACCCCGGTGAGTACGAGCTCCCGGTAGCCTGACCGCGCGAGGTGCTCCGCCCTGGCGATGACCTCGTCCGGCGGCAGGCTCACCGAAGCTCCGCGGGCCAGCCTGACCCGGCAGTAGGCGCACTGGTGATCGCAGCCGTCCTGGATTTTCAGGAAGGCCCGTGAGTGGAAGCTGTAGGTGTCGGCGTCGAAGCGGAAAATTCCGTGGCTGTCAGGTTTTTCCCCGAGAAAACGGTCGATACAAGTCCTTACAGCTGCCGCGATACTTGTCGGCCCGACGGAATCTGCAGGATCGCCGGCGTCCGAGGAACCTCCCGATCCGGCCAACCCTGCCGATCCGCCGGCGTCCGGAAACCCGATCGAACCGCCGGCGAGCTCCGCCTCCACGCATTCCGCCAGACCGAGGAGCTGGTACTTCCGGTCGTGACCGAGAACGACCACGTTGGGGGCCAGTTCCCGCAGCA
>Ga0272442_10008714_pt1 | contig 12797 bp, 8 predicted proteins | sample SSMForm2O_FD_200262 | JGI IMG/M metagenome (GOLD analysis project Ga0272442, IMG submission 200262) | Marine sediment archaeal communities from Little Sippewissett salt marsh, Falmouth, MA, United States - SSM-Form-2O | ecosystem: Environmental > Aquatic > Marine > Wetlands > Sediment ... | reverse complement strand
CGAACGCCGCGGCCGCTGTATGATCCCCGTGCCCGTGCGTCAACAGGATCGCCGCAATACGATGGCCCAAGGCGAGCAAGTGATCTAAATGCTCGGCCAAGTGGCGTTGCTCCATCGCATCAGGTGCGCCGGGATCGACCACAACCATCTCCTGCTCGCCCAGTACGACGCAATTCGTGTGGGTGGCGGGCGGAAGGGTGGCGGTGCGCAGGGGGATCAAATGCACGCCCGCCCGCATTTCGAAGCGATTAGGCACGTCCTGGTCGCGGCCGGGGGTGCGTTGCAGCCACCCAAGCGCCTTGTCCAGTGGCATATCGGCGAGGTGCCGCAACACGAAGGCGACGGGGGTGGACAAGCGCAAGCCGTCCCTATGCCAGCGCCGCCGCGCCTCGGCCGGCGTCATCCAGTCCAGTCCCACGATTTCGCCGTCCTCCTCGATAACTTCCTCGTACGCTTCGCCCGAAAAGCGGCAAAGGTAGTACTGCGTATCGAAGCGGATAGGGGAGATGGCCGGGGTAATCCAGTGTCCCGCAGGAATGAAATCGGCCGCACGCAGCCGCAACCCGAAGGCATCGAGGATATCGCCGAAGGAACGCTCGCCCGCGTGTAACGCACGCCGGGCCCTGCGCAGGGCTTCCTGGTCCGGGCGGGGGCCCTCGGTCAGCAACAAACCGGCCTCCTCGAAGACCTCCCGTGCCGTGGCGAAGATATTTCTTGCGGCCTGGGGGCTGGGGGCGCCGTCCACGTGCCCGCCCGAGTCCTCGTCATCGACGGCGCCGCCCGGGAACACATGATGCCCCCCCATGAAGCGCAGTTTTCGATTCCGCAAGGCGAGCAAGACCCGCGGTTTCTCAGACGTATCCAGGATGATGCCGGCGGCGGCCTCGCGCGGCATGATTTCTTTGTGCGTATGCCAAGTCATCGTGCTCCCATAGTGGCACCTTCGCGCGGCGCTGTCAAAGCCGCGCGGCGGCTGGGCGGCCGCAGGGTGATTCTGCTATACTTCTCTTCCATCGAAGGGTGAGGCGAAACAGGACCTTGTCATGCGCAAGCTGATGATTCAGATCCCGTGCTACAACGAGGAAGCCACGCTCGGGGTGGCGCTTGACGCCCTGCCCCGCGAGGTGCCCGGTGTCGACGTGGTCGAGTGGCTCGTCATCGACGACGGTTCGACCGACACCACGGCGCAGGTGGCGCGTGAGCACGGCGCGGACCACATCATCCAAATGCGCTCGAACCGGGGCCTGGCGCGCGCCTTTATGGCGGGCCTCGACCATGCAATCAAATGCGGCGTCGACATCATTGTCAATACGGACGCCGACAACCAATACAACGCCGAAGACATCCCAAAACTGATCCAACCCATCCTGGACGGCCAAGCCGAGATTGTGGTGGGTGAAAGGCCCATCTCGGAGATCGGCCACTTCTCTCCCGTGAAAAAATTACTGCAGCGGGTCGGCTCCGGCGTGGTCCGGATCGCCAGCGGCACCAGAATACCGGATGCCCCGAGCGGCTTTCGCGCTATGACACACGAAGCGGCCATGCGCTTGAATGTCTTCGACAACTACACCTACACGCTGGAAACCATTATTCAAGCGGGCCGAAAGAACATGGCGATCACGTCGGTCCCCATCCGGACCAACGACGACCTGCGGCCCTCGCGTTTGGTCAAAAGCATCCCCGCCTACGTGCAGCGCTCGCTCTTCACCATCGTGCGCATCTTTATGACCTACCGGCCCTTTCGCTTCTTCGCTTTCCCCGGCGCCTTTTCCCTCCTGATAGGCTTGGCCGGCACGGGACGCTTTCTGTTCTTCTATGCCTCCGGTCAAGGCAGCGGGCACCTCCAGTCCCTCATCTACAGCGTCCTCTTCCTGGGATTGGGCGCCGTACTCGTGGTGGTCGGGTTGCTCGCCGACCTCATCGGCGTGAATCGCCAACTCCTCGAAGAAATCCGCTGGCGCCTGCGCGACATGGAATACCGTGAACACGCGCGCCGCTTCGGCCGTTAATCATCCGCACGAAGTGGATTCCCCGGCGCTGGAATAAACGCGGAGAATGCTATGTCGACCATCAGTGCCGTGCTGATTGTCCGAAACGAGCAACACTACCTCCACGATTGCCTCGCCTCACTCGAAGGCCTGGTCGACGAGATTGTCGTGGCGGACACCGGCTCGACCGACGGCACCGTCGACATCGCGCGGCGTTTCACCCCGCATTGCGTGGATTTCGAGTGGGTCGATGACTTCGCCGCGGCCCGCAACTTCGCCGCCGGCCATGCGACCGGCGACTTCATCCTGCACATCGACGCGGACGAACGTATCCACAACCCGGCCGAGGCCGAAGGGCTGCTGCGCGATTTCGCCGCACGGCATGGGGAGGAGGTCGTGGGGACCGTCGAAATCATCAACCGGACACCGGCCGCCCTCATTGTGGACCACACAGAACGCTTCTTCTGCCGCCGGCGGTGCCGCTACGAAGGCGCGATACACGAGCAAATCGTCCTGGACGGGGGCCGCAAGCGGGCGTTACCGACTGGCGTCCGTATCCTGCACTTAGGCTACGACCAGCCCCCGGACGCGCCCGACCACAAGGCCCACCGGAATAAGCGAATCCTCCAACGCGAACTCGAACGCTTCCCGAACGACGAGTACTTTCTCTACCAACTCGGCAAGGCCCATTACACTCTCCAGGAATACGCGCAGGCCGCATCCGCCTTCGAGCAAGCCCTGGCCGCCATTCGTTTCGAGCCAGACGCACCGCCCGCAGGGCGTTTGGGGCCGGTATCCCGAGAGGTGCTCACCGGGCTCGTGGTGACGCTCGCCTACGCCTATGTCAACAGCCATCGGACGGCCGACGCGGCCGCGCATCTGGCACGGCATGCCGCGCTGGCGCACCCGGGCACACAGCGCGCCGATTTCCACCACGTCCAGGGCTATGTCTTCCTGATGCAGGGCGACTTGGCGCGCTCGCGGGAGGCCTATCTCGAGTCGATGCGTCTTGGGCCCGGGACCGAAAGCGTGCGCGGTACCGGCAGCTTCATCAGCGCCTACCAGTTGGGCCTATTGTGCGAGGGAGAGAAGGACCTGCCCGGCGCCCTCGGCCACTATCTCTATTCGCTACAACTCAAGCCGGACTACGAGGTCACGCTTTCGCGGTGCATCGACCTCATCACCGAGCACCAACTGGCGTTACCGAAGCAGGTCTGGGCGTGTGCGGACCACACCACGTTCACCCGGTTGTACCTGGCGCGTATCATGGCCGCGATCGAGGATGAGCGCCCGGAGGAGGGGGGGCTTCTGATCAAAGTGGCAGCTTCCCTGTCGCCGGCGCTGCTTGAACATTGCCGACGTGGCCTCGAAGAGGTTATCGAGGCCGGCAAGCCTGATGAAGAGAAAGCGTAAGGGATAAGCGAGGTGCGACTCGAAAACAAGCAGATCAGGGTGCTTTTCGATCCGGATACCGGCGGATTCGTGTCGCTTTACGACAAAGTCCAAGGCCACGACTATGTGGGCGCGCCGCACCGCGCCCTGCCCTTCCGGCTGATAGCCCCCGAGGGTGAACGCGCAGGCGCGCATCTGGACGCCCGCGGCGCCAGGGCCGCTATCGCGGGCAACCGGGCCACCTTCACGTACACCTTGGAGGACATCCAAGTGCTGGCCGCCTACCAACTCGATGGTGCGGCTCTCATGGCCACACTGCACCTCACTAACCGCAGCCAGAAAGTCATCGAAGAAGTCATGTTCCCCCTCGTCCGGGGGCTGGCGCCCCTGGCCGAGGCGAGTATCGTGTGGCCCCACTTCCGGGCCCGGCGCCTCGAAGATCCCTTTGCGACAGACAACAAGCGGTTCAAGGGCAAACCCTTTGGCGGCGACCACCTCACGTGGAACCAGCACACCCAGAAGGAGGTGGGACGCTATCCCGCGGAACTGTGCAGCGCGTGGTGCCGCTACGGCAATGCGCGCCACGGCATTGCCATCGAGGGCCGTCACACCGACTTCTCGATCATGGATTTCTTTTTCCACAAGGCCGTCGAAAAAAATCACCAGCCGATTCGCCGGACCCTCGACATGATGATCGTGCATCCACGCCGCATACTGCCCGACCAGACCTATCACGCCTCCCCGGTCCGCATCTGCTTACATCAGGGCGACTGGCACCGCATCGCCGAAGACCACCGCGTTTGGCTCGAAACGTGGATCCAAAAACCGGATCGCCCGCGGAAATTCAGCGACAGCATCGGCTGGCACTTCTTCTTCATGAAGCACCAGGATGGCACCGAGGTGAACACCTACGCGGACTTGCCCAAGATGGCGCAGGCCGCGCTGGACGCGGGCTGCCCCTATCTCATGCTCTTCGGCTGGCAGGCGGGCGGCCACGACAACCACTACTGGTACCGCTACCTGCCCAACGAGGCGTGGGGGGGGGAGGCGGCGTTGAAGAGCGCTATCGCACAGTGCCGCGCCTTAGGCGTCGAACTGATTCCCTTCTTCAACGGCACGCTCTCCAACATCGAAACACCCGAGCACAAGGCCTTCGGCTACCGCTGGGAAGCGAAGACCCGCACGGGCCACCCCTACTACGCGGGGGATTGGGCGCGCGCCAACTACGATGTCCCCATGCGCAACCGGGCCCTGCTCCACCACGAGATGTGCTTCTGTGAAGGCCAGCGTACCCTGTTCCTCGACACCGTCCGGCGGCTGGCCCAGGATTACGGCTTCGGCAACACGCAACTCGATCAGATCGCCGAGAAGATGTTCTGCTGCTACAATCCTGACCATGGCCATGAGGCCCCGGACCGAGCGATGGTCGACGGCCTTGCCGAATTGTTGCCGAAGACCCGCGCCCTAGTCCGAAAGGCGAATCCCGAAGGCGTGCTGGTTTCCGAAGCCCTCAACGATTTCACGGGCCAATGGTGCGACAGCTCCTGGGACTGGGACCTCCTGTTTCCCTTCCCCGATCCCATCTTGTACACGCTGCCTTGGCTGATGGCCAGCCACGAAATCGACGCCTTCGAGTACGGTGAAGTGAATAAGGCCTTTGCCTATAAGCTGCATCTCGACCTGAAGATTGATGGGGGCGATGCACCCATCACGAAGTACCCCGAGTTCGCCCGCCACGTGAAACGCAATGCCGCTTTGCGCCGCCGCGTGGCCGAGTACTACACCCTCGCCGATTTCCGCGCTCACGAGCGGATCGCCCTGTCGGCGGACACGAACATTGTGGCCAACGTGTTTCTCAACCCGACGGCGAAAAAGATAGGCATCGTGGTGGCCGAGGTGGGCGGGGCAGAGACCCGTCTGAACCTGACACATGCGTGGCGGCTCCGCAGCGGCACTCTCTACATCGACTCTAACCTCGCAGACCCGGTACCCCTCGAAGGCAGAGACAAACTATACTTGGCCCTGCAACCGTACGAAGTGAAAGTCTTGTGTATGGACCTTGCCAACGACACGGATATGCCGTTAAAGAAAGGTGAACCATGACCGATTTCAGCCTGAACAATAAGATTGCCCTCGTCAACGGCGGTAGCCGCGGCATCGGTGAGGCCATCGCCCGCAGTTTCGCCCAACACGGCGCCACCGTGATTGCCGCGTCCCGAAAACAGCAGGCGGTGGACGCCGTGGCCCAGTCCATCGAAGCGGCCGGCGGCACGGCGGTGGGCATCGCGTGCCACGCCGGCAAAGCGGAACAGGTTGACGCGCTTTTCCAGCAGATCCAATCCCGTTTCGGCCGTCTGGATGTCCTCGTCAACAACGCCGCCACCAATCCCTACTTCGGGCCTATCATCGACGCACCCGAAGCAGCCTACGACAAGACCTTCCAGGTGAACTGCAAGGGCTACTTCCTGATGGCACAACACGCCGCACCGATGATGGTCGAACAGGGCGGCGGCTCGATCATCAACCTCGCGTCTGTCGAGGGGCTCCGCCCCTCACCCATGATGGGTGTCTACTCGATGACCAAGGCGGCCGTGATCATGCTGACCAAAGCGATGGCCAAGGAACTCGGGGGCTCGAACGTGCGCAGCAATTGCATCTGCCCGGGCCTGACCGACACGCATTTCGCCAAGGTGCTCATCAATACCCCCGAGATCCACGAGCACTACCTCCACGGCGCGCCCATGGCCCGGCACGCCCAGCCCGAAGAGATGGTCGGCGCTGCCCTCTATCTCGCCTCGGATGCGTCGAGCTACACGACCGGCGCGGTCCTCACCTGCGACGGCGGCTCCTCCGTCTGACGGATCAGCCTTTCGCGCCGCGCAGGATGATGCGGTCTGCGATCCAGTGATCCCGGTACCAGGTCGACGCCGCGAACCCGTCGTTTAAGGCCGCCAAGCGCTCCGCCAGCAGGGTGCGACAGCCTTCGAGCCTACCGGTGTGGGCCGGGTCCCCCGCCAGATTCGTCATCTGGTAGGGGTCTTTCTGATTGTCGTAGAGGTGCTCGCTCCGATCGACGCGGTAGATCGCATAGGTGAAGCGCTTGTCGCGCAGGGCGCGCCACTCGTGGCCGTCCTCCCAGGCCGCGCATGCGCCCGTGTTTTGCAGCAAGGCCGCTTCGGGCTCGGGGCCCTGAACGCCCCGTGCACAGGCGCTGAGGTCCATGCCCTCGGCGGCCTGCGGCACCGGCAAGCCGAGCAGCGATAGCACGGTCGGCAGGATGTCGACCGTGCTCAGGCACGCATCCGACGCCGCGCCCTCCGGGATCACCCCGGGCCACCGCATCAGAAACGGCACACGGGCCGCTTCCTCGTAGAAGATATTCTTGGCGCGGCGCCCCTGCGCGCCGAACATCTCGCCGTGATCCGAGGTGAAGACCACCAATGTCTCTTCGGTTAATCCGGCCTCGTCCAGCGCCCCCAGCAGGCGGCCGATATTCCAGTCGAGATTGGCGGTCATGGCGTAGTAGTTGCGCCGCCACGCTTCAAGTTGGCGCCGTTGTCCCGGGCTGAGCCGGCCCCACTGGTCGGCGTACGGGTCGTTCTTGTCCTGGTAGTTCGGCGGATTCGGAATGGCGGCGTCCCGGAACATCGCGCGGTATGCCGCGGGCACGTTGGTGGCACTCCACGGGTCATGCGGGGTGCCGTAAGACAGAAACAACGCAAAGGGCTTCTCCGAGGGCGCGCTTCGACGGATAAAGTCCAACGCCAGCTCCGTCTGGCCGTCCGGTTCGTAGACGCCGTCCCCGTACGAAAGCTTCTCTTCGCTGTCGGTGTGGTAGTAGGCGCGGTAATACTCGTGGTGGAAGTTATAGGCCGCCCAGTAGCCGTCAAAGCCCAGACGGTTTGGGCCGGGCGGCACAAACGAATTCTTGGGATCGTGGTGATGGCCCAATTGATTCGCGTAGAGATGCCACTTGCCGATGTAGCCGGTCTCGTATCCCCCGCGCGTCAGCACGTGGCCGAAACACTCGTGACAGGGGTTCATCCGGAGTTCGTTGATGACCATCCCCGTACTCGTCGGGTACTTGCCCGTCATCAGCGACGCCCGAAACGCCGCGCATACCGGCATCGTCGACACCGCGTTGAAGAAATCAGCCCCTTGGGCCGCCAATCGGTCCAGACAAGGGGTGCGGGCCTGCTGCGCGCCCGCGTAGCCGCAGTGGTTTCGCCCCAGTTGGTCGGCGAAGACAAAAAGCAGATTGGGCGGCCGCTTGGACGAAGCCCCGGCACGCCCACACCGCATCGCCGCCGCGGTAGCCACACCCATCACACCCAAAAAGTCCCGCCGCCTCAGCCTGTCTGGATTCATCGCACCTTTCCCGTTCGTGAAAGGACCGCCACCAGCCTCAAATCTCACCCGTTTCGATGGCGGCCGCGGCCTTGAGCCCCAACGCGCCCACGACAAAGATCAGCGGTGCAAAGCGCTGGTCCTGCGTCAAACCTTGCTTGTAGCGATAGTAGATCTGCTGGACAATAACGGCCAGCTTCAGCAATCCGAAGACATAGTAGAACAGAATGTTTGACACTTCACGGCCGCTGACGAGGGCGTAATGCTCCGCTACCTCGAGCCGCGTCATCGCGCCGGGTTCGAGCGTCAAGAAGCACGGCACCAATCCCATCGGCGTGTCCTTGGATTCGAGCCAGTAGCTGAGCACGACGCCCAGGTCCATCAGCGGGTCGCCGATGGTGCACATCTCCCAATCGAGCACGCCGGTGATGCGCGTCAGATCCTGCGGATCCAGCACCAGGTTGTCGAACTTGTAGTCGTTATGGATCAGCACCGTCCCCACATCGGCGGGATAGTGCCCCTTCAGCCACGCCGCCGTCTGGTCGATGGCCGGGATATCGTCGGTCTGCGATCCGTAGTAGCGGTCGATCCAACCCAACACGTTCCGCTCGACAAAGGAGCCCTCCCGGTGGAGTTTGCCCAGCCCGATCGCCTCGTAATCGAGCCCGTGCAGTTGGGCCAGATTCTCGACAAAGGCACCGCAGCAACGCCTGACGGTTTCCGGCACACATACGAAACCCGGCGGCTTCTTACCGCGCAGAATGACGCCCCGAATGCGTTCCATAATGTAGAAGGGCGCCCCGAGCAAGGCCGCGCTTTCGCAGAGCACCAGCGGCTTGGGTGCGGGCGGATACACCGGATGCAACGCGGAAAGCACCGTGTACTCGCGCCCCACATCATGCGCCGCCTTCACCTTGCTGCCGAAAGGCGGCCGCCGCAGCACGAGCGCCCGCTCCCCCGCCCGTAGGAGGTAGGTCAGATTCGAGAATCCACTCGGGAATTGCTCGATGGACAAAGGCCCCTCGAGACCGGGAATGGCGTCCTTCAAAAAAATCTCGAGTTGTGACGCATCGAGTTGCTCTCCCGCCCGCACCGGCGAAGCTTGGTCGACAAAATCGTGCATAGATCCTCCCTCGGGGCACCATCCTGCCCATGTCCTGCGCCCGGTTTCGAGCGCTCGGAAAGGGCCGCCTGCAACACGCCTCCATTCAAAGAAAATGCCGGACGCTCCCAGTCTACTGTGCGGTGCCCGCCCGGTCAACGATCCTGCCATCGCGGCGGGTCGTTCCGCCCGAAACCTCAAAGCCGGCAAGGGGTGCTGCCGCTTCGGCCGGGGCGTAACACCCCCGTCGAAACGGCTGCAGCCAAGGCCCCTCGCGCCCCCACGGAACCGCACAGCAGCCCTGCGTTGGATTTGTAGGACCCGGCTGGGTTAGAGTCCCCGATCACAGCGCTTCCCAATGACTCGAAGCGCTCGTAAACAGCCGGTGCGCCCTTTCCGCCCGGCCGGACAGCGGTTGCCGTACAGCCGCGTGGGGCGGGCCCGGAGACAGCGGCATGAACAACTTGATGGCCGGCATCCTTCTGTTGGCGTGCATTATCGGTTTCCAGTTGGCGATGCGCTATTGGCGCACCGCGCGGATGAAGCGGTGGATGGATCGCGGTAAGCAAGCGTTGGCCCAGGGCGATATGGACGCGGCGGAAGATGCCTTTCGGCGCTGTGTCGCGCTCTTTCCCCTGTGGGTGCCGGGCCGTGCCCTCTTGGGCGCCGTGCTGGCTAAGCAAGGCAAGCTGGCCGAGGCCGAGGAACAGATCCGCATGGCGGCCGAATTGCAGCCGCGGGAGGCGGCAGGACACATGGGCTTGGGGATGTTCTTCGCCACCCAGCGCCCGCCCCGCGTGGACGACGCCATCGATGCGTTCTCGAAGGCCATCGAATGCAACCCGAAGCTGCGTGAACGCCTGGCACGAGAACCCACGATACAGCACCTGCGCGAAAGCGAACGTTTTCGAGGCTTGCTGGAATAAACCCGCGCCCGGCAACGCCGTGCGGGCGGGCAGACGATTACAGCGGCAGGCGAACCAGACCGGCATAGCCCAGGGGGGCGTAGGCCGTGGCCGCGCCGAAACGAATCCGCAGCGGCCCCGACATCACCTCGGTCACACCATCCAAGACGGGCGGGCCACTGAAATCGAAGCCGGCAATGGCACGGTCCGCTATGGCGGCGTAGGCACGGCTGCCTTGCGCATCGACCAGCCTGCCCCACTGGTCGCTCACCATCACGCTCGCGCCGAGTTCGAGTTCGCCCGTGCCCGCGACCGCCACACTCGCCAGCTGCGATCCCTCATCGTAGTGCTGGAAAAAGACGCGGCCGCCACGGCCCAGCAAGGTGCTGCTACCCTCCGGCAGAACCTGGGAATCGATGGGCTCGACCGAGCTCACACCGTTCCAAGAGACACTCTCCAGCGTGTAGCTGAACGCCCACCACGCGTCGTATTGGACGTCGGCCAGGACCAGCACATCCGTGGCCGCATCGTATTGGACAAACGCCCCCGGCACGTTTGCCGCAGGACCCATCGCCATCGCGGCCGGATCCAACTCGCGCAGATGGTGCGCGCAATAGCCCCGGCCGAGCAGGTCGAAGCCGGCCGATTCCTTCGTGCCGATGTAGAGCTTGGCCCCACGGGCCGCAACGGCATCGATCTCACCGAAGCCCAGCCCAACGGTGCCGGTCCACGCGCCTTGGGCCAGGTCCGCGAAGGCCAACCCTTGCTCTGCGTGCCCGTCTCCAAAGACGGTGTCGAAGCTATCGCTGTAACAACGCAGCGCCAGCACGTCACCCACAACAAAGGTGTTGTTGCTGGGATACCACCACGGGATCCAGAGGCGCTTCGCCTGCGGTACCGCACCCCCCTCGATCGCCCCAGGCATATCGTCGTACCAATACCAGCCCCAGTATGGCTCGACATCGATCTGGAGTGCAGCCGCCACCACCGGTGCGGACGGCTCGGAGCAATCCACGATCGATACAGCATAGAAGCCGCGCTCGTCCCAACCGGGCGCGATCAGCACGACGCTCTCTCCGTACGCATGAACTTCCGAAAGATTGCTCATGGCCAATTCAACTTCACCAAGATAGGCGCCCGCAGGCGTGACCGTGCGTACGAGCACGGTGCCGCTGTCAACGCGGGATATCACCTCGGCGGCACAACCCGGCCCAAGTTCATGGCAATCGGCGACATACTCGGCCAGGGTCAACCGGCCCATCACCTCGGGCGCGTTCAGGTCGGAGCCGTCGATGGTGGCCACTTGTTCGGTAGTCACGCCATAGTAGCCGTCATTGTACGCGAAAGAGCGGAGGATGTGGCCCTCAAGATCCACGGAGCCGTGCAGTGCCAGCCCGCCGGACGTGTACGAGAGGAACTGCAGCCGCTCGAAACCCCCACGTTCCGTCCAGCCGCTGAACGGGACAATAAGAACATCCTCCAGGACGGTGAAGGCTTTGACGTCATCGTAGGCGCTTGACCACGTCCAATCCGCACCGAAACTCTTCCGGTCGATCAGCCCAGGGTCGGCCGGGTCGGTCACGTCGAAGAGACTCACAGAAACGCGGCGTCCATCCGTGTCGTCCACGCCCAGCGCGATCAGCCGATCCCCCTGCGGCTCGATGTGCGTGGACCAGCCGGGCACCTCCAGTGCGCCGGCCACGCTCGGATGGGCCGGGTCGGACAGATCCACCACGAATAAGGGATCCACGATGAAATACGTCACAATATAGGCGCGGTCGCCGGCGAAACGCGTGGCAAAGAGGGTCTCGCCCGACGCATCGTCCATGTGGGTCTCCCCGAGCACCGTCAAGGCCTCCGGATCGCTCAGATCCACCGTGGTGATGAAGATATTGCGCTGCGGCCAGTTCGTGGTCGAAACCACTCGCAGCACCCCGTTCCAAGCATCCAGTTTGAAGCGGTCGGCCACATACCCTTTCACCATCACGCTGCCGGCCACCACCATCGTGCCCAGTGGATCGCTGATATCGACGTAGGTGATCGTGGCCGTGTCGGAGGCCCAGTCCGGCGCCACCACGAAAATCGCCGACGAGGTGGCCTGAATCACGTTGCTGTAACCCGCAAAGGAAAGTTTGTCCGCCACCGCAATGTGCGCGGGATCGGACACGTCAACACTGGTCACCCACGATTCCGAAGTCTGTTCCTTGGCCACGGCGACGCCGTCCCAATACCACTCGAACTGTGCGCTCACCGCATACAGCACGTCGCCCACCAAGCGGCTGTCCACGAGGTCCCCTGCCAGGTCGAATTCCGATACTACCCCCGCCCCAGCCGGACTGCTCACGTCCACCACATACAGCCGCGAACTTATGTCGAAGTGGACGATGCCTTCGGTGGTGCCCAACTGGTGGGCGTAGCCCACCAACACATAGGCACGATCCCCCACCAGGTACAGGTCGCGCGGATAGCCCAGGGTGGGAACCTGGGTCAGCAGTTCCCCGCCCTCCAAATCCACGAGGCTCAGGCCGCGGTATTGGTTCAACACATACAGCAGGTTCCCATCCTGCCGGATAACATCCGGCTCGACCACCTCGCGCGTTGCACCCTCCCCGGTGCTGCCGTCCGTTGCTTCACCCGCTCCGGGGGCATTGAAGCCCAAGTCGGGCGACCAGCGGCCTCCGGCCGGGTCCGCACTGGTGAATCGTTGATCCGGCGGCCCATTCCAGGGACAACCCGCACAAAACGCCGCAAGGATCGCCAAGCCGGCAACAAGCAAAACGTATCGCATCGCGCTACCCTCATCGGCTGGGCGGGCCCCGGCAAACGGGCACCGGCCGGTGCCGGACCCCTTCACCCTCCATTATACACCCCGAAGTCCGGGCACGTTTCAGGGGCACTCGCCGATCTCCCTTCAACCTTTCGCTTGACCTGGGGGGGAACGTGCTAATATAGAAGCTCCTCAATGAATGAACCGGTGTGCGGCGCATCGGCAGGGATGATGTGACATGGCCATGGACACGATAGGGCCGCTCTTGGAGCGGGCGCTCAACGAGGAAACGGCAC
>Ga0272442_10008713_pt1 | contig 12797 bp, 9 predicted proteins | sample SSMForm2O_FD_200262 | JGI IMG/M metagenome (GOLD analysis project Ga0272442, IMG submission 200262) | Marine sediment archaeal communities from Little Sippewissett salt marsh, Falmouth, MA, United States - SSM-Form-2O | ecosystem: Environmental > Aquatic > Marine > Wetlands > Sediment ... | reverse complement strand
CCTGCAGGTCCCGGGAAACCGTGGCCTGGGTGATTTCCACTCCCCGCTGGCGCAGCAGGAGCAGCAGTTCCACCTGGTCGGAAATGACCTGGCGGCGGATCATCTCCTTGAGCAGGGACTGGCGTTCGGCTTTTGAATATTTTTTCATTTTTTTGCAATTATATACATTTTTCCAAAAATGTCAACCGCATGAAAATCGATAGGGAAAATTTGGTTCCATCACATATTGCTCATAACAAGTTCGATGATTATCAGGAAGCCGCGGGGATAAGACATAAGCGAGTTAAAGCGCAGGTTCCGGGGACCCATGGGCTGAGGCAGGACTAGCATAGGTTGAAAATGCCCGAAAGGGTACAAAATGATGCCCCGGATTACAACCCAAACAGCCACCGGGGTCGTTTTAGTCCGCCGAAGACCATAATGGGTCTGGACCGGAGCGTCGAGCGTTGGTTTTCCCCACGGCTTCCCCCGCTGAGAGAGTATTGCCGTACATGATCCATGTAAATACCTGATCGAATAATAAGAGAACCGAAGAATCTTTGGGGGGGAGGTTGCGGATGAAATTTCCGGTTGTTAGAATGAAAACAAGATGTTCTCCATTGGGAACGTCACCTTGGGAAGGACCATGACCGTAAAAGAAATCGCCGCGATTCTGGAGGCCCGGGTAGCCGTGGGCGCGGAGCACATGGACCGGACGGTTGAGTGTGCGGGGGCGGCGGACATGCAGAGCGTGATCCTGGCCCGGGGCCAGCGGGACATGATCCTGCTGACCAGTCAATTGAGCCTTCAGACCATTCACTCCTGCGCTTTGAGCGACGTGTCCGTGGTGGTGCTGGTGCGGGGAACGGAATTGTCTCCCCGGGCCCGCCTGGAAGCCGGGGAGCAGGACATGGTCGTCCTCACGGTCCCCCATACCCTGTATGAATCCTGCGGCCGCCTCTACGCCGCCGGCCTCCCGGGCGTAAAAATCTGATCCTCGGCTTATCTTTATTCCGGTTCGGTTATTTTCGTACCTTACATTGACCGATTACTATTTAAACTCAAACTTAAAAGGCTTTTATTGAGATTCCCTTTCTTCAAACACCGATACGGTTCTTTCTCCGGAACCATCATTCGTAATCGCGTAGAACTTTCCATGACGCTTGAACCGGAACCAAGCAAACCGCCTTTTCGGATCTTGAACATAATAGACTTGATGTAGCTTGCCCGAAAGATCGAATTTGTAAAGATACAGACGGCTTCCTTCATGGAAGTATCCGTAATATAAAAAAAAGCAATCGGGATCATCCTTGTCTAAGAACATGTGTGGAAAAAACGGGAAGAACCCGTTTTTTTTAAGACTTCTCTTCAATCGAATCCGGTAATCTTTAAGCGCGTCCCGAGGCCACAACCGCCCCGATTTATACAATTTCCCCTTTTTATACACCCAATAATAACCCGATGTGGATGAGTTTATCAAAAGCATGTTGCCGTCGGTTATGGCGAAATGACAATTGGATCCCGGCCCTGAAGAATACCAGGTAACCCGAAACCGGTCCGGAACCTTATGTTTGAATCTGCTTATAAATTCGGCCTTGAAGAACAGCCCGGTCAACAGCTTCTCCTTATCCAGAATACCGCCCTGATATTCCCCGTTTTTGGTATACACATCAACCACATAGCTGTGCATACTCTCACGGTCACCCGTCAGATAAATATTCCTCGATGCATCAACATCCATTTTATAGAACAGGCTACGCCGGTTTTTCATGGGAATTTCCCGAACCATTTTCCCGTTTGTGCTGAAGCATAGAATCTTACGGTTCTCGGCATCCGGCAGGTAGATCTCTTTGCCTTTGATAACCATGGAAGCCATAGAATATTTTTGTAAACCGATTTCTCCCGGACCCCGCCCGCGATTCCCAAATGTTCGAACAAGGTTCAATTTTGAATCGTATTGAAAGATCCCGGCTTGATGGGAATCGTAAACAAAAACATATCCCCGCTCATCCACAACCAGACTCATGGGCCGGACGAGGAATTCATCCGAATCAGCTTGATCCGCCACCTCTCCACACTTTACCAGTTCCGTGAAACTCGATTCAACGCAATTGGGGGCCGGATTCTTGATGATTACAACTTCTTCTCCGGAAGCAGTCAGGACGAAACCCGTCAGCAATAAAAACAAAACTCTATTCAACACGCTTTCTCTATCGCCCCGTTGTCACAACACATTAGCCACTACCTGTATCAAGGTATCCCAAGCAAAAATGACCGATATCTAGAGCAACAGATTTTATTGAGGAAGCTCTTCCTCCACCTTGGTATCCACTTCGAAATAGCGGTATTTTTTGTATATTTGGGAAATAATGTAGAATTCTACTTTACGGAATCCAGATTCGAATTTGGGAATATAAACGTCTTGGCTGGAATTCTCTCCAGTACTAAAAACAACTTTTTTCTTAACAAGTCGCTTGGTGAAAATGTAACTTTCGGAAAACGCGGCGCTGGAGGGAAAACGCAGGCCTTTCCGTAATTCCAAGTACCAGTGGATCGCTTTCAGGTCCAGTTTGGCGGACATTCCCCGTGCTGCGGCCTCAAGCGCGGCGCTACCCGCCACGCCCCGGGGATCCATCTCGATTTTGAGTACCGAACCGTTCTCCACATCCACCCAGGTTTTCCCTTGTGCTATGGGGCCCTTGCTGAATTTGCGGGGTGTCACTTCGATTACCGCACAGGTCCTTTTCTTTAATCGTACGGTTTCCAGAAGGGTATATGTATAGTCCGGCCGATTTTTCTCTCCCAGCAATGTTATGGGAAGAAATACCGAGTAGTGGGCCTTGAACCGGGTTTCCAGTTTGGCGTCCGGTATGTTGACCTTCTTGTGACCCCGGCGAACCAGGATACGCTGCTCGGTAACCTTGCCCGCATCCGCAACCACCTGGTAGTCGTAGAGCCAACGGGTATCTTCCGGTTCCACCCGCTTTGTGACGGTATTGCGTTTCAGCACCATTTCGTCCACCACCTCGGTGCAGGTAAAGCGGAAGGCGGCTTTCTGCAGTTTCCCGCAATAAATCGCTGCTTTATCCAGGACAGATTTCAGTTTCGGATCCATTGGTTCCGGAGCCTCGGGTTCCGACGGGGCGATAGAAGCACGGGTATAGCCGTGGGCCGTGTTGCCGGACAGGCGGTCCGTAACGGCCACGGTAAGAATGTAATCCCCGGATTCCGGGAAGTGGACTTTCATCTCCAGTGAAGCTGATTCCTCCGCTGGATGCAGCACCTTTTCGAACTCCAATGGTTGGCCGTCAAGAGTTTCGGAACTCACTTTGACATGCACGTCCCCGGCAATAACTCCCGCCTCACCGGTTTCCCGCAGGTAATCGGAGATGTTGAATCGCAATACGCCCTCTTTCCATACCGGCTCCGACAACTTGAGGGGACGGATTTCCCGGGGCCGCAGCTTGCGGGCGTACACAACCTTAAGTCCCGGCCGGGACACCTGCATCTTGATCTTCGGTTTGCCCATGCCCGGGGCCTTTGGTTTATAGGTAAGCACATAGTAAATGTCCGGCCGGGCCGCCGCCTTCTCCAGGGCCGATTTCAGCCTGGTGGTATCCTGGACATCTCCGCCGGTATCCCTGGCGATCCCCCGGAAAGCCGACTCCCATGAAGAAAAAACGGGAAGCCATCGAAGCAAATCTGAATTCAGCTTTTCATCCCTGGCATCCGAAAGAAACAGATGGAAAGTCGCCCCCGCGCCGATAAACATGGAACGCAGGTCTCGGACGTGAACCGCCATTCCGGAAGCCATGCGAATCCTTCGGTCACATTCAATAATGAAATCGTTCAACTTTAACTGCATGGATAGTTTCATTGGCGTGTGGGTGACAAGACTGCTCTGCATATCCACCAGGGGTAAGCGTTCGTTCTGAAGAAACACAAACGCCCACTTCTCGGTTTCTACTTTGCGCAGTGCCTCCGCCAAACGCTGCATCATGCCCGGTTGTGCACGCAGACGTTTAAGGCGATACTCTTCCAATTTCCCCAGGTAACTGCTTTTGAATTGTTCAAGAAGTACTAACTCATTCTTTTTTAAAGGAGATGAATCCTTTATTTTAGCATTCTCTTTCAGAGATAGATCAAAGTCCCGCACACCAATTTCAATCTCCCGGATCATCCCTGATTTATCTTGCTGCTTTCTTTTCAAATCAACACGAATTCCCCGAAAGAAGTCATCCAATTTGGTTTTTTCCAACTGTGGGGTTTTGAGCTGGATTACCCTCCGGTCGCTGGCCAGAATCACCCGGTCATCGGGGCGGTAGATACTATTCAAAAAGTAATCCCAAGCCGCGGGCCAGTCCTTGTTTTCTTCGTTCCACCACAACAAAAAGAGGAACAGCCGCCCACGTTTTTGCTTTAGCGAAGCTTCAAGCGTTCCTTCGGGTTCCGCCAGGGCCAGGGAGCGGCGCTCCATGCGGCAACTGGTAATGGTGACGGGTTTGCCGTTTTCCATAAGGGTGAAATCACCCCGCTTCAAACCCGGCACCGGCTTCCCACCATCAAATACCCGCACCACCACCTCGCGATTGACAACCTCAACCCGCTCCACAACCTCATCCTGCCCGGATAATATATACATCAGGCTAATAAGCAGGAGGGTAAAAAACACTCTTTTCACTATAACCATCATCTTCTCACTAAATGCGAATCAATGTGTAAATCCTTAGTGTATCCTTTAAACTATTTCTGCTCCTCGACCTCCACCTTGGTGTCCACTTCGAAATAGCGGTATTTTTTATATGTTTGGGACATGCGATAGAACTCCACCTTTCGATGACCGGATTCAAATCTCCGATCACCCACATGTTTCGCCCATCTATCAGAACCCGTGCGAAATTTGGGTTTGCCTGCAACAATTTGTTTATCAAATACATAGCTTTCGGAGAACTCAGCGCTGGAGGGAAAATTCATTCCCTTATGTTCCTCAAAATACCAGTGCTCCACCTTCAAACCCAGTTTTGCCGACATGCCCCGGGCGGCGGCCTCCAAGGCGGCGCTTCCGGCAACTCCCCGGGGATCCATTTCGATCTTGAGTACCGAACCATTCTCTACGTTGATCCACACCCTTCCTCGAGCCATGGCCCCCTCTCCCGGTTTCAGTGGAGTTACCTCGATTATAGTGCAATGCAATTTCTTTAGGCGTACCGTTTCCATCAATTTATAGTGATAGTCCTTGTGGTTGTGTTTTCCCAGCAGCGTGACAGGTAGAAATACAGAATAGTGAGCCTTGAATCGAGTTTCCAGCCTGGCGTCCGGTATGTTGACCTTCTTGTGACCCCGACGAATCAGGACACGTTGCTCGGTTATTTTCTCTTTATCCGCAACCACCTGATAGTCGTAACTCCATTTGCTTGTTTCGGGTTCCACACGTTTGGATACCGGATTGCGCTTTAAAACTTTTTCTTCCACAACCTCGGTACAGGTGAAACGGAAGGCGGCTTTCTGCAGTTTCCCGCAATAAATCGCTGCTTTATCCAGAACGGCTTTCAGTTTAGGATCCATGGGTTCCTGAACCTGGGGTTCCGACGGGGCGATAGAAGCACGGGTATAGCCGTGGGCAGTGTTGCCGGAGAGGCGGTCCGTTACGGACACGGTTAGGATGTAATCCCCGGGTTCCGGGAAGTGGACTTTCATTTCAACGCTAACTGATGTTTCTCCAGGATGCAGAACCTTTTCGAACTCCAATGGTTGGCCGTCAAGAGTTTCGGAACTCACTTTGACATGCACGTCCCCGGCAATAGCTCCCGCCTCACCGGTTTCCCGCAGGTAGTCGGAGATGTTGAATCGCAATACGCCCTCTTTCCATACCGGCTCCGACAACTTGAGAGGACGGATCTCCCTGGGTCGCAATTTGCGGGCGTACACAACCTTAAGTCCCGGCCGGGACACCTGCATCTTGATCTTCGGTTTGCCCATGCCAGGGGCTTTGGGCTTATACGTGAGTACATAGAAAATATCCGGCCGGGCCGCCGCCTTCTCCAGTGCCGGCTTCAGTCTGGTAGTATCCTGGACATCTCCGCCGGTATCCTTGGCAATGCCCCGGAAAGCCGATTCCCAAGAAGAAAAAATCGGCAGCCAACGCAACCGATCGGAGCTTAGCATTTCAGCTTCTGCATCGGAGAGGAAGAGGTGGAAAGTGGCGCCGGCGCCAATGAATTGAGACCGCAAGTCACGGATTTGTACAGCCATACCCTCAGCCATATGGATATGTCTATCCATTGCTTCGATAAAGCGCGCTAATTTCCACTTGTCTTCTAGGGTCATTGGTGTATGAGTCAGAAGACTGCTCTGCATATCCACTAGGGGCAAACGTTCATTCTGCAAGAAAACCAATACCCATTTTTCTACATCTACTTCCCGCAAGGCTTTTGCCAGGCGCCTCAGCATCTCCGGCTGTGCTCGCAAACGTTGCAGCCGGTACTCTTCCAAGATGCTCCGGTACTTGCCCATAAATTGTTCAATCAGAACTTCAACAGGAATTCTTGCGGCTTCATCCTTGCGATCATTTTCGGTCACTCTCAAGTGGAATTCATCGACACAGTGTTTCAACTCTCTAGTTAAGCCGGTTTTATACTGTTTCTTTCCTTCCAAATCATTGGATACTTCAATAAAGAAATCATTCAACCTGTTTTTGTCCTTTTCGTACGATTCCAACTGGAAGGCTCGGTGGTCCGTGGCCAGAATCACCCGGTCCCCTAGGCGGAAGATATTTTTCAGGAAATAATCCCAAGCCTTGGGCCAATCTTTGTTCTCTTCGTTCCACCACAACAAGAACAGGAACAACCTAGGCCGCCGCTTGATGTCAGTGAGCCCCCCCTCATAAGTTTCAGGGGCTGCTTTAGGGACCAGGGAGCGACGCTCCATGCGGCAACTGGTGATGGTGACGGGTTTGCCGTTTTCCATAAGGGTGAAATCACCCCGCTTCAAACCCGGCACCGGCTTCCCACCATCAAATACCCGCACCACCACCTCGCGATTGACAACCTCCACCCGCTCCACCACCTCATCTTGCCCGTAGAGAATGGGTATAAGCAGTATCGCAAGCGAAAGTATAATAAAGCTGCTATTTCGTCTAGTCATATTGATATATCCTCAATTAACTTGAATTTTCGCATACTAATTAATACTATTTTACAAAGTCACATGCGACACGGTTCGTATAGTGTCTCTGCGAAACACTCAAAGAATAATACCGAAGTCAAAAACTGATAAGCCACATGATGATAATTAGTGCCGGTCCTGTGGCAATCAAGGGTCCTCCTTGAAATTTTCCTTTTATCAAATATGACTTTTGACTAAATGTCGTAGTGGTAAAGACTATTGAGATTGAGCATTACAGTATAAAGGGCAATAAGTTCTCATTAAATAGTGAGCATGAGAGCCATCATTGCAGTATACCCAGAAAGTTCGTGTACATTTCAAATCGTATTCTCCGCAGCTTCCCGCAGAATCAGGATAAACACCATAACATGAAGAGCCTTGTGTTGAACACCATTGCACACAGGTTTCTTCTGCCAGAATCCAATCAAAGCACATACACGTCCCACCTGATGCCGCATTTACGATAAAAGCAGAAATAAAACAAGCCGCCAAAAACATTAGAACCGCAATCACTTTTTTGATCTTCATGTTTCCTCCTTAAAAATATAAATTTTTTTGTTTACCAAAACCCAATACTCCTGGTCATTTTTGACTAAAAAATTGATATACTTATTTTTAAAATCATCAAATACTAATCTATGATTCATCGTTCCACAAATATCGAAAACATATATATAATTGCCCCAAGTACTTTTTCCTGTTTTGATTCTGGATTGTACGTAAAGAAGTTTTTCATTTAAATTAAAAAATGGATTGAAATAGAAAGGAATAACTTTTGTGAAAGTTTCTTTTTTTCTTAATAGTAGCTCATGATAGAAAGAATCTAATGCCTCTTTGGGACATAATAATTTATTAGACGTAACATTTTCGGATTTATTTAAGAGAATTAATCGCGAAGAATATATAGAAAAAATCAAAATTCTGTCTCTATCTAAATATAAAAAATAGCTCCCAGCTAAAAATAGCCCTCTCGGGGGAAATTTATATGCTCCTTCCTGTTTAAAAAAAAGAAATTCGTGTTTATAATCATTGATCCGGAACAGGACGTTTTTCTTACCCAGGCATTTGAATACCAAATCGTTTTCAATAAACTCCGGAAGTAGAACACCTCCGTCCGGTGAAACCACGATCCGGTTAATGAAGGGAACTTTTTCAAACCGCTCAATCAGTTTCCCCTGCTTGTTGTACCGAAGCAGGGTGGTCATCATGGGATCATATACATAGAGCCCATGGTTTCTACTATATTGGATAAAAGCCGGTCGCCGGGTTTTCTTGATCTGCCATGATTTGTAAGCTGAATTGATGTCAATCGTGCTCAGAAGATTGTCGTTTTTATCCAATTTCCTGACTTGGCAGATAAACTTGTCGTACAGGTAAATATTGCCGTCTCCGTCAGCGGTCGCGGATATGGGGTCGATGTTGAAAACATTGTTCGCCAGACGGAGGGGGATGGTTCGAACATGCTTGAGGGGAATCGCGGGCTTTTCAATAATATTGGCCTTGGGATTTTTTATTACGGTGATATTGTGCTCGGATCCCGGTAGAAAGGCGGCCAACAGAAGAAGGATCAGTACTTTTCGCATTTTTCCACGATCCGGGAAAAATCATCCTGGGTGAGAACTCCGGGTTTCAGGTAAGCCACCTTGCCCTTTCCCGAAACAATGATTGTCTGAGAATGAGGTAGTCTTAGACGGAAGGTTGAGGTGAAGACTTTGATATCCGGGGGCACGTAGAGAGGAAAACCCAGTTTGGTTTTTTCCCTTAGGTATCCCATGGCGCCGGGCTCATCCAGGATGATTCCGTAGAAGTTCATCTTTTCACTGAACATCTCGGCAAAGGCGTTCCACAGTCCGATGTTCTGATCGCATGGAGAGCAGGGACGGGAGAAAACAAAGATGAATGAAGGTTTTTCCGATATCCTAACTGTCGCTCTTTCTCCTTGCTCATTGACCAACTCGAAACCGCCTATGGATTCATTCAGGAGCAAATAGGGGAGTGAATTTCGCAGCGATCTGCTAATCGAGATCAGCCTGACCGTGGTGAAGACGAATACAATAAGCAATGCCGTAACAATAATGAATAGAACTCTACTTGACTTGTTCATGAAAGATTTTCCATATGATTGGAAGCAAAAATCCCCGTGATGGTTTGCTCCGATGTTCTTTGCATACTCACAATAAATCTCTCCATGGGAAGAATTGATGTTCTTTCCCGAGCCTATACTATTGATATAGTTCGGATATATATTATTTCAAGGGGGAATTTTTTAACTCTGGCGAAAACCCGCATGAATAGGGAGAAACTTTCTTCATTTTTTAAAACTGAAAAATCTGACCCGCGAAAACAGCCTATATATTAAAATAAATTATTATGTTAAAAGGCAACGAGTGTTAAAAATTTCTACCTTTTCCGACAAAACCTACCCCCCCGCAAAAAATTAGATGATTTGTCCACCGCGCACAATTAATTTATCTCCGTATTGGGAAATATCCCCCTCACAACCGATTTTAATCAAGTAAATCCGTTTGAACTCAGTAGACATCTTCGGGAGCGGTTGCAATAGGTCCGGAATTACCTCGAGTGTAAAAAAAACTTACACGAATCGCAATGGATTATTATCATATATCGGACTTTTCCTTTAACTGCATTTCCATTGTAAAATTCAATTACAAAAACGCCTTCCCCATGAAACCCTGAGGGAGAAAGGCTTTTCGATCCTCCAGACTTTCATTATGTAAAATATTTATACAACCGGTGTTCCAAAAGACTGTTCAACTATAGCACCGGAGACCGAATATGCTCATTTATCGAGGTTCCAGGGGATTTGGCATTTCTATTGCTTTGTTGGGACATGGGCCTAGAAAAAATACAGATTACCGCTTTATCGGACATGATCGTCAACCATCTATGGAATTGCCCTCCCGATGAATTGTCTCAGTACAACTGCGGTTCCCTGGCGAAAGCCCTGCGTATGCATCCCGTTGTCTTATCGCGTCGTTTTTCCAGGGAACGCGGCAAGACGCTGATCGCGGTTCTTCGGGAAATAAAGGTTGCCAGAGCCGTAAAAATGCTGCACGAAGAGACGGTCGGTTCGGTAAAAGAAGCCATGGCCGTCGCGGGATACCGGGACCGTAAATACTTTAATACACTGGTCCGGAAGATGTTTGGAGAAAACCCGGCGGATCTGGATCTTAACGAAAAATGGCTGCCCCGATCGGGGGTCAGCGGCTGAGGGCGGAACCCAGCAGGCCCAGGAGGAAGCATACCGCCCAGATCACGGCCACGCCCAGAACCACGTTGGAAATCCCGGGCATCATGGAGGGCACGAACCCGGGAAACATCCGGTGCCAGGTGGATACGTTGAACCCCCGGGAAGCCAGGGAAAAAATCATGCTCAACCCCGCATAGGCGCCGGAAAAGAGCATCACCGTCCGCAACCTCGATCCCCGGCCCAGTCGCCAGGCGGCGAATCCGCCGAGAACCGGCGCCAGCAGGATCCCCGCCAGGGCCAGGAAGAGCGGCGGCCCCGGATCCATGCCCGCCCAGGGCGTGTACAGGTACATGAACGGGTAGGACCAGGCGGTATTGGTGAACCACGCCCAGGGGATGCGGGTCATGCCGCCGGCGGCAAGGGACGCGGCCAGGAGGCCGGCGTATCCCACCAGGAAAGCCAGAACCAGGCCCAAGAGCAATCCATACAGCCCCCGGCGGGATTCGGCGGATTCCGGCGTGAGCTTGCGGGTTTCCGGTCCCCTCTTCCGGGGCGCTTCGTTGACCTTTTGCCGGGAAGCCGTTTCCACCGGGGCACTCTCTCCGTTCTCGGAGGCGGCCATGAACGTCCGGGGCACGTCTCCGGGATCTTCGAAAACGAATTCGATCTTGTCAAAGGCGATCCGGTCACCGGTACGCAGGCGTTGCCGGTCGATTTTGCGGCCGTTGGCAAACGTTCCGTTGGTGGAGCCCAGGTCCTCCAGCCAGAATCCGTCCGCCAGCCGGACGATGCGGGCATGGCGGCCCGATACCGTGCGATCCGCCAGAACCAGCTCGGAACCCGGCGCCCGGCCGACCCGGAACACATCCTTATCCAGGAAGTACTCACCGTCCCGGTACGATCCGGATACTCCGCGCAAGCGCACGCGTTTGTACACCTCGGTCTTCATGCCGCCACCTCCAGTCCAGTCCATGGTAGCCCAACCGCCGGTTTTACGCAATCCCGGCGTAAACCCGGTTTCCACTCCATACGTATGAACCAATAACCGCCGAACCGGGTCGGTTGCCGGAGGAAACATGATCGAAATCCTCGATGTATCCAAGAGCTACAACCAGGGAGAGGTCAAGGCCGTGGACCACCTGACCCTCAAGGTGCCGCCGGGAGAGATCTTCGGCTTCCTGGGTCCCAACGGAGCGGGCAAGACCACCACCATCAAGATGATCGTCGGTTTGCTTCAGGCCGACTCGGGAACCATAAAAGTCAACGGATTGGATACCCGCGCCCATTCCCTGGAGTGCAAGAAGCTGATCTCCTACGTTCCGGAAAACCCCGCCACCTACGACCGCTTGACCGGCAGGGAATACCTGGAATTCATGGGGGACGTGTACGGCGTCGATGGGGATCGCAGGCGGGAAGTCATTACCCGCTGGTTGGAAATTTTCGGCTTGCGGGAAGCCCTGGACTCCCATATCCGCGGATACTCCCACGGCATGCGCCAGAAAATCATCCTCCTGGGCGCCCTGCTGCCGGATACCCGGGTCTTTATCCTGGATGAACCCATGGTGGGCCTGGATCCCCGCTCGGCCCACCACCTCAAGGAGATCATGCGCGACCATTGCGATTCCGGCGGAACCCTCTTCTTCTCCACCCACGTGATGGAAGTCGCGGAACATATCTGTGACCGGATCGGCATCATCCACGACGGGAGGCTGATCGCCCGGGGCACCATGGAGGAACTTCGCAATATGTCCAAGGATTCGGAATCCCTGGAAAACATCTTTTTGGAGTTGACGGAATCATGACCCCCCTGGGCGCATTAGTCCGGGCGGGATGGAAATCCCATTCCCCCCTGCGGGCCATCCAGACCCATGTCAAGTCGAACTACCGGCAGCGCTGGATCCTGCCCCTGGCGTTTCTCTTCATGCTGGCGATCTTCCTCTTCCTTTACTATTTCATTCTGCAGTTGACCGCCCAATTTTACGCCATGCTCAAACCCGTGGGATTGCAGCGGGTCCTGCCCACCCTGATCATTCTGGGCGCCCAACTCCTGGCCCTGATTTTCAGCATCTACAGCATGCTGGCCAATTTCTATTTTTCCCGGGACCTGGAATGGATCATTCCCCTGCCTCTCAAACCCCGCCAGGTCATGCTGGCGAAATTCAGTCAAATCCTCATTCACCACTATATGCTTTTGATTCCCCTGGCGGGGCCGGTGCTGGTTCAATACGGTATCCTGGAGGATGCCGGCCCGGTGTACGCCCTGCGGCTCGCCGCACTGATCCTGCTGCTGCCCCTGATTCCCCTGGCCATCTCGGCCCTGCTGGTGATCATCCTGATGCGGGTCGTGAACCTGGGGCGCTACAAGGAAGCCCTGGTGGTTATCGGGGCGATGCTGTTGATGCTGCTGGCCCTGTTGCCGCAATTCCTGATCCGTGACGCCGGC
>Ga0272442_10008712_pt1 | contig 12798 bp, 11 predicted proteins | sample SSMForm2O_FD_200262 | JGI IMG/M metagenome (GOLD analysis project Ga0272442, IMG submission 200262) | Marine sediment archaeal communities from Little Sippewissett salt marsh, Falmouth, MA, United States - SSM-Form-2O | ecosystem: Environmental > Aquatic > Marine > Wetlands > Sediment ... | reverse complement strand
CAGAGACTGCGCTCGCGGTCATAATCAATGCTGCCGTCATTACTGCTGATTCCTGCCAGGTTGATTCCCTGGATGGCTTCCGTATCCACGATATTGGCCGGTGCGCGAAAATCCGCCGGGATGCCGTAGAATACCGGCACTCCCAGGATACCGCGCTCCGCCATCATGCGGGACATCCGCTCCAGAGACCAGTTCACCGCCCACTCTCGGAACTCGACCCAGTCGAGATAAACCGGCATGTTATCCATTTTTTCCGCGCGGAAGCGTCTGGGCGGCTCCACCATCTCGAATGACTGGTAGTGCGTTGCGTAGGCCCTGTTGAGCTGCTCCACCGTTACGTATTTGTCGGCAAGTCGTTCGCGGTAGAGCGCCAGGGCGTCCGGATGGTAATCCAGAGTATAGGGATGCCAGATGTGGCGGAAATAACTCAGCGAGCTTTCAGCCTGAACCCCGATAATCGGTCCGCCCGAGGTATGCAGCCGGCCGGCCAGAATCGGAATCACCGCATCATAATACAGCCCCGCTTCCTCGTAATATTCCTCGCTGAAACAACTCGGAACAGGAAACTGTCCGCTCAGCGTATGGTGAATCTCGGACGTATCCTCGCTGGTTCTGGCTGCGATCTGAATATCGTAAAGAATCCGGGAGGGCAGGTTGCAGCAGGTGGACTGGCTGTCGAACTGCGGACCCGGCCGCACCAGAACCTTGAAACCCTTGTTCTCTGCCAGGTCGATAAAACGGGCGAGATCCTTTCGCTTGTCGTCGCTGCCGAAATCGAACCTCCCGCGCTCGATTTCATGCACGTCCCACGGCACGCCGGTGCAGACCGTGTTCAGGCCCATCCGGGCAAGGCGGTCGAACAGCACCGGCCACAGGTCGTATTCGTGGCACCAGTAATGGAAACTGCCGCTGTAGACAGGAAAGAGCTTGCCGTCCACGATAAATCCGTTACGGCCCACTGTCACGGCAGGCCTTTTCCCTCCGGCGCAGCTCCCTCCGGAAAGGCTCACCAGAACCAGGGCTGCGGAGCCCGCTCCAAGCGAGATGATGAACTCTTTCCTGTTAAGAGGCAGTCCTTTCATCCTTTTTCTCTCCGTACAGCTTTCATCTCGAGACATACCGGTCTATCCCGAATAATTCATAAACTGAAAGCCTGCTGTGAGGTTTGCGTTGTTTACAAAGCTTTTGCCGGAAGCTCGTACAAGTAGTCAGAAGTTAGAAGACAGTAGTCAGAAGTCCGTAGTCAGTAGTCAGTAGTCAGTAGTCAGAAGTCAGAAGTCAGGAGTCAGAAGTCAGGAGTCAGAAGTCAGGAGGCCCCCGGCCCCGCAGGGACACGGCGCGCCGTGTCCCAACGACAGGAGACAGGAGTCAGAAGATTGTTTTTCAAATGTTATATTGCCATTAATTCTGACTCCTGAATTCCCAATGCATTACAGCAGGCATTGAGGTTTACTTATCTCTCTTGCCGGTTAATTCTAAAAATTTATGAATAATCCTGGCTAGATCATTACCTCGACGAAACTGTAAAAAAGCGGGATGGTAAACAGCGCCACCAGGTAGCAGACAACCAGTATTCCACAGACAAGCCTTTCATCCCCGCCGTAGTGGATTGCCTGAAGAGCCAGGGCCGTGGCCGGTGGAGAAGAGGCCTCGAGGATCCAGAAAGCGCTTTCCAGAGGCGTGCTGCTGATCGAGGTGTATTTGAGCACTATAATCATCAGCACGGGAACCACCAGGAGTTTTATCGCCACCACGCGAAAAGTGTCGTAAAAAGAGGGCAGCCGGCTTACGTGGAGAGAACCCATGGTGAACCCGAGCACGACCGTGGCAAGCGGCACGCATGATTTGCCGACCAGCTCGACCGAACCTAAAAATATGTCGGGCACATAAAGGTTCAACTTCGCGAATACGAGAAACATCGCCGCCAGAGAGGCATAAAAGGGCACGGTAAATACCTGGCTCAGCTTTATTTTAGTTTCCCCGGTATGGGAAATGAAAAATTTCCCCACACTCCAGAGCAGGGGCATGTAACTGAGAAGCATCAGAAACAGAATGACTGAAAATTTGCCGAACTGTGCGGGAAAGAGCACCTCCCCGATCGGCAGAATCAGGTAGCCGGCGTTCTGGAACGTGGTCATCGCGCTCAGGGTGAAACCTCTCTCGTGATCTCGCCAGTACACCAGGCGCGACAGCGCCAGAGTGCCAAATGTGAGCGCCGCGCCGATCAGGGGATATTTCCACCAATGGGGGTAGGCCGAGGGATGAAAATTGTTCAGAATGCTTTCGAAAATAAGGCAGGGCAGAGCGAGATTGACAACAACCGCCGTAAGCGCGCGGATATGCGAGTCGTTGAAAACTTTTCTGTGCACCAGATAAGCGCTTGCCCCGATAACCAGGGCAATTTTGATCATTGCCCCCAGCGAGGCCAGGAAAGATGTTGCCAGAAGCGAATACAATTAAGTTCCCATGTCAGGGTGAAATTAACAAGGTTGGCCTGTCAGACTTCCCCGGGCGAGTTTAACAGGCGGATAAGGCCAATAATACCGGTCTAAAAAGATAGGCCTGGGCAACTGTTTATTCAAGTAGTATGTTAAGAGGCAAGGAACCCCGAACCAAAAATATTGACAGGCCCTCCCGGAAACTGAAAAATATATCATTCACTTTTCATGTTCGTGACATGGCTTTGAGATATTGAGTGGATTCAGTCCCCTGTTGTTCGAATATTTTCGCAATTGCTGCAATGTCTGAAAATACAGTAAAAATTTACGGGGCCATTTTTCGATCCGGAGTTAAACATGTCTGAAACCAAATCATTCGACCTGGCCGTCGTGGGCAGCGGGCCCGGCGGATACGTGGCAGCGATCAGGGCTGCCCAGCAGGGCCTTTCCACCGCGCTGATAGAAGCTGACCGTCTGGGGGGAGTCTGCCTGAACTGGGGATGCATTCCCAGCAAAGCTCTTCTGAGCAGCGCCCGGCTCTACGAGCAGATGCTGCGCGCCGGAGATTTCGGAATTTCGGTTGCCGGGATAAGCTTCGACTGGGAGGCGATAGTCAAGCGCAGCCGCCAGGTCTCCGAGAGGGCGATGCGCGGGGTTAAATATCTGATGAAGAAAAACGGGATCGCCGTGATCGAGGGCAAGGGAGTGCTCACCGGCCGGGGCGGGATCAGGGTGGAGGGAGAACAGGAACAGACCCTGAAGGCTAAAAACATAATCCTGGCCACCGGAGCCGCCGCGCGCTCACTGCCCGGTGTCGAGATCGACGGCAACGTAGTGATAACCAGCCGGGAGGCCCTGGCTCTGCAACATATACCGGAATCAATCGTTATTGTTGGGGGAGGCGCGATAGGAATGGAATTCGCCTACCTGTTCAGCACTTTCGGCGCAAGGGTGAGTGTCGTCGAGTTGCTGGAAAGGGTCCTTCCCCAGGAAGATGCGGAGGTCTCCGAGGAGCTTCAGAGGATCTATCGCAAAAAAGGGATGCACCTGTTCACCGGCGCCAGAGTGGAAAGTATCGGCCTGAAAAACGGCTGCGCGCAAGTGGCAATGAAAACCGCCGATGGGTCGGAAACGCTCGAATGCGACAAGGTCCTGATCGCTGTGGGCGTGGCCGGAAATGTGGACGCCCTGGGCTTGGAGGGGGCCGGAGTGGCCCTGGAGAAAGGCTTTATCAGGGTGGACGCCTCTTACCGCACCAGCGCTGATGGTATCCGGGCAATCGGGGACTGCATCGGCCCGCCGCTGCTGGCCCATGCGGCATCCAGGGAGGGGATTGAGGCAGTCAACTCGGTCCTCGGCCGGAAATGCAGCCGCCTGAAAGATGAGCTTGTACCTAGCTGCACTTATTGTCAGCCACAGGTGGCGAGCGTCGGGATCACGGAGGCGGCAGCGAAAGAGAAAGGCTACGCCGTCACGGTGGGCAAGTTCCCGTTCCGCCCCCTGGGCAAGGCTCTCGCCTCGGGCGAAACGGAAGGTTTCGTGAAAGTGGTCGCTGATAAAAAAAGCGCCGGAATTCTCGGCGTACACATCCTCGGCTCTGAGGCCACGGAGTTGATCCCGGAGGCCTCGCTGGCCAGATGGCTCGATTCAACCGCAGCGGACATTCACAGCGCCGTGCATCCCCATCCGACATTCTCCGAGGCCCTGATGGAAGCGGCCGCAAGCGCGGTAGGCTCGGCCATACACCTTTAGAGGCCGCTGACAGGCAAAAGACGTGATTGGGAAATGGTCCGAAAGTCAAGGACTGAATAGTTTTTTCTGGACAAACCGGCCCGCTGTTAGTACAATGTCTTCGTATTTTCACCCGGGTCAGACTCCTTCAGAATATTTAATCAAATCTCTTCGCTGATGCAGAGTTACGTTCCGGTACTGCTAACCACAATCCTGACTGCACTGATGGTCGGGGCAGCGCTTATTCTCAGCGCCCTGATCGGTCCGCGCCCCCCTCTCACCAAAGAGAAAGAAATGCCCTTCGAATGCGGTAACGTGCCGTTCGAGGAGCCTGGCAAGCGTTTTCCGGTGCACTATTACAGAGTCGCCATTCTTTTTATTGTTTTCGATATCGAGGTTGTCTTTCTCTATCCGTGGATCGCCTCTTTCGGCACAGTCGGTAAGGCGGGATTTTTCGCAGCGATGCTGTTCATCCTGGTTCTGACATTCGCACTGGTTTACGAATGGCTCAGGGGAGGTCTTGAATGGCATTGAGACCGATGCTGGGAGGAGACAACTTTCTCACCACCCGCCTGGACAAGGTGATCGCCTGGTCGCGCAAGTTCTCGCTGTTCCCCTATCCATTTGTCACCGCCTGCTGCGGGATGGAGTACATGTCGGTTTCCAGCAGCCACTACGACCTGGACCGTTTCGGGGCCGCTTTCCCCCGTTTCACTCCCCGCCAGGCAGACCTGCTTCTCGTGGTGGGCACGATCAGCCACAAGATAGCGCCGATACTCAAGCTGGTCTATGATCAGATGTGCGAGCCGAAATGGGTGATCGCCTTCGGAGTGTGCACATGCACCGGCGGCTTCTATGACAACTACGCAACCGTGCAGGGGATCGACACGATAATCCCGGTAGATGTTTACATTCCGGGCTGTCCGCCCAGGCCTGAAACCGTCCTTCAGGGCCTGATGCTCCTGCAGGAAAAAATCGCCAGGCAGAAACAGGATTACTAAAGAGCAGGAACAGGAATCCAGATGAGCTCAATTTTCGACCCCGTAGATAATAAAACGCTGAAAGCGATCAAGGAAAAGTTCGGCGATGCCGTGCTGGAGGCCGGCCTTGACAAGGGCGATCTCGTGGCGATTGTCACTGCTGGCAGCCTTCACGATATCATCGCTTTCCTGCGCGACACCCCGGAGCTTGATTTCAATATGCTTGCCGACCTGTTCGGAGTAGACTATCTGCCCCGCAAGCCCCGGTTCGAAGTGGTTTACAGTCTCCACTGCATCGAGCGCAACGAACGGATCCGCCTGCGCGTACAGCTCAATGAAAAGAAGTGCGAGATGGATACTGTAACAGACCTCTATCCCGTGGCCAACTGGCTGGAGCGGGAGGCCTGGGACATGTTCGGAGTGGTGTTCAGGGGGCATCCGAACCTTAAACGGCTGTTGATGTACGAGCCGTTCGACGGCCACCCCCTTCGGCGGGATTACCCGATCAACAAGCGCCAGCCGCTGATCGGGCCTAAAAACTGAGAATTATTACAGAATCATCCGGACATCAGATGGAAAAACCCGAATACCAGCAAAGCTCGCGGCGCACTGAAAGCGCGTTTCTCAACGTGGGGCCGAGCCACCCGTCGATGCACGGGGTAATCCGGATCATCACCGAGCTCGAGGGAGAGCGGGTAGTGGGTGCGGAGCTCGAAATCGGCTACCTTCACCGCTGCTTCGAAAAAGACTGCGAAAACGTGGGCTGGGGCCAGGCCTTTCCCTACACGGACCGCCTGAACTATGTCAGCCCGCTGATCAACAACGTGGGCTGGGCCATGGCCGTGGAAAAGCTTTTCGGCGTAACCGTGCCCGAGCGCAGCCAGTACATCCGGGTGATCGTTTCCGAAATCAGCCGCATCGTGGACCACCTGACCTGTATCGGTGCCGCTGCCATGGAAGTCGGCGCGATGACCGTATTCCTCTATTTCATGAAAGCCAGGGAGTTTCTCTACGACCTGATCGAAATGCTCACCGGCGCCCGGATTACAGTCTCCTACGTGCGTATCGGTGGAGTGAAAGCGGATTTTCCGCAGGGGTTCGAAGAGAAGCTGCGCCGGGCGCTCAAAGAGATCGAAAAGGTTGTTATCGAAGTGGACAAGCTGCTGACCCGCAACCGGATTTTCATTGACCGGATGAAAGGGATCGGCGTGCTGGACCGGCAGCGCACGATCGCCTACGGTATCACCGGGCCTCTTCTGAGGGCGACCGGCGTGCCCTACGACGTGCGCAAGGATATGCCCTACCTGGTTTACGACCGCTTCGATTTCGAGATCCCCGTTGCCGAGGGCTGCGACAGCTACAGCCGGTACATGGTGCGCATGGAGGAGATGCGCCAGAGCGCGAAAATCATCGAGCAGGCCCTGGGAAGCATCCCTGCGGGAGCGATCTCGGTTGACCTTTCCGGCAGGGAAATGACCGGCGCCGAGATGGTGGAAACCGCCAAAAGGGGCAGGGTGAAGGATTACGTGGGCGCCAGAGCCAAAGTGGACCTGACCCTCGAGGGCTCGGACTCCCAAGGGGCAAGCAATGTCAGGCTGGCCTCACAGCGCGAGATGAGTCTGCCGTCCAGGGAGGAATGCTACGGGAATATCGAGGGGCTGATGGCTAATTTCATGCTCGTGATGGATAACTGGGGAATCAGGCCGCCGAAAGGCGAGGCCTATCACGCAGTGGAGGGGGCAAACGGCGAGCTCGGTTTCTACGTTGTCTCAGACGGAACCGGCAAGCCCATGCGCGCCCGCTGCCGCGGACCGTGTTTCTTCCCCATGGCTTCGCTTCACGAGATGCTCACCGGATACATGATCGCTGATATCGTTCCCGCTTTCGGCTCGATAAACATGATCGCCGGCGAACTCGACCGTTAGACTTTGATCAACAGAGAGAACAGGTATGTCCGTTTCATTTCCTGAAAAAGACCGCAAGCTGGTTGAAGAAATCATCCGGCATTATCCCCACAAGAAAGCCGCTATCGGGGACGTGCTTTACCTGGCGCAGAAGCATTTCGGTTATATCAACCCGGAGGTGGAGCTTTACGTGGCAGAGCTTCTCGGCCTGCCTGCCGCCTATGTACATCAGGTAGTCACTTTCTATTCGATGTACCTGGAAAAGCCGGTGGGTAAATACCTGATCATGGTCTGCGACAATGTAAGCTGCATGCTCTGCGGCGCCGGGGACCTCCTGGCCGGGATCAGGGAAAAGCTGGAGATCGGGCCGGGAGAAACCACTGCGGACGGGAAATTCACCCTCTGGAGCGTCGAGTGCCTGGGAGCCTGCGAACTGGCCCCGGCGGTAATGATCAACGAAAAGCTTCACGGCAACCTGACACCTGAAAAGCTGGACCGCCTTCTGGACAGCCTGGAGTAATACATGCCTCAGGTTAAACTGATCAGCCGATTTTTTGAGATCGAAAACTCTCACCAGCTCAGTGTTTACGAGCAAAACGGCGGCTACTCCGCAGCCCGGCGGGTGGCAACCGAGCACTGGGCTCCGGAGAAAATCATAGACACGGTCAAGGCCTCCAGCCTCCGCGGCCTGGGCGGCGCCGGCTTTCCCACCGGGGTGAAATGGGGTTTCGTGCCCAGGGACCACGAGGGGCCCAGATACCTGGTGGTCAATGCCGACGAGTCGGAGCCCGGTACTTTCAAGGACCGCCATGTAATGCTCAATGCTCCGCATCTGCTGCTCGAGGGAGCTATTATCGCTGCCTTGTCAATCGATGCGAAGGACGTCTATATCTACATTCGCGGAGAGTACTGGGAGGCTTTCCGGGTGCTCGAGCGAGCGATCGAGGAGGCCGGGCAGGCCGGCTATCTGGGCCAGAACGTGTTCGGCTCCGGCCATACGGTGAAAGTGCACTTGCACCGGGGCGCCGGCGCTTATATCTGCGGCGAGGAAACCGCTCTGCTGTCCAGCCTGGAAGGTTTCAAGGGCTGGCCCAAGCTCAAGCCGCCGTTTCCCGCACTCAAGGGCCTTTTCTCAATGCCTACGATTATCAACAATGTCGAAACACTTTCCTACGTGCCGATCGTGATCGAAAAGGGACCCGAGTATTTCGCCTCCCTGGGAATTGAGCGCAACGGAGGAGCGCGCCTGTTCGGAGTGAGCGGACATGTGAACCGGCCCGGAGTCTATGAACTGACCCTGGGCAGCCCGATGCGCGAGCTGATCTACGAGCACGCCGGAGGAATCAGGCAGGGCAGGCAGCTCAAGGCGGTTATCCCCGGGGGAAGCAGTTGCCCGGTGCTTACAGCCGGGGAAGCCGACAAAGTCAACCTCGATTTCGACAGCCTGGCCGGGATCGGCTCCATGCTGGGCAGCGGCGGCCTGATAGTGATGGACGAAACCACGGACATGGTTAATGTGCTCTGCCGGATCTGCAAGTTCTACTCATTCGAGTCCTGCGGCCAGTGCACGCCCTGCCGCGAGGGAACCGGCTGGATGACCCGTATCATGGAGCGGATCGTCTCCGGCCGGGGACGCTCCCGGGACCTGGACGACCTGCTGGAGATCGCCGGCATGATTTTCGGAAATACGATCTGCCCCCTAGGCGATGCTGCGGCACTGCCGGTGACCAGTTTTATCAATAAGTTCAGGGATGAGTTTGAAGCAAGGGTGTCGAACGGCTCGGTTGCTGCGGCATCCAGCCCGTTGAATGCGGAGGAGCTTTGAGCGGGAAGGAAAAGACAACAGTAAAGGCTGTAATCGACGGCAGGCAGTGCGAGTTCCCGCAAGGTATCACGATTCTTGAGGCCGCCAAAAGCGTGGGGATCGAAATCCCGCACTACTGCTACCATCCCGGGCTCTCGATAGCGGGCGCCTGCAGGATGTGCCTGGTGGAGATAGAAAAAATCCCCAAGCTCCAGATCTCCTGCTACATGACAGTGGGCGACGGCATGGTTATCCACACCGACAACGAGCGGGTCAGGAGGGCGCGCAAAGCGATGCTCGAGTTCCACCTGGTCAACCATCCTCTCGATTGCCCGGTCTGCGACCAGGCGGGCGAATGCGGCCTTCAGATTTACTACATGACGCACGGCAACTATCTCTCCCGCCTGAAAGAAAACAAGGTCAAAAAAACAAAAAAGGCTGTGCAGATCGGGCAGCATGTGATGCTCGATCAGGAGCGCTGTATCCTCTGCAGCCGCTGCGTGAGGTTCTGCCAGGAGATCTCCAAAAGCAACGAGCTCGGTATCTTCCAGAGAGGCGACCGCGAGGAAATCGACGTATTCCCCGGCACTCAACTGAACAATCCATATTCGGCCAACGTGGTCGATATCTGCCCGGTGGGCGCACTGCTGGACAAGGATTTTCGTTTCAAGACCAGGGTCTGGTACCTGGAGAGCGCCGAGTCGATCTGCCCGCGCTGCTCCCGCGGCTGCAATATCGAGGTCCACTACAACCTGGCAAAACCCTGGAAAAACGAGGGCCGCAGGCTCGCCAGGCTCAAGCCGCGCTACAACAGCGAGGTGAACGACTGGTGGATGTGCGATGAAGGCCGCTACTGTTTCAAGTTTGTCGACGAGGAGGACCGGATCGAGGAGCCTTTGATTCGCACAGAGAGTACGGTCCGGAAGACGAGCTACAAGGAAGCGCTCGAACTGGCAGCGGAAGGTTTGCGCAGCATCGCAGCGGCAACAGACAAGGAAATCGCTGTGCTGATTTCCCCTCGGGCCGCCAATGAGGAACTCTATCTGCTGAAACGCGTTTTCAGCGACCAGCTCCCCGGCACCAGGCTCGTTTTCAGCTCCGCTACCCCGTTCGAGCCCACAGAAGACGAGATCCTGCGCAAAAAAGACAAAAACCCGAATACAAAAGGCGCCGGACTGATCGGTCTGAGTCCTGATTCAGCGGATGTCTGGCAGCTTTCCGATCTCAAGGACGCGATTCTGGCAGGCGAGATCGGTGCGCTGTATGTCTGCTATCATGACATTCCCGGCCTGCCGGAAGAGTTGAGCGCAGGCTGGGCCGGGGCAGTTGAGCGCATTGGTCTGGTGATCTACCAGGGAACCAACCATTGTGCAACTAGTGAAAAGGCGCAGATCGTGCTCCCGGCAGCCGCGTTTGCCGAACGCGAGGGCACTGTGACCAATTTCCAGGGCCGCGTGCAGATTCAGCGAAGGGCTTTCGCACCGCTCTGCGAAGTGCTCCCGGGCTGGGAGATCATGCAGAGTCTCGGTGCGGCGCTCGGCGGCAGCTACGCATTCGGCTCTGCTGAGGAAGTTTTTGCAGAGCTGGCGGAAAACGAGCTTGCCTTTGCCGGCCTGAGTTATGAAATAATCGGCTCCAGCGGCTGTGTGGCCAATGGTGCAAAAGTGTGATGAGGGCTGCCGATGCTTGTTGAAATAATTATCAAAATAGTGATAATCCTTGCGGTGCTGACTTTCGTGCTTTCTTTCGGCGGGTTTCTTACCTGGGTGGAAAGGAAACAGAGCGCGGTGATGCAGGACCGGATCGGCGCAAACCGCGCCTCTATCCTGGGCCTGAGGCTGTTCGGCCTGTTTCACATTGTCAGCGACGGGATCAAGATGTTCACCAAGGAGGAGTTCATTCCCCGTACCGACCACAGCAAGCTTTTCCTGATAGCGCCTTTTATCGCCTGGTTTTTCGCCCTGATGGCTTTCACTGTGATCCCCTTCTCGAACACCTTTCAGATCGCCGGTTACGAGCTTTCTCTCCAGATAGCCAACCCTGAGATCGGCATTCTTTTCGCTTTCGCCATGATGGGTATGGCGATCTACGGCGTGGTGCTGGGGGGATGGGCCTCGAACAACAATTACGCACTGCTGGGAGCGATGAGGGCTGCTGCGCAGACTATCAGCTACGAGGTTGCACTGGCAGCCGCTGCGGTCGGCCCGCTGCTAGTCTATCAAACACTGAACATGCAGGAAATGGTACAATGGCAGGGCCGGCTCTGGGACGGCTGGCTCCCGCTGTGGGGAATCGTGGTCCAGCCGATGGCCTTCCTGCTTTTTATCACCGCCGGGGCGGCCGAGACCAAGCGCGTGCCGTTCGACCTGCCTGAGGGCGAATCGGAGATTATCGGTTTCAACCTCGAGTACTCGAGCATGCGTTTCGGCGCTTTCATGTTTACAGATTTTATCGAAAAAATCCTGGTGAGCTGCCTGGCTGTCGCTGTATTCCTCGGCGGCTGGCAGGTGCCTCTGCTCACACCGGAGGGCTTCGTCCTGCGTGGCGAGACCCTGCTGACTCTAACTCCGCTGGTTGTCTGGCTGGTCCAGGCTGCGGCGTTTTTTCTCAAGGTCTGCGTGGTGGTTTACGTGCTGATGCTGGTGCGCTGGACCCTGCCCCGCTTCCGCTACGACCAGTTGATGAATTTCGGGTGGAAAATCATGCTGCCGCTGGCCTTTGCCAATATCATCGTAACCGGCCTGGTCATGATCGTGTTAAAAGGCTAGAAACGGCTGAAAACGCATTACGGGGGTTTTCTTGGGAAATATCACGGTAAAGAAGATCGATACCGAAAGGCCCATGACTTTCCTGGAGCGGATTTACATCTGGGAAATCCTCAGGGGCCTGTGGATCACCAACCGCCATTTCGTGGTGAACATGTTTTTCCACGTGCTCAACCTGTTCGGGATCAGGACCAGAAGGAAAGGCGCGGTGACGATCCAGTACCCGGAGAAACACAGAGGCTGGCACAGGCGGCTTCGCACCAGCCACTACCTGACCAAGCGGGAGGACGGCAGCCCGCGCTGCGTGGGTTGCATGATGTGCGAGACCGTGTGCCCGGCAAACTGTATCTATATCGTGGCCCGGGAGCACCCGGACCCCAACGTGGAGAAACAGGCCTTCAAGTTCACGATCGACATGGGCAAGTGCGTCTACTGCGGTTTCTGCGTGGAGGTCTGCCCTGAGGACGCTATCCGCATGGACAGCGGCAACCTGGATATCAGCTCCTACACCCGGGAAGACATGGTTTACCATATAGAGCGCCTGCTGGACAGAGACCACGACCCTGCCGATTACAAGGACCACGAGAAGTGGATGAAAGAGGTTCCTTGAAATATTTTTAGTCTTTAATAAATTATTCTATTATTCGCCTAATATTTAAAAGCCGAAGCATAGATATATGAATAACGATTATATTTCTTTCATTTTTCTATAATTATATCAGGATTATAATAATTACCATAAGTTATAGCCCACCATAAAATATAAGCCCTAGTACCCTCAATTATTGTTAATCCTCTAGATTTTTGGCTTCTTACTAAACCATACCAGGTTTTAAACTTTAAGTCGAAGTGATCAAGTAAATTATCTACAAGAATTTGGTACTCCTTTAGTATATAACCCAAGTACTCACGAAGGTCTCCTAAATTTCTATTTTCTTTTTCACTCCATATTAGCCCATAGTCTAGTTTGATTTCCTTTTTTTCTTTTTCTTTAAAATATATTAAAATTGATTCATAGCGATGCACTATATCATCACGTCTTTTTTTAAAAACAGGAAACCAAATTTTAGCTTTTTCTATAACCTTAGATAAATCTTCAGGTAGAAAATCCTCTTCAAGTTTTTTTATTAATTTAGAGAAACTAGATGGTAAATGTATACCTTCATTATTTTTGTA
>Ga0272442_10008711_pt1 | contig 12798 bp, 7 predicted proteins | sample SSMForm2O_FD_200262 | JGI IMG/M metagenome (GOLD analysis project Ga0272442, IMG submission 200262) | Marine sediment archaeal communities from Little Sippewissett salt marsh, Falmouth, MA, United States - SSM-Form-2O | ecosystem: Environmental > Aquatic > Marine > Wetlands > Sediment ... | reverse complement strand
CCGTATTTTGGAGGAGCCATCTACTGGAAATAGACTTGAAAGTATCCATCGTTACCGTCTCCCTTGACCTGATTTCAGTTAGGTTGTCGTGAATCTTTTCACGGGATACCCACGTAGCCGTCGCCCGTGTTCAGGAGGTTAGGGATTCGTATTCCATCTCGAATCGCCGCTTGTGCTCGGCCTCTTCCTTCGCTAATTTAAGGAACGTATCCTGCAGCTCCGGCTCGGGGAATATCACCGCCAACCGCTTATAGAGATTGTGTGCAACATCCTCCTTTTTGATCGCGAACACGAGCAGCTCTCGGTAGTCCATATCGGCATGAGGGCTGACGTTCTCCAGCGTCTTGGCGATACCGAGATCGCCCGCGTCCTCGCGGATCAGGGCGCTCCAGCCGGTCTTGACGGCTTTCAGCTTTTTGCGGTGTCCAAGCTCTTCTTCTGCCAGGCCTTCGAGCGTCTTTCGCATCCAGGGATTCTCGACCATGACCGCCATCTTCGTATAAAGCTCGGCGGACTCGCTCTCCCCGGCTATCGCAAAGTCCAGCACGTCGGCCATCGTCCTGATTTTTTTCATTGCTCTTCGTTCTCCGCGCCGCCCTCTGAGGATTGTTTCATCGCGTCGATGACCTGCTTAGCCTGCTCGGCATAGTCGGATGGAACGAGTACACGGGGCACCATCCCGTCGAGGCAATATGCCCCTTGCAGATTCTCATTGTCAATCTGCACCGGGATGCCCGCCGATTCCAGATTCGCTTTCATCAGATACGCAAACGTAATATCGCTCGCGGCATAAACTTCCACATAATCGCTCATAGAACCACCTCTTTCGAAGCAATAACAATAACCTCAATAAGCGATTTTACCGCGCGTCGGCTGTTAAGGCAAGAAACGAATGAGAACACAGAATACAGGAGACAGGATACAGAATGTCATAATACCGCATAAGAGAAAATTAGAATCGTAGGGTGGCGGCTTGTCCCACCAAAAGTGTTCGAAAAAGCTCCAGAAACATCATTCGTCTGATAGTTTTGCTTCGTCCGGAAGAGTGGCTCGAATCGTTGCTTTCAATTCTTCTGCTGCTTTGGATGAATGGTCAGCGTCCCAGACAACTGTCAAGTGGTGGTTCGTATCGAAGTGTGTTTTTAGTTCTTTGAACTTTTCTTTTTCACACGTGTATATAACAGGCTTTCCTAAGCCTTCGGCATAGCCTGCCTCCCAATAAGCGCCTGCATTCTCATGGGTGAGGTCGGATATGAGGAAACGGGATGTTTGTATTTCAACTCTGAGTCTGTCATCTATTAAGCCGGCTCTGGGTCTATCCTCAAGTCTGAACAAATCAAAACCGGTTTCTTTGACTGCTGGCTTGAATACATCCTCGACGATTTTGTCGAGTTGTTCTTCATTATATTGCATTGCCATGAATGCCTTTCGACTATCGACATCCCCTCGTTTAAGTTCTTCGTAATATTCCCATCCATCGAATGAAAATGTGACGTCATATATATCCGTATCTCCTCTCCTTTCAGCCGTTCTAGTTTCAATGATGCCTTTCTTTTTCAAGTGATCAGTAACGAAATAAAATTCCCGCTCGTTTTGGGATCCCACGATTGCTTCGATGGAATATTTCTTTACAGGGATATAATGTCTTCCGTATTTTATATTATCTCCTATCCAGCGAACAAAGTTATCCGCTTGCTCAGCAGGATTAGGACGAGGATTTTTGATTATGCTCTCTACCAGTTCTTGATCAAGTTTTATTGGATTCTTGTGCGATCCCTCGGTTGGTATTTCCTTCAAGATTGATTCATGTTTTAAACGAATCCAATGGCTGAGAGTGGCGATCTTTTTGCTATCTTTATTCAGTACGTTTGAAAGTTCCGATTTAAAGAACGTTGCGATGTCATATTTTCCACACCGTGGACAGGAGTAGAAACTCATTCCTCCTTGGCATTTTAGCTCAAAAACAACCAAATTGCAAACAGGGCATTTGTGATCCATTTCAAATTCTCCTAAATGAAATGTTCATGAAAGAAAAGCACGCTTTTCTGCCCATGCGATTCTTTCTTTAGGGCCAAAGGTGAAACTCCCGTTTATGCCAATGATATTATGGACGATGTTGCTGGAGCATTCAATGAAAAAGAAGAAGGGAAGGATGCTTTATGTATTATCTGTGAATCAGGTCGAAAGAATTGAAGCAAAGTAAAATTTCAAACTAAAATGCTCAACAAAGCATTAACTATTTGGCGATGAGCTTGTATTTTTCGGGGTGTTCGATGATGTTGAATGAAAGGTCCACGTCGAGGCCGGGCCAGTGGAGATGTTGATCGTGCCACAGCCGGACGTCACTGATCTGTTTGACGGTGGCGTTTTTGAACCAGGGAAACTGATCGAACGGCAGGAAATACTCCTTCTCTTTGAAAAATATCCAGAAGCCGTGCTCGGAGATGTTGGTAATCTCAGGCTTTAAAGTGTTTTTGCCACGTTTTGATGATTTCACTTTTATACGTTCCAATCCGGTAAACGGTCGGGCTCATATGTAAATTATACACAAAAACTCGGTGCATTGTCAAATAAACGTTTGCCGAAGACAACGGATAGACACATAACGTGGATTATGATAATAGGAACGATTGTGAATATCCCCTGTCTCCATAGGATCGGGCCATGAAAAACGTTCAGAAAACGAGCGGATAAAATAAATCAACCGCATTTTCAACGTTAAAAACTGCTAAACCCGACGGGTGAAAAGGCCGATTCTGTTGGCTGGAGGCACTTTCTTTTAGAAAGTGCAAATTTTCTTTTGACAATGGTCAAAGCGGACCGATAATTGGCGATATTGGATTTGTTATCGGGTCTAAGACCCACGAGTCAACGGATTGGCGCAGCGGCGAATGCATTTCGGTCTGCCTGAGCGATACTCATGACGAACGAAACAAACTACGATACAGTGTTTGGTAAAATGGCCGTCGAGCACGGCCTGTGCACCGACGACGAGCTGCGCAACTCGCTGGAGGAGATGGAGGCCCGCAAGCAGATCAATCCCGTTATCCTCAAAGATCTGATGATCGAGCTCGGCTTTATCACCACGAACCAGGCCGAACGTTTAAAAGAGGACATCAAGGATACCAAGGCGGCGGTCAAGAAGATCCCCGGCTACAAGATCACGGGCAAGCTCGGCGCCGGAGCGATGGCGGTCGTGTACAAGGCCAAGCAGTTGAGCCTGAACCGGACGGTGGCGATCAAGGTGCTGCCGAAACGATTCAGCGAGAATCCGGAATACGTCGAGCGGTTTTATAAGGAAGGCCAGGCGGCCGGGCGGCTCAACCATCCGAATATCGTCCAGGCGATCGACGTCGGCGAGGCGGGGGGGTATCACTATTTCGTGATGGAATATGTGGAAGGTAAAACCATTTCGGACGATCTGGTGGCGGGGAACCTTTTCAGTGAGGCCGAGGCGCTGGATATCGTGATCCAGGTCGCCCACGCGCTGGAACACGCCCATGCGTGCAGCCTGATCCACCGTGACGTCAAGCCGAAGAATATCATGATCAACGCGAGCGGGACGGTGAAGCTGGCGGATATGGGTTTGGCGCGCGAGACGACGGATATCGAGGCGGCCCAGAGCGAGGCGGGCAAGGCCTACGGGACGCCGTACTACATCGCGCCGGAGCAGATTCGGGGCAAGATCGACATTGACGGCCGGGCCGATATCTACGGTCTTGGGGCGACGCTCTATCACATGCTGACCGGTCGCGTGCCGTTTATGGCGGAGGATTCCGCCGACGTCATGCGAAAGCACCTCAGGGAAAAACTCGTTCCGCCCGATCATATCAATACGTCCTTGTCGGCGGGGATTTCCGAGGTCGTCGAAGTCATGATGGCCAAGCGGAGAGAAAAACGATACAAGAACATCGAAGAGCTGCTGATCGATTTAGAGGCCCTCCAGAACGGCCAGCCGCCGGTTCAGGCGCACAAGAGATTCGATGTCACGATGTTCGAGGAGCTGGAAAAAGGCGAGGCCGTCGAGGAAAAAGGCAAGGCGTACGAAGAAGACACGATCGCGAACTACCGCATGGCGATTTTGATCCTGAGCACCGTCGCGGCGATCTTCCTCGTCGTGATCGTCCTGCTCCTGCTCCGAAGTCATTAGCGCCATTGACCCTTGTCTAATGAACAGATCCGCTGAACTTGTGCGCGTCGCATTAAATCGTAGGGTGTGCAACTTGTTGCAGACGCAGTCTTTGCTCGTGAGTCCTCTTATTCGTCGGAATGCTTGAGCTTTGCTTCGAGCTTTTTGATCAGAGGGTCGTTGGAATCAAACGGTGGAGCCGCTGTGAATGTCGGAGGGCCTTGTGCTTTTCGAGGCGGGTTGATGGTCGGTTTAATCAGGATGAGAAGGTTCCTGGTTTCTACGGTTCGGGTTGGACTGTGAAAAAGTCCTCCGATTAACGGCAAATCGGCTAATTGGATTTTCCCCCATATTTTCTTAGGCTCGGTGATTTTCTTACCCGTGATGAGCAGCGTCTTGCCATCGGGAATGGGACAGGATGTCGCGATTTTATCGACGGCGATCCGGGGAACCTTCTGCGTTTTTTGGTCCGGGCCGGTACGTTTCTTAAAACCCAGAAGCTTTCGATACTCCCATTCAAATTCCAGATCAACGGTCTTGCCGTCCGGCAGTGCGTCCGGCTCGAGCTTGATGAATGTGCCTAACTTGATGCTTTCGGGTTTTGATCCGGTTTTCCCGGAGGGGGTGTTGGGTTCGATGTCCGATGGGATTAAGCTATGTGCATGAGTATCATATATCTGAATCGTTGCTTGTCTGCCGTCCGCTGCGCATAATTGAGGTCCCGCGAACATTGCGGCATCTTTGTGAGTCATCGCTGTTTTAATAAGCAAATCCGCGTGGAGCGGATCAATGATGAAGCTGGTTGAATCGCCGGAACGATGAATGCGATAGTCCGACCAACCTTTCGAGTCGGCTGCCGAATTCGGATCGAGACCGATATGTTTCATGAACGCATCGCCGGCCGTGAGTATCCGCATTGTGATCAGGATTTGAGTTTTGGTTGTTGTTAACTTATCCGGAGAGCGGCGCACTTCTTCCAGGAGGCGTTCGATTTTCGAGTGAATCTCTGGCGTTTGAACAATGGTAATCTTGTTCGCTTCCTGTCCGCCTGGGTTATACATTATCATTCCATTTGCGGTCTTATTGTGAGCATACCAACTCTCCGGTTCAACGTGTTCTGTTATATAAGATACTATGTGGCTCGGTTTAAGGCATCCTTCGAGCACATCGGAGACATCATAGACCTTTGAAATACCCTGATCCTTCGTTGTGTTGTTTGATGATGACGGAGCACGCTTTATTGCTTGGGGGTGAATACCGAGTTCGTTAAGTTTCTTTCGGTCGAGCCATCGCACGCTGAAGTCGAGAAAGAGCACGTTGGTTTCGGCGCCTCCATCGAGCATGGTTCTATCGTACGCGATGGGGATGTGGGCGGCGTTTTCCTGGCCTGCTGTTTTTCCTTTGCCGAGGTATTCGACATTGTCGAGCATCCAGGTGAAGTCCAACTCGTCCCGGACATAGGGTTTGACGTCCAAGAATGTATCGCAAAGCGTGTCACCATGCTCCCTGGTGAAAAGAGCCAGCCCAAGACCCAACAGTTTCATTCGATGAGACGATTGTTTTCTCTCCTCTGCCGCTCTCGACATGCTTGGACGGGCCCCTCCGCCGAGCCCGGCCATCCACTCGCGAACCTCCTTTACATCTTTCGTCGCCATCTTCTGTTTATCAAGTTCAAGTATCCATTGCTCAACGGCGTCGTACGCTTGGGGAATGTTGCTCACAACGATAATCCTGTGTGTGCCCGGCACCCCTTCGAATGTAAAGTGGTCGCAAAGCGGCCGAGTCATGTTATATTTTTTCTCTGCATCTTCGCCCAATATGATATCACGGATATTTACCCCATCTCTATTTTCCTCGGCAAAAAGTTGCGTCAATAGCCGGGCCATCTGAACCGGATCGGAATGTTGTAGCTTGACGAGTCTGGGCTTGAAAACGCGAAAATCGTCCCGCTCCGCGATCTGCTCTGCAATTCTTGACATGTTCCCAGGCGAGGCGATCGCATTGATGTGCTCCACCGTTTCCTCGGCATTCACGTAGCTCAATTGAATGACTTCATATTCTTTGGCGGCCGGGGCATCATCCTTTAGATTAGAATCAAAATCCGGCAATTTACGCGTGCCTTCCAGATACGGTGTCAGATCCAGATCGCGATGTCCCGGCTGAATACGGATGGGAAGATTCACCGCGTTATCCGGGTCTTCGGCATAGACTTTGAGTTGATACGTGCCCGGGGGCAGGACGATTTCGAATCGCCCTTGCTTTGAGGTATATCGACACGGCCGATGTTCGCCCCAATCCACGTACACAGTCAATGTTTTCGTGGACCATTTGCGTTTGCGTGCGGTCGCGGCGCTCACCCGACCGCGCACGCGGCAGCCCGGCTGCAGCGTCAGCGTGACCTCGGTTCCCAGGTCCTCTCGCGATAGCTCTCGCAGCCCGGCTAAATAGTGCCCGGCATCGATGGCGATCAGCGACACTTTTCGTTCGGCCCGCCGTTCGGGCCTGAACAGGTCCTCCGCGTCTAAAACCACCTTCCCATGTTCGTCCGATTCGATATCGACGGTTCTATATGTTCTGCCGTCCCGAAGGAACCATATCGGCGGATTCTCAGCGATATCCGACCAGTCCACATACGTACCTACCCGCGCCCCCGCCACCGGCCGCGAATTTGGATCGACCAGCTTTAAGACCACCTGGTTTGGCTCGGTCTTTTCCGGGGATTTCCTATCGGGTTGCTTTGCTGTTTCTATGATCGTGGGTGTGAGAATGATCAGTATTTCAGTGTCGGGCTTTTCTAAATTCTTTTCGGCCTTATCGGATTTTGTGGGAACGACTTGTCTCGTGCCGCCAATGATCCGGCTTTGGCCGGGATTGAAGCTGATCTGGCTGGAAGATTCAAATTTATGGATCGTGGGCGTTTGTCCGTTACTCTGACCGGGGGATCGTTGATGAAGCGTTGCTTCGACCTGAAGGATTATGGTGTCATCTTCAGGAACGTGTGGTGTAATCTCGATGGAGTCATTGAGCGTTTTTTGTATATGTATACCACCGATATGCTGAGAGCTGCCGATCTTTGCCGTTTGGCCGTCGACGACTTGCAGCGTCGGATTCATGAGGATTTTCACAGCGGCCCGGGCGGCCAGCAAATCGACCAGGGTCGTAAACTGATCCGGTGTCACTCGTTTATCACCGGCGGATTCATCCTGAACTGTCGCTGTTGCCTCGGCGCTTTTCCTGATCAAATCCGGAACGGCAGGGGAGTCCGGAAGCGTTATTTTGCCGCCCAGAAGATTCTCGATTGCGATTTTTGTTTCCCGATCCATTTTCGAATCGGAAAAGACTTCGACCACAGATAAATCAACCTTCACAATCCGGACTTGACCCCCAGCTAACTTGCTCGTTTCCGACTTTTTATCAAAGCCGGGTTCTTTGCCTTCGGCTTTCTGTAAGGTTTTGATGGTTTTGGATTCAGTCACTACAATCTTGACATCGGAAGCTCCGGCATAGGTGTTAACACGGCCGTTTAGGGGTATTGCCCCATTTGTTTGGGCGTTGATTTGTATCCTTCCGGCGACGAGTTTCACAAATGTAAATTTACCTTGAGCGTCTGTTCGTTTTTGTTGATGCTTTTGACCTTCGCCATCGATAGAAACAGTTGCGTTAGCGACGGGCTGATCGCTGGCGTCCACCACGATGCCCGTGACATAAAAAGTCCCATCGGGTAATGTTGTTATCCCTACGTCGAAGCGCATATCGGTCGCCGTACCATCGGTTTGAATCGGGAAACTACTCACTTCGTGATAGCCGTCGGCGCGTGCGGTTACCCAATATTTATATTCTGCCGGGATAGCCTTTATTTCAAAGTTCCCTTCAGAATCGCTCGTTGCCTGCGGTCGTATCTCAATGCCTGCTACTTTTTGTTTCTGGCATATAAGTAAAGCCGTCGTGTTGGCGCCGGCAATTCCTTTGCCCTCAGGGTTCACGATCCTTCCGGAAAGAACGGCGCCGGGTTCAAGTGTGATATCGAGCGTTCTCACATCGTGATCTATTTCCGTCATCGCGGCTAAATTGAGTCGTTCATGTCTTGCCTGGATATAGCGTGGAATTTCTGGTGATCCCCACTGTTGAGAATTGTAATGGATCACATATTCTCCCTCGTCGTCTGAGATGAAATTCTGTGGAGACGGCGGGATGAGGTTCAATTTCACGCCTTCTATCGGTCTGCCTTTTTCATCACGCACGATACCTGAAATTGTCTTCTGGTTCGTGTAGTCTCGGTCGGTAGGCGTTGTATCGGTCGAAACAGCAGTTGCTTGCAGGCTCTCTAAATTGGCTATTTTGAAATAATCAAATCGCCCGGTTTGGTCATTGTAGATCAAATCAAGGCCGGTGCCTACCTTCTGCTCGCCTTTGGAGACCAGGCGAACCGGACCGGTGGATGTGAACCGTGACCGATCGTCTCGAAGGGTGAGATTATCAAGATACAGAAAACTTTCTTGAATGCTACCGACGCTGTCGTCGACGATATGAATAACAACGTTCGAGTTGAATGTCACGTCTTGGGGTGTCGTACTGCCCGCCACTGTCTTGATCTTGACTTCCCCCTTGTCGGCAGTGATGTGATACGTGGAATTGCGATGATACGCGTTCATATAGGGCTTTTCGATCTCCCAGATATCTTCTGTTTTATGCAAAAGTTTCTCGAAACCGAACTCGAATTCGAGGCGCTTGGTCTCTGAGTCGAAGGAGGTGTACCTAGCCCTTCCAACAGATCCGAATTCCACCTCGCTGGGCCGGACCATCTCATTCCCGGGTGTCGCATCGTTGCTGTCGCCTCCCGTTTTGGCGTGTTTCAGCCGCCTGGGATCTGCATTGTCGATCTTTGGTGATGTGCCCAGATAGGCATGGTTGCCATTCGGGCTGATGTCGTACACTATTTGACCTTTGGTGCGTTCAAAATCCCAGCAGGCGATGAGGTTCGGTTCGCTGCCGGTCAATGCTGTTTGTGCATACGGATTTGGATCGGAACGTGTGAAAAGTTTGTTCCATATTCGAACCTCGGCGATCTGGCCTTTGAAGGGTTGCAGAACAGGTGATTTAATCGCCTCTCCAATAACGAGCGGTTCGTCCGGAACAGGCATATACATTTCGCTTCGCTTGCTGCTCATAGAGACATGAATCCATTCTGGTTGTCCAGATTCAGATCGTTTACCTACGAATAAATCCTCCTGAATGAGTATCCCATTTTTCGTGCCGAGATAGAGACTTCCCGAGCAGGAATTTTCTGGCTTTGACGAAGGATGTATCACCATTGCGAAACCGCCAGCTTGTGTTTTTTCTTTGTCATGAAGTATTTTACCTTTGCGCATCAGAGTTAATCCGGCTAATTTCTCTCCGGATGCTTTTAACCGCTTAACTTCTGATAGATCGGGTTTAACCCACATCTCGATTGTGAACGGCGGTTTCAACGCCAATGTCGGACTGGCCGGGACGTGTAAACAGTCATCGACACCATCGAATAACAGCGCATGCTTGCCAACCGGAGCCCCTGCCGAGGGATTAAATACGTCAGCTTCAGTATCTGTGATCGGTTCAATTTCTTTTTCGTCTTCGGTTGAAGACTTCTGCTGTTTATTCTTCGGTTTTATTTTTATAGCAACCAAATTGGGTTTTGTAGCATCCCCTCGTATGCCTAAATACAATTTGGCTTTCCATGCATGAATACAGAGAGTTGTCGGCGAGAAACGACCGTTGCCCATAATTGTATCCGGGCCGGCGAAATAAGCATCCCAGTTATTGTGTTCGAAGAACGAGCCCCTGGTAAAACGCTGCGTTGAAAGTTTTAAATCGATGTTGGATCTGATCTCAAAATCGATAGTGCCGGCATAGGCGGGAAAGTCTCTTGCACTTTTGCCAATTTGACTGGTATCAACCTGCTTAAGTTTAGGTTCTCTTGCGTTGCTGTCTTTGATTTCGACATACTGGCCCGGTTCCAAATCAAGATCAAAGTAGATTCGTATTAACTCATTTGTTTTTGAACCTATTGTAGCCACGTTAAAAGATGAAGCCTTGGAGTCAATGTCATCGTTTCGTTCGGCCGGGGCAATCGTTGTTTTTATAAGAATGATTTCATTCTTCTCTACTTTGATCTTGGATACTGTGTTAAAAAACTGACCTATAAAAGGTATATGTCTTAGTATGGGTGTGCCATTTTCTACGTCTCTAAATGAAACCAATTTTCCACCGAGTATAAGCAATGTATGATCATCAGAGAGCAGTGCTTGTCCCGTATTCCTCTGGTGTTCAACAACCTCGGATTCGGATACATCGTTCTGATCGATTTTCTTGTTAATATACACATCAAGAAACAAATTAAGGTTTTTAAACTGCCGCATCATGAGTTCGCAATTAACATATGTGCCTTGGCCGTCCTGTGATAGTTCAGGTCTTATGTTGATAACCCTGCCTAATTTCTGCGATTTGAAATCATAGCCGTTGTTATTCTTAATCATCGCTTCTCGGCCGGACATGCCCATCATGAAAAGACGTGATATTGATGAAGAACCTTCACTTTCAGCTACGTTTTTCAGGAGCTTTTGTTTTGTTTGGGAATCGATGACAAACGAAGAAAGATTGTTTGAATTATCAACTCGATGCGGCCCCCACGAATTGGGATGTTTCAGCGAATCAGCATCCAGTCCGACTTGTTCCAGGAACTCATTGGTTACATGTAGGGTTTGTGCTTCGATGAGAATTTTTGTGCTGGAATCATTCTTTTCAATAGTTGACGGTTCAGTTTCAGATGTGTTTGTATCTAATTCGGCTGTAGGAAACATCTCATTTTTAGTTAAGGCAAGCGTTGTGGAGATAGCCAGGGTAACAAGTAATAAAACGACAGTGGCGGCGGGGATCCAGCTAAAGTTTTTTTCGGATGACTCTTTACCGACGAGGCGGCGGATGCGCCCAAACAGATTGCCCCCGGTGGCGGCGACGGCTAATTCGTTCCGGCCGGATCGGATTTCTTCCATTGAAGCCAAAGCCCGGGCGTAGCGAACCCGGTCGCCGCAAATGCCGACGGCCAGGTCGTCGCAGCAATTCTCGCGCTCGACGCGAATTTTGTGCGAGATCCACCAGACGGCCGGGTGATAGAAGCCGAGTGTTTCCACGATGGTTTGCAGGATATTGATAAGATAGTCGCATCGTCGGATATGGGCCAATTCGTGCGTCAGGAGTGCTTCGAGCTGCTCGGGAGTCAGGCCGGTTAGAGCGCTGGCGGGTAAAAGGATCACGGGGCGCAACCAGCCGACGACGGTGGGGACCTGGACCAATGCGGATTCGACAAGCCGGACCGCCCGGCTGATTCTCAATCTTTCAGTCAAAGCGTCCAGTTTGGTCTGTAATGTGTCATCGACGGGCTTGACCATATGCCTTTTGAGCCGCTGCAATTGGGCCCAGCCGCCCAGATGCCAGAGCGAAAGCCCGAAGACGCCGATCAGCCATCCTATGACGAGATAGGGGTGTGATGCTTCGAGTTTCTCGGTCGCGCGCTGTTTCCATGAGACCTTGGGTGCGGCCTCAATGCTTTCTGCCTGCATCGATTCCTCGAACTCTATGACTCTCGCCACAGGTGTTTCTATGGTTGTCGTTTGCACGGATGCAATCGTGGATTCAGGCGGCGGTTCGATGTGGATTGCCGGTTGCGGCGCTGAGGTTGGGACCAGCGACATCGTCACGAGGGGCAGCAGAACGATCAGCCCCAACGCCACACACGCCACGGCGTCACGGACGTTGGACGAGGCTTTTCGCAGTGCAACTAACAGGATGGCTAATAAAAATGCGATGGCCGTCGCCTGCCAGACAAAATGGAGAAGCGTCCAGCCTAATCTCTGGATCATGTCCTGTGAAAGGATACTTTCCAATGTCATGGTTACTCTCCCAATTCATCGAGCATTTTTCTGATTCGTTCCAGTTCTTTCGATGTAATCTTCTTGGCCGAGAGCGCCCGCATCACGAGTTTCTCCGCCGAGCCGCTGAAGACCTTGTCGAGCAGATCGCCGACGAGTTGCTTCTGCGCCTTCTCCTCGGTCAGGGCCGGCCGATAGACGTGTTTGAACGTGGATTCGTCTCGTGCCAGCAGGCTCTTTTCGGTCATGATCTGCATGAGCTTGAGCGTGGTCGTGTAGCCGGTCTCTTCATTTTGACTCATCACCTCGTTGACTTTTCGCACTGTGCAGGGTCCCTTGTCCCACAAAATACGAAGGATGGTCAGCTCGCGGTCGGTTGGTTTTAGGCTTTTGCGTCGCGCCATTTTATTCTCCTGTTGTTTCTGTGTCCTTTAGAGTTCTGAAAAATTGAAGATTAGGCATATATTATTTCAGAAAATCTGCTTCACGATTTTCTGAAAATAATCAGTTTCTCTATGATCACACTTTATCAAGCAAGACATCAAATATCTCGCTTTAGAAAGAAAAAATCAAGAAGACGGATTTTTTCTTTCCAAAAGTATGCCTAACCTTCAATTTTTCAGAACACGCTCGTTTACATTGCCTTATCGACCAAGTGTACGAAGCCTTTCGTATAAATCAACGAAAAAATTCGTAATTTTTGAAAAATATTTCTTGGTCGGAGGTTTTGAGGCTACTGACTCTATCTTTCAGCGGGTTTGCGGG
>Ga0272442_10008710_pt1 | contig 12799 bp, 8 predicted proteins | sample SSMForm2O_FD_200262 | JGI IMG/M metagenome (GOLD analysis project Ga0272442, IMG submission 200262) | Marine sediment archaeal communities from Little Sippewissett salt marsh, Falmouth, MA, United States - SSM-Form-2O | ecosystem: Environmental > Aquatic > Marine > Wetlands > Sediment ... | reverse complement strand
TACGTCAACAACAAGGGCGAGGTGACGACCCAGTACGACATGGTCATGTGCGAGAAGATCGGCCTGCTCAAGATGGACTTCCTGGGCCTGCGCACGCTGACCGTCATCGAGGACGCCCTGGACTTCGTCAACGCCGGGCGCCCGGAGGGGGAGCGGCTACGCGCCGAGGACATCCCCCTCGACGATGCCGAGACCTTCGCGCTGCTGCGCCGCGCCGACACCGTGGGCACCTTCCAGCTCGAGTCGGCGGGCATGCGCGACATCCTGCGGCGGCTCCAGCCCACGGAGTTCAGCGACATCGTCGCCACCAACGCGCTGTTTAGGCCCGGGCCCATCGGCAGCGGCATGGTGGACGACTTCATCGACCGCAAGCAGGGGCGCAAGAGGATCGACTACGCCCATCCCGACCTGGAGCCCTACCTCGCAGAGACCTACGGCGCCGTCGTCTACCAGGAGCAGGTCATGCAGGTGGCCTCGGTCCTGGCCGGCTTCGACCTGGGCCAGGCGGACCTGCTCCGCCGCGCCATGGGCAAGAAGAAGCCCGAGGAGATGGCCAAGCAGCGCGAGGCCTTCCTGGCGGGCGCGAAGACCAAGGGCTACGACGCCGCCAAGGCCGGCGAGGTCTTCGACCTGCTGGCCTACTTCGCCGGCTACGGCTTCAACAAGAGCCACTCGGCGGCCTACGCCGTGCTGTCCATGCGCACGGCCTGGCTCAAGACGCACCACACGGCCGAGTACCTGGCGGCCTGCATGACCAGCGAGATGGGCAACACGGACCGTATCGTGGTCTTCATGAACGAGTGTCGCGACCGCGACATCGAGGTGGTGCCGCCCGACGTGCAGCGGAGCCACTCGGACTTCCGCGTGGACGGCGGGCGGATACTCTTCGGCCTCTGCGCCGTGAAGAACGTGGGGCTCGGGGCCATCGAGGAGATCCTGCGGGCGCGCGAGGCGGCGGGGCCCTTCGAGGACCTCTACCAGTTCTGCGAGTCCATCGACCTGACCCGCGTCAACCGCAAGGTGCTCGAGAGCCTCGTCTGCGCGGGCGCCATGGACTCGCTCGGCCCCAACCGGCCCAGCCTGCTGGGCGCCCTGGACGAGGCCCTGGCCTCGGCGCAGGGGAAGCAGCGCGAGCGGGCGGCGGGCCAGTTCAGCCTGCTCGACGCCCTGGGCGACGAGGAGCAGCGCCAGGTGCGCAAGGCCGTGACCGTCCTGGCCGACTGGGACCGCAAGGAGAAGCTGGCCCGCGAGAAGGAGATGCTCGGCTTCTTCGTCAGCGGCCACCCCCTGGACGACCTGCGCGAGACGGTGCTGGCCCTGCCCGTGGCCAACGCCGCCAGCCTCAAGGAGCTGCCCGACCGCACCGAGGCGCGCACGGTGGGCATCGTCACCGCCCTCAAGCGCAAGATCGACAGCAAGGACCGGACGATGGCCTTCCTCACCGTCGAGGACTACCTGGGCAGCTACGAGGTCATCGCCTTCAGCTCGGTCTTCGGCGACTGCCAGGCACGCCTGCAGGTGGACGCCATCATCGCCCTCGAGGGGCGCACGAACCTCATGGAGAGCGGGGAGGCCAAGCTGCTGCTCGACCGCGTCCTGACCCTGGACGAGGCGCTGGCCGCCTGGCCGCGCGACGTGCACCTGCACCTGGCGCCGGGCTTCCGCCAGGAGTGGCTGGCCGACCTGGAGCGGGAACTGCGCGCCCACCCGGGTAGCCAGGAGGTCTTCTTCCACCTGCCCGACGCCGACGGCAAGCCCGTGGTGCTTCGCGCCCGCGGCCTGGCGGTGGAGACGGGCGCCTGGCTGGCCGACTTCCTGCGGGCCCATCGCGAGCGGCTGAGCTGCCGCCTGACGCCGCGTCCCCTGGAGCCCGCCCGGAAGGGCGGCTGGCGGGGCAACGGCCGCGGGGGCAACGGCCGCGACGGCCGGTCCCGCGGCGCCGCCGCGCCCTTCTGATTCCGCCGTCGGCGGCGCCCGCCGCCGCGATGCCGATTTCCCGCGCCGCGGGCGGCCCGCCGCCGCCGGCCTAGTGGGGGCCGTCGACCGGTCCGCCGGCGGGCTCCTCGCCCGCCTCGCGCGTCAGCTCCACGATCATGCTGTAATTCAGGAAGAAGGTGGCGCCGCAGTTGCGGCAGGCCACCGGCACCAGGGGGATGGCCAGGGCGGGATCGTCCTTGGTGCCGTCGCGGAACTCCGAGACGCGGAACACGCGGTCGCCCACGGCCCAGGGGCCGCCGTCGCAGAAGGGGCACTTGGGCTCCTTGCCCCACTTGTCCACGAGATTCTTGAAGATGCGCTCGCGCTCGACGACGACGACTTCCTCGCGGTCCTTCTTCATGGCTACCTCTCGGATGGGGGGTGGGCGGACGGGACCTGTCCCATCTGTAGCAGCGTCGCCGGGGTGCGTCAACGGCCCCGGCGGCCGCCAACCCCTTGCGCGACAACGCCCAACTTTCACTTTACGTATGCGGCGGCCCTACCTAGACTGCCGCCGGGCCCGGTGCGATGGGGCGCCGGGCCACTTGACGAGGCATCGAGCATGACAGCGAAACGGGTGAGAGAAAGCGATTTCGACGAGGAGACCCTCGACCTGTTCGACGGCGGCGGGGTGCCGCCGGCGGGCGGCGGCGCGAGGGCCGAGACCGTCCTGGCCGGCCCGCGGCAGTCCGGATCGCGGACCGCGGGCGGCGCCGGGCGCGGTGCCAAGAAGGCGGCCACGAAGCAGGCCGCCAAGGCGTCGCGGGACCGGAAGGCGGTCGAGCCCAAGCAGGCGGCGTCCGAGAAGACCCGCGCCAGGAAGGCGGCGCCGAAGAAGGCGTTGCCCGAGAGGAAGCGGGCAGGGAAGGGGGAGTCGGAGACGGCGGCGGCCGAGGAGGCGGCGGCTTCGTCGCCGGACGCGGCGGCGCCGGCCGGCGCCGGCACGTCGCCTGCGCCCCGGCCCCGCAAGAAGCGCAACGGGCGGAACGCCGAGCAGCTCGCCAAGGGTCAGCGCGAGATCTCCATCAGCGAGTTCTTCACCAAGAACCGGCACCTGCTGGGCTTCGACAATCCCACCAAGGCCCTGCTGACCACCGTCAAGGAGGCCGTGGACAACAGCCTCGACGCCTGCGAGGACGCGGGCGTGCTGCCGGTGATCCGCGTCGAGGCGCGCCAGACGGCGGAGAACCGCTACAAGGCGGTCATCGAGGACAACGGGCCCGGCATCGTCCGCGCGCAGATCCCCAAGATCTTCGGCAAGCTGCTCTACGGCTCCAAGTTCCACACCCTCAAGCAGAGCCGCGGCCAGCAGGGCATCGGCATCAGCGCCGCCGGCATGTACGGGCAGCTCACCACCGGCAAGCCCGTGGTCATCACCAGCCGCACGGGCCCGCGGGCGGCGGCCCGGCGCTTCGAGGTGAAGATCAACACGCGCAAGAACGAGCCCATCGTCACCGACGAGCGCGAGGTGGACTGGCCCGTCGAGCACGGCACGCGCGTGGAGATCGAGCTGGAGGCCATACACAAGCGGGGCCGCCGCAGCATCGACGACTACCTCGAGCAGACGGCCGTGGCCAACCCGCACCTGGAGCTGACCTACGTCGATCCCGGCGGCGACGAGATCCGCTACCCGCGCGTCATCGACGAGCTGCCCGCCGAGGCGCGGGCCATCAAGCCGCACCCCTACGGCGTCGAGCTGGGCGCCCTGCTGGCCCTGGCGCACGAGAGCCGCAGCCGAAACCTGCGCGGCTTCCTCCAGGAGGAATTCAGCCGCGTGGGCCCGCGCGTGGCCGACGAGATCCTCGAGAAGGCGATGCTCTCCCCGTCGGTGAAGCCGCGCCGTCTCAAGCGGGACCAGGCCGAGCAGCTCCTCACTGGCATCGGCAAGACGAGGATCATGAATCCGCCCACCAATTGCCTCTCGCCCATCGGCGCCGAGGAGCTGGAGGCGGGCCTGCGCAAGGTTGTCGAGGCCGACTTCTTCGCGGCCGTGAGCCGCAAGCCCGCCGTCTACCGCGGCAATCCCTTCCTCGTGGAGGCGGCACTGGCCTGGGGCGTCGCGGACATGGGCGGCGACGACCTGGCCGTCCTGCACCGCTTCGCCAATCGCGTGCCCCTGCAGTACCAGCAGGGGGCATGCGCCATGACCAAGGCCGTGCTGGGCACGGCCTGGAAGGGCTACGGGCTGCACCAGGCGCGGGGCGCCCTGCCGGCGGGGCCGCTGGTGGTCCTGGTGCACATCGCCAGCGCCTGGGTGCCCTTCACCAGCGAGAGCAAGGAGGCCGTGGCTTCCTACACAGAGATCCTCAAGGAGATCAAGCTCGCCCTGCAGGACTGCGGCCGCCGCCTGGGCCGCCACATCCGACAGGGCAAGCGCCAGGCCGAGGCCGTCAAGAAGCGCGACTACATCGCCAGCTACATCCCGCACATCGGTGCGGCCCTGCGCGAGATCCTCGGCCTCAGCGAGAAGCGCGAGCAGCAGATCGTCACCACCCTGACCGACACCCTCGAGCGCAGCCGCAAGTTCTAGTAGGAGGCAGCCGTGCCCCGCCGCAAGGTCATCCGCAAGATCCGCGACCAGGCCCGCGACGTCGAGCGCAGCGTCGTCGCCGGCGGCAAGCCCAGCCTGCGCTTCCCCGTGCGCAGCCTGGCCAACGTCCGCTACGATCCGGCCAAGGGCCACTTCACCATGAAGCGCGGCACCAAGGAGCGTACGCTCACCGTAAGCACGGTGAAGACCTTCGCGCAGACGCTGCGCATGATGTCCCTGTCCAAGGAGCTGGTGGAGAGCGACGACATCGCCACCAAGCGGGAGGCCTACTACGTCTCCAAGAACTGGGGCGACGCGCGCTTCCGCGAGCAGCCCGAAAGCGACGCCGTCATGGACGACGTGGAGGCCCTCTTCGCCGTCAACCGCGAGCAGCTCGGCTTCGTCCCCGAGGAGAAGGGCGGCGACGTGGCCGGCCGCCTGGTGGTGGTGGATCGCGATCCGGACTCGGGGCGCAAGCTGCGCATCGATTGCACGAAGTTCGGGAGCGGCGCCTACTCGGTCCCCATCAGCGTCGAGCACCTGGAGTTCGAGACGAAGGCCGCCTTCATCCTCGCCATCGAGACGGCCGGCATGTTCCAGCGCCTGGTCAAGCACAACTACTGGAAGACGGCCAACTGCATCCTCGTCAGCATGGGGGGCGTGCCCACGCGCGCCTGCCGGCGCTTCATCCGCCGCCTGGCCGACGAGAAGAACCTGCCCGTCTACGTCTTCGTGGACGGCGATCCCTACGGCATCACCAACATCTACCGCACGCTGAAGGTGGGCAGCGGCAACGCCGCCCACCTCAACGAGTACTTCTGCGTGCCGCAGGCCCGCTTCCTGGGCATCACGCCCGCCGACGTCACCGACTACGACCTGCCGACCCACCCCCTCAAGGAGGTGGACGTCAAGCGGGCGCGGGACGCCCTCAAGAACGATCCCTTCATCGGCCACTACAAGCAGTGGCAGCGCGCCCTGGAGACCATGATCAAGATGGGGGTGCGCGCCGAGCAGCAGGCCCTCGCCAAGCACGGCCTGAACTACGTCATCGACACCTACCTGCCCCAGAAGCTGTCCCGGCCCGAGCGCTTCCTCCCGTGAGGCCGGGGGAAAGGAAGGTCCCATGCGACGCGCGATCCTGAGCGCCGTGCTGCTCCTCGCCTCCGCCCCGTCCGCCCTGGCCCAGGGCGAGGCGCCCGCCTACGATTACAGCGACGTGGGCCTCGACGCCGACTTCGGCGGCGGCATCGAGAGCGACTACCTGGTGGACAGCCCGGCGGCGGCCGTCCTGCGCCACGGCAATTACCGCCTCGGCTGCCGCATGATGGCCGGCGGCTCGGTGGTGGCCCGCGCCGAGGTGGGCATCAAGGACCGCCTCTCGGTGGGGGTCTCCTGGGGCCTGCTCAACCTGCTCGGCCGAGACGACATCGACTCCTACGAGCGCACGGGCCTGACGGCGCGCTTCCTCCTGGTGGAGGAGATGGCCTGGCCGGCCCTCGTCATCGGCTTCGACAACCAGGGCTACGGCGGCTGGGACGAGGATCGCGAGCGTTACGAGCGCAAGAGCAAGGGCTTCTTCCTCGCCGGGACGCGGAGCTGGTACGGCCCCATGGGCACCGACGTCGCCACCACGGCGGGGATCAACTACTCCCTGGAGACGGAGGACGAGGACAGCCCCGACGCCTTCTTCGGCCTGGAGGTGGACTTCGACCGCCAGTTCGCCCTGCTGGTGGACTACTCCCTGGGCCTGGACGACAACGAGGACGAGGATCCCGACGTCTACGGCGACGGCCTGGGCTGGCTGGACGTCGGCATGCGCTGGAACGTCCAGGAGAGCGTGCAGTTCAAGTTCTTCTTCCGCGACCTGCTCGGGAACTACGCCGGCGATCCCACCGTGAACCGCCAATTCCTGGTATCCTACCAGGGCAGCTTCTAGGGGGAGCGCGTGCCGGGATCCTACCTGGACTTCGAGAAGCCGCTGGTGGAGCTCGAGAGCCGCATCGAGGACCTGCGGACCCTCGCCGACGGCCAGGACCTGCAGGTCCGCGACGAGCTGCGCCGCCTGGAGTCCAAGGCCGAGGGCCTGCGCCGAAAGGTCTACGGCGACCTCAGCCGCTGGCAGCGCGTGCTGCTGGCCCGCCATCCGGCCCGCCCCTACACCCTCGACTACGTGGAGCGCGTCTTCACGGACTGGACGGAGCTCCACGGCGACCGCCTCTACCGCGACGATCCGGCCATCGTCGGCGGCATGGCCCGCCTGGACGGCGAGCCGGTCATGGTCATCGGCCACCAGAAAGGCCGCGAAACCAGGGACAACCTCGCCCGCAACTTCGGCATGCCGCACCCGGAGGGCTACCGCAAGGCCCTGCGCCTCATGGAGACGGCGGCGCGCTTCGGCCGGCCCGTCATCACCCTCATCGACACGCCGGGGGCCTACCCGGGCGTGGGCGCCGAGGAGCGGGGGCAGGCCGAGGCCATCGCCCGGAACCTGCGCGAGATGGCGCGCCTGCCCGTGCCCGTGATCGCCGTCGTCACCGGCGAGGGGGGGAGCGGCGGCGCCCTGGCTCTGGCCGTCGGCGACCGCGTCCTCATGCTGGAGCACGCCGTCTACGCCGTCATCAGCCCCGAGGGCTGCGCCTCCATCCTCTGGAAGGACGCCGCCCGGAAGGAGGAGGCCGCCGAGGCCCTGCGCCTCACCAGCGAGGATCTGGCCCGCCAGGGCGTCATCGACCGCATCGTCAGCGAGCCCCTGGGCGGCGCCCACCGCGACGTGGACGCCATGGCCGCCGAGCTGCGGCGCGTCCTCGTCGAGGAGCTGGCCGCCCTGCGCGGCCGGGAACCCGCCGACCTGGTCGCCGGGCGCCTGGACAAGTTCACCCGCATGGGCACCTGGCGCGAGGAGGCCGCGCCGTGAGGGCCGGCCGGCCCGACGCGGGGGCCCGCCCCGGCCGCGGCGGCGCCGTCTTGATTTCGGGGCCCAAAGACGGTATCCTTCGGGACCCAGTCAGTGAACTCCCCCTCCCCTGGGGGGAGGGCCCGCCGGGGCCGCCACGTCATTCCCTGCCACATCACGCGAACGCGACACGAGCGCGCGCCGGGCGCCGCCGTGGGATCTGCGATCCCGCCGGCGGGCGGCGGCCGCGCCGCGAGGAGCCCTGATGGACCTGGACGAGAAGCTGCTGGCCCTGCTCGCCTGCCCGCTCTGTCGCGGTCCCCTGGAGCACGAGCCCGGGACGGCGCGCCTGGTGTGCCGCGCCTGCCGCAAGGCCTGGCCCGTCCGCGAGGGCGTGCCGGATCTCCTGCCCGAGAGCGCGGCGGACCTGGAAGCCCGGGAGGGCGCCCGTGACTAGGCGCGCCGCGCGCTTCGGAACCTGCCTGGCCCTGGCCGGCCTGGCGGCCTTCGCGGGTCTCGCCGCGGCGGGGCCGGCCGCCGTCGGCTGGGAACGCTCCGGCCGGGACGCCGTGCTGCTCGTGACGGCCGGCGCCGCCGCCGACAGCCTGAGCTTCACGGTGGCCCTGCCGCCCGCGGGCGGCTGGCGCCTCGCCGGCCTGAGCCTGGACGGCCGCGAGGCCGATCCGGCAGGACTGGTGCGCCTCGCGGAGCCCGCCGTCTTCCGCCGCGTCCGCGTAGGGCGGCTGGCCTTCACGCCGGGGGGACGCCCCTGGCGCGAGGCCGCCATCCGCCTGGCCTTCGACGCTGCCCCCGCGGCGGGTGAAGCCGCGGCCGGCGACGCCCTGCTGACGGCCGCCCTGGTCAATCCCGGCGAGGCGCGGCGGATCGCGACCGCGCCGGCGCGGCGCGTGCGCGGCTCCCGCGCCGACGAGCTCTTCGACGGCAGCGGCCGCTGGCTGCGCGTCGACGTGGAGGAGAGCGGCCTCTACGCGCTGGACTACGAGACCCTCGCCGCCTGGGGCGTGCCCGCGGGCGCCGACGCGGCCACCTTCCGCGTCCTGGGCACCCTGGGGCGCGAGCAGCCCTTCCCCGTGGGGGGCGGCGGCTCCTGGGAGCGCGGCTGGACCCTGACGGAGATCCCGCTGCAGGTCGTGGGCGGCGACAGCTTCGGTCCCGACAGCGAGCTGCGCTGCTACCTGCCCGGCGCGGTCGGTTTCGCCACGGAGCGCGATCCCGCCGCCGCCTGGGAGGATCACTTCCGGCACCCCTACTCGCCCTGGGCCAGCTACTGGCTCACCTGGGGCGGCGCGCCCGGCGCCCGCGTGGACAGCCTCGACGCGGCGCCCACGGGGCTGGATCCCGTGGCCGCGAGCCTGCCGGTGCGCCTGCGGCGCGAGCAGAACCAGATCTACTCGGCCCGCTACCTGCACGAGGACGGCTGGGGCTGGTATTACTTCACCCACAACGACGTGCCCGTCCTGTTCCAGGACACCTGCGCCCTGCTGTGGCCCGCGGCGGACCGTCCCTTCCGTCTCCGCGTGGGCTTCGACATGGACACCAGCAACCAGCACCACGTCCTGGGCTACCTGGACGCCGCCGACGCCGACCACCTCTTCTTCGACGAGATCTTCGGCTACTCCTCGCAGGCGATCCTCGACGGAACCCGCGACCTGCCGGCCGACATCGAGGGCCGCGAGCTGTGCACCTTCCTCCTCTCCCTGCCCAAGGACCTGGGCGACGACAGCGGCTACCTGCTCTGGTACGAGGTCCACTACGAGACGCGGCCGCGCACGCGCTTCTCGCGGGCCCTGGACCTCTACGTCCCCGACGCCGCCGCCTCGGCGGAGCTGCGCGCCAGCGGCTTCACGCACCGCCCGGAGGTCTGGGACGTCACCGATCCCACGGCGCCGCTGCGCCTGACCGGCGGCGCGTGGGAGGGCGACAGCCTCGCCTTCCGCCTCGACACGCACTCGCGGCGGCATCTGATCGTCGTCGACCCTCTGGCGAATCCCGGCCTGGGCTTCAAGGCGCCCCTGGCGGTGCGGCAGTTCCAGCCGGCGCTCCTGCGCAACGACGCCGCCGCGCCCCACCTCGTCGTCGTGGCCTTCGATGACTTCCTGGCCGACGCCCGGCGCTACGCCGCCTGGCGCGAGGACCGCTATCCCGGCCAGCCGGCGGGCGAGGTGGAGGTGGTGGCCGCCAGCGACATCTGGGCGAACTTCGGCGGCGGCATGCAGGACGTGGCGGCCCTGCGCAACTTCGTCAAGTACCGCTACGACGCGGACGGCAGCCGCCTGGAGGCCGTGCTGCTGCTGGGGGACGCCGACAGCGACTACCGCAACCATCTGAACCGGGAGACCCTGGGGGACGGCACCAACAGCCTCGTGCCGGCGCTGAGCGACCGCTTCCGCAGCGAGTCGCTCTACTACAACGAGTACTACACCACGGACGACTACATCTGCAGCCTGGACGCGGCCGACGACGAGACCGATCACGCCGTTCCCGACGTGGCGGTCGGCCGCCTGCCGGCGGCCAGCCGGGAGTCCGCCGCCCGCATGGTGGACGCCGTCATCGGCTACGAGGGCGCGCACCCCGCCGATCCCTGGCAGGACCGCGTCGTGCTGGCCGCCGACGACTACTTCTACCACTGCCAGGCGGACAGCCCCGACGGCATCAACCACACGGGGCAGGCCGAGCGAGTGGCGGCGGAGTTCCCACCGGCCCTGGACATCGAGAAGATCTACCTCTGCGAGTACGACTGCGACTACGCCGGCTTCAAGACGCGGGCTCAGCAGCGTCTCTTCGCGGCGCTGGACGAGGGCGTGCTCCTGTTCAACTACGTGGGCCACGGCGGCAACGACACCCTGGCCGACGAGCAGCTCCTGCTCACGGCCAGCCTCTACTCCCTGGCCAACGGGCTGCGCCGCTTCGTCTTCGTCTCGGCGAGCTGCAACGTGGGCGAGTACGACGATCCCGACAACGTCAGCATGACCGAGACCATGCTGGACCTCGACGACGGCGGCGCCATCGGCACCGTGGCCTCCACGGCGGTCTCCGGCGCCGGCTTCAACAACCTGCTCAACCGCTTCTTCCTGCAGCACCTCTTCCCGGGGCGCCAGATGGCGCCGCGCACCCCGCTGGGGGCGAGCCTGCTGCTTGCCAAGGTGGATACCCAGGCCTACTACGGCGGCAGCCAGGGCCACCAGAACGAGCGCTACGCCCTGCTGGGCGATCCGGCCCTGGACCCGGTGGCCGCCGACCTGACCATCGCCTTCGACACGGTGCCGGACACCCTGCGGGTGGGCGGCACGGTCCTGGTGGCCGGGCGCGTGCTGCGGGACGGAGAGACGGCGACGGACTTCGCGGGCGACCTCTGGCTCAGCGTCCGGGCATCGGCGGACACCAGCGGGCACGACTGGTTCACGGGCTACACCTGGAACCACCAGGACTACCACCTGCCCGGCCCCGAGATCTTCCGCGGCCGCCTGCAGGTGAGCGCGGGCGCCTTCGCCTCGCCGTCGCTCTTCGTGCCCGGCCTGCCCGACTCGGCCCTGGGTCCCTACGGGCGCATCCGGGCCTTCGCGGTGGGGGACGGCGAGGAGGCCGCGGGTCGCTGCGATTCCCTGCCGGTGGTCACGGGCACCCTGCCCGGCGACGAGACCCCGCCTGTGGTGCGCCTGCGCCTCGCGGGCGGCGCCACCCACGCGACGCCGGGCATGGAACTCGTCTTGCACGTCGAATCGGAGACGGGCGTCAACCTCGTGGGACACAATGCCCACAACGCCATCTTCCTGGAGTACGCCGAGGCCGGCGAGGTGGAGAACCTGACGGACCAGTTCGAGTACGACTGGGGCAGCGCCACGAGCGGCGAGGTGCGGACGACCCTGCCCGCCGGTCTGCCGGAGGGCGACAATACCCTGGTGGCCTCCGTGGCCGACAACCTGGGCAACGTGGGCCGCGACACCCTGCGCGTGGCCATCTACGAGGAGGGGCGGGCGGACCTCATGGCGGTGCAGCCCTTCCCCAATCCCTTCGCGGGCCGCTGCCTGATCACCTTCGACGTGACGGCTCCGGCCAGCGTCGAGTGCACGCTGTTCACCCTGTCGGGCCGGCGCCTGCGGCGCCTGGCCCTGGATTGCCCCGCCGCCGGACGCTTCGCCCTGGAATGGGACGGCCGCGACGAGGCCGGAGACCAGGTGGCCAACGGCACCTACCTCTACCGCGTCACGGCGTCCCTGGGCGATGACGGCGCCCGCAAGCGCGAGGAGACGGGCGCCGTCGTGAGGATGCGGGAGTGATCTTGACCGGCCCCCCATGAGGGCCTATATTGCCGAGAATCAAGCCTTTCGGAGGAAAAAACTGATGAGCCGGATCCTGATGCGCCCCCCTGCGATCCTGTTGACCGGACTGCTGCTTCTCCTGGGGGCCGCGCCGGCCGCGGCGAGCGTCGCGGGCGCCCAGTGCCTCCAGATCCCCCCGGGCGCGCGCGCGAACGGCCTGGGCGAGGCCTCGGTGGCCCTGGCCGACGACGCCACCGCCGCCTGGTGGAATCCGGCCGGGCTGGGCTTCATGCGCGGCAGGACCCTGGGGCTGATGCACAGCAAGCTGCTGGCCGGTTTCGACATCGACGACATCTACTACGAGTACGCCGGCTGGGTGCACCATCTCGAGGGCGTCGGCACCTACGGCATCAGCTTCATCTTCCTGAACTACGGCGAGAGCCCCATCACCTCGGACAGTCCCGACGTGGAGGGCTACTTCAGCTCCTACGAGTTCGCGCCGGTGCTCAGCTACGGCCTCCAGCTCGACGACAACACCGCCGTGGGCGTCAGCATCAAGTACGTGCGCGTCGATCTGGCGCCGGCCCACGCGGTGCACGATCCCGGTGCCGGCGAGGGCGCGGGATCCTCAGTGGCCGTGGACGTGGGCGTCCTGCGCCGCTTCGGCCGCCTGAGCCTGGGCGCCGCCGCCACCAACTGGGGCCCGAACATCAGCTTCATCAACGAGGAGCAGAGCGATCCCATGCCGCGCCACCTCAAGGCGGGCGCCGTCTACACCTTCTACGAGGGCGATTACGGCGTGGGCATCGTCAACCTCGACGTCAACCAGATGGTGGTCTCCGGCGGCCCCTTCACGGCCGGCGGCGGAACCGAGTTCCAGTACATGGACCTGATGGCCCTGCGCGTGGGCTACGTCTACGATCCCGACGGCTACATCGAGGACTGGACCTTCGGCGGCGGCTTCCACGTGAACCTCAGCGGCCGCGACTTCTACTTCGACTACGCGAGCATCCCGCAGTACGAAGACCTCGACCGGGTCCACCGCTTCTCCTTCGAGATGCACTTCTAGTCATCGAGGATCCGCCCCCTGCCGGCAAACAGGAGGGAGCCCGTCTTCAT
>Ga0272442_10008709_pt1 | contig 12800 bp, 4 predicted proteins | sample SSMForm2O_FD_200262 | JGI IMG/M metagenome (GOLD analysis project Ga0272442, IMG submission 200262) | Marine sediment archaeal communities from Little Sippewissett salt marsh, Falmouth, MA, United States - SSM-Form-2O | ecosystem: Environmental > Aquatic > Marine > Wetlands > Sediment ... | reverse complement strand
GCCCCGTTTCGCTCGAGAACAATATAATCATTCCTGTTGAAATCATCAGCCTGCGGGTCAGGCAGATTCCCGTGCAGGATGAAAGCGGTTTCCGACGTATTGCCGCCACTGCCGGCCGGAAGTTTCTGCATTTCCATGGCGGTTAATTCCATGATCAATGCATTCCGATCAAGATGTTTCAGCTCGCGAACCTCCACCTGGGCTTTGGACGGCAGGACAAACAGACGCCCGGTATAGTCCCGGATATTGGCCATGGACTCCGCCCTGCTCAGTACTGTAATACGGTCTTTGAGAAGCATGGGCTGATTCACAGGAAGCCAGATCTCCTGAAACGGCTCCCGGACCGCAATTTCCCCTTTTAACGGGATCAACTCACATTTTTCCTGGCCAGTCAACAGTTCAGCGGATAAAAGAAGCGTGAAAATCAAAAATACATGTTCTTTTTTCATTTTACATACTCCTCGGCGTTTATCAATATCCTTTTATTTTTCCCCTCTTTGTTCAGGATGCTGAATAATTCTGAGCCTGTCTTCGTTATTTACATCGCATCGACTATTTTGAACCACCCCTGAACCAATCCACCCTTTTCAATGCCGTATCTGTGATACAGACTCAGTGCGGAATGCCATGAATCATGAAAATCCCGGTCCTTTTCCGTCAGTTCAAGCGGGATATAGCATCTTGACTCCCTGGTATCCGTATACCGGACGATATAATTCTGCAGGTTCTCTCCCCTGCCCAGTACATCGGACGGCGCCAGCTGCGTGTCCATGAGCACAAATACATGCCCCATCTCCGTTTCCGGAACATGATACACGATGAATGAAGCCGCGACACCAACACTCTGCAGAAATGACACCATCAGGACAGCAATATCTTCACAATCACCGGTTCCGGAACTCAGAACTTCAACAGCATACTGGCTGTGATCCTGACGGTGATGAAGCGGTCTGGGATCAGGAACATATTGAATGGAATCCCGGATATACTCATAAAAAACAGATGCGACTGAGACCGGATCCATGCGTTCGCCTCTTTTTTTCATGTCCGAAATCATTGCCCTGGTTTGACGCACAATCATTGCTTCACCGGGCTGGACAAAATAAACCAGATCGTCCGGATTGCCTGACCAGTCATGCCTGTCCTTGATTTCAAATGCAAGCTGGGTCTGGACAACCTGTTTTTTGCGCCGATATGCCTTGATTTCCATGGAATATTGATATTGACCCGGCTGCCACTGGCTGAGCTGTACCGGCATCGGGATGTCAAAGATCTCCTGGCCTGTTGTTTGTATTGATTGCGTCAATGTAATCGTTGGCAGTTTTGCCCCGGTCATGATGATGCTCAGATCCACAGGATCGCTGGTGATATTATCCAGAACCATTCGGGCGAGCACATTGGATTTACCGTTTTCAATATGATACGGATAGAAAAACGGCTCTGCAAGTGTCAGGGAAACCAGGTTGATCATCTGTTCGAAGCGTTCCGGTGAGAAAGCCATATCCACCCGGCAGACCCGGTCCCTGACAGAATATGAGGTAAAAAAATCCAGTCCTTTGAGATACCCTCCGATACCCATCTGAAAATCCGCAGTACCGTATTCAGGGTGCCGCGAAACAGATCCTGCAAATGTCCATTTCCGGGTCCGGTAATCGACAGCCATCTGAATATTATCCGCGTGATTCCTGGACCGGTTGCTCAATGCCAGACGAAGCTGACCTGTCGGCTGCCATTCACATGCAACCAGGGGCCACACCGTATCAATCCCCCGTTCATTCCAGAATGTCCACTCTGTTTCTGATGGCAGATCCGAGTCAATATGGGTGCGACTGGTTAAATATACAACCGGGCATGTCATCACACCAATATGGCATCTGTCATTCAGCGAATGGAACCATCCCAGCCTGTATATAAACTCTACTCTCTGCTCATTGAAACGGACGGCATCATCGGTTTCACCCAAACGGAGAGGATTATATCTCCTCAGGCTGTAATGCATCTCCAACTGATGACCGATGATAAAAGGATGCTGATGACCGACATTAAAGAGGATGGATTGATTTTTCTGTTCCAAATCATACAGTCCGCCGGCTGCCTCAACATCTTTACGCAATGAGGATGAAATCCAGGCAATCCCCAAACCTGTCGAAATGGACAGGGGATATGAGAAGGATACCAGAAGCGGCCGGCCTGCTGTCTGGGACATACCCGCATGAATCCGGAGATTGTTCCGCATGGCCAGCAAAGCCGGATTGCCCAGCGGTGCAAATGGTTCCTTCAGGTCAACCATCCCGCGGTCATAAACCGAAGACCGGGCAGTCTCCGGATCACCGGCATAACCTGATACACACAGTATCACGATGGATACCAGAATTTGACTGTATGTCACCCTGATAAACCGGATATTCCCCCCTGTACGTCTCCCCTGGACAGTGCGGGTGCCCTCCTGTATTAAAAAAACATCATAATCCGGATATTCCATGAACGGAATATACGGTTATCCACAATATAAACAGAATAGGGCGGCTCCTGGGGCCATGCAAACACGGAGTCGGCATAACGCTGTGCATCATGTATGAATGCAACACGCAAAGACTGCCACGGCTGCCAGTTCAGGATCCATCTCATCTGCCACTCCGGATCTCCCGCATTCCGGAGTCCGGATGAATAGACAAACCATTCTCCATGCCAGTTCAGCTCCCAGTTCCGCCACAATCCCAGGCGCAGGCCGGCTGTATATCGCCAGCAATTGTTGTTTACCGGTCTGAGAATCCAGTTCGTATGGGCGCCCAGATCCTCTGATATCAGAAACCGCAGAAAATCGTCATTCGTTTTCTCAATGGATATATGACCTGCATATACCTCGGCACTGACCATAAGCGGCGCGAGGATAGGATCATAATACTGATCGAAGGATGTCAACCGTGCCCATCCGTACCTGGATTCCAGCATGCGGTTATAGGTATATGAGCCGAATCTCAATTGAAAGCTGTTTTCCCACTCGCCTCTGTTCAACGGTTCATCCAGCCCGTCGGAAGCTGCAGCGTCCGGACCGGCAGCCGGACTGTTGTCCTTCATGCTTCCGTATTCATAATGACTAATGAATCCCGTTTCAAAATGATCCGAGATTCCGTACCGGATCTGCAATTCATTCCGAAACATACGGTCATCCAGTTTCAAATGCCTGGTCAACCGGGACGGGATATCGATATCATCATCTCTCCTGCTTTCAAATAACTCTGTCCGCAAATCCAGAGCATATGAAAATCCCCATTTCCCCCCCCGCAGCCGGTTTCCAAACAGGCCCCTGGCATTGGCCAGGAACAGCGCCCGTGAAGGGCCCGAACTGGCGGGCAGCCAATGAATTGCGTATTTTCCTGCAATCCTTCTTCCTGACATGTCGCGAAAATTGTACTCGGGAGACGTTTCCCGGCCATCTTTTATAAAATATTCCGCCTCCAGTCGCGAAAAAAAATCCGGTCCCGTGATCCAGTCCACACCGGATATGATTTGAAAATCCGTGCTTTCCAGCCCCCCCCTGGTATCTGTTTCCAAATTCTGCCATGTGTTATCCAAAAAAAGATTTTCAATATTCAACCACAAATTGATAACATCCGTCACTCCATAACGTATTCGTATATCCGTATTGTATTCATTTTCCGTCTCACCGGAAATCACGGCCAGTGGTGACACATCATCACTCAATATTCTGGCATAACCATCCTTCCGGCTGTTTAACAGTTGCAGATGAAAGTTCATCATCACCTGTCCGTGTCTCAGCATCGGATCTGCCGTTTCGGTGTAATGCATCCATTTCAGTGACGCATCAACGGGACGGAGAACACCGGAACCGGACAGAAAAATTCCCTGCAAGGCAAAATTCTGTCTTTTCTGATTGTCTTCCTCATAACGATCGCCCATAAAGTGACTGTTGTATTTGGAACGGCGATTCCAGATTTCCAGCGACGGGAAAAACTGCAGACCTTTCACAGGCCGGATCTGTCCCTCGACAAATGTCGTATTGCTCACCGGATCGGTCTGGTATACAAGATCTTCATCAGTCCCCATTTTTCTTAAAGATATATTGTGAGAGAACCGAAATGCAGCATGCGGATTCAGATAATAATACAGCGCCGGAATGGACTCAAATGTCTGGCGCCCCTCTGTCTTTTCTTCGATGTACTGGTCAAAATGCGCGCCAAATCCACGGATCATCCGGCCGGAATAGTAATCCAGCCCGTTGAAACCATCCGCATACAGGGTATCCAATCCGGCATCCCCGCCCTGTCCCGGAACAGGTGAGAGACAGACAGATAACCAGATCAATATCAAAAATTGAACGATTCTGAGTACCGGAGCACACCCATGGCTGCTTTGACAGGAGACGGAATCGGTATGCATGCTTCCCACCATTCTGAATAAACAAGAAGATCCATTGCTTCTGATGCCGATTTTCCGCCAATGAGACAATCGCTGACTATGTAACAACGGGAATGGAACACATCCGGCTTCTCCCTTCCCGTCATCACTTCACATTCAGAGACAATCAGCGCACCAGAAGCATTTTATGTGATTTGACAAAAGTTTTTGTTACGATTCTGATGATATAAATACCGGACGGCATCATCATTCCGGCGGCACTGCGGCCGTCCCAAATAACGGAATGATATCCGGCTTCCTGATGATTATTCACCAATGTAATGATTTCATTCCCCAGCATGTCATAAACAATCAGTTTCACAGTCACATGCTCCGGCAAATCATACCGAATCGTGGTCTCGGGATTAAAAGGATTTGGATGATTTTGATGCAGGGCAAAGGATGCCGGCACCCTGCTCTCTTCGTAAACCGAAGTGGCTGGTCCCACCTGAATAACAACCAGTCCCGTATCCAGTCCGCCCCGGCCATCACCTACAATATATCCGAATTGATCACATCCCTCGTAGCCGCTTGGTGGAATGTATGTGACTGTCGTATCTCCGGAATTGACGAGAGATATCCCTGTTGTCGCACCTGTGATCAGAGCATTAATTCTCAGCGGATCCCCGTCCGGATCTGAATCATTGGACAGGCAGTTGATTGACCGTATTTCACCGGCAGCAATCTGCACCATATCATCCACGGCCTCGGGATTCCGGTTGCCGGCCGTGATATCAATATGGACCGTAGCCGTATCGGTCCCTCCCCTTCCATCGGAAACCGTATACCGGAATTGATCACTGCCCGTATACCCTGCCGGCGGGATATAGGTGACAGTCGTGTCACCCGAATTGAGGATGGTGAGGCCCAGAGTAGCGATCGTGTTGATTGATGTAATGGTCAGGGCATCGCCGTCGGGATCATTATCATTGCCGAGAAGATGAAGAAGCGTGGCTGTATTCATCATGACCGTGACATGATCATCAGCTGCGGCAGGCACCTGATTGGACGCTGATTCAACAATCATCATGTGTTGATTGGCCGGCACATCCGTCGCATCCCATACAATCCCGCTTGGCCACTCAATACGTATCGAATCCGCCACATTATCATACATCAGACCGAACGTGATTGTCATGTCATTCTGGGCACTGAATCCGGTCTGTGATGATATCTCCCGCATCTGCCAGACAGGGATACCGTCAATGGTGGCCTTCACCCGGATTTTCGCACCAATGGCGCTTTTATTGGATATTGTACCTTTGCACGTAATCTGAATCCAGTTGTTTTTGTTACCCGTGCAGTCATACAGATAATTAAACGATCCTTCCTGGGCCACAAAAAGATTCAGATGCCCGTCTTCATCGAAATCGCACCAGCTGCATCCCCGGCCGGTGATATTGTCCATCGTATATGCAGAAAATCCAAAATCACGATTGTACAAATAGATAAAACAATCTTCATTCCGGTTGGAGACAAAAAGGTCCAGATCGCCGTCCTTGTCGAAATCACCCCAGCAGCTCCCCCGGCTGTGGTCATTGATACTGATGATGACTTCGTTTCGCATTCTTGTGAAGGAACCGTCCCCGTTGTTCTGAAACAGCCCGTTGGCCTGGCCGCTGTTGGCGCATACCAGATCCGGATACCCGTCATTGTTGTAATCCCCCCAGCTGGCGCTGCAGGTCTCTCCCACGGCTGTGGAAACAGGATCCGACAGATCTCTTGTGAACGTGCCGTCACCATTGTTGATATAATAGAAGTTGGCCTCATATCCGGCATTGGCCACGTACAGATCGGCATCCCCGTCACCATCCGTATCGGCCCACACGCCGCATACCGACGATCCGCCGCCGGTGACAATGCTGCCGCCGGTGATTTTTTCGAATGTGCCGTCACCCAGATTGTGATACAGGGCATTGTTCTCGTCCCGGTTGGCCACGAACAGATCCAGATGCCCGTCATTGTCATAATCAATCCACGATGCGCCGTATGAGTTGCCGCCGTCCGTCACGGGCGCCATGTCCGTGACTTTCTCAAAAGCACCCCCGCCGAGATTCCTGTAGAGAAAGTTATCTTCTCCGTCGCGGTTGGCCACATATAGATCCGGATACCCGTTGTTGTCATAATCCCCCCAGGTGCCGGCCATGGAGCGGCCGCCGTCCGTGGTGACCGGATCGCTGGCAATCTCCACCAGGCATGCATTCCCGTTGTGTTCATATAGAAAGTTGTTTTCACCGCCGGCATTGGGCACGAAGAGATCCGGGTCGCCGTCATTGTCATAATCGGCCCAGCTCCCCCCCTGGGAACCGCCTTTGGACTGCTGAAACTGATCATATTCAACGGAAACCATGCCTCTGTAGCGAGTGGTCATGTGCCAGCGGGCAAAATTATAGGAATTGCTCCCTCCGGCCGTATTGAATCCACCGCCTATAAACACCTCATCACCCCGGGCGGAAATGGCCTCCACAAAAGAAATGCCCGTTCCCTGCACGCCGCTCCCCATGGCTTTCCATGTGCCGTCATACATTGCGATGCGGTTCACGGCCACCCCGCCGGCATTTGCAATAACGCCTCCGGCATACACCTTGCCGAAACGGGCCTCGATGGTCAGCGGCGGCTGATCCAGACCGCTGCCCAAAGCAGACCAGCTGCCTCCGTCCCATCTGGCAATCCGGCCGGCGCTGATGCCGCCGGCCTGTGTGAACTCGCCGCCTGCATATACATTTGTCACCGAAGATCCGGAAATGGCATTGACGGCATCATTGACGCCGCTTCCCATGGCGGACCAGTTTGCCCCGTTCCATACAGCAATATGACTGGCAGCCGTACCGCCTGCCGTGGTAAAGGCGCCGCCGGCATAAAGACTGCCGCTGATACAAGCGACACTGCGAACAGTATTGTCCATTCCCGATCCCAGGGCAGACCAGGTATGTCCGTCCCACCGGGCAATATAATGGGCAGTGATCCCGCCGGCCTGGGTAAAGCTGCCGCCGGCATAGGCAATGGTATCTATTGTCGTAATGGAGTGAACCGTGCCGTTGGTACCACTGCCCAGGGCATGCCATTGCGTGCCATCCCACATGGCAATGTTGCTGACAGGTACGCCGCCGGCCAGTGTGAAATTACCGCCCACATACACCAATCCGTCTTCTACAGCGATGGTACTGACAGATCCGTTAATCCCGCTGGCAAGGATGGACCACTCATTGCCGTCCCATCTGGCAATGTGCATGGCCGTTATACCGCCGGCGCGTGTGAAATCCCCTCCCACATAAACACCGCTGTTTCCGGCCGCAACGGCTCGGACAATGCCGTTCACTCCGTATACATCAAAACGGGCATCCCAGTATTCATCCCCGTCCACCGCTAAAAGAACCCGGGGCACTGACAGGATCTGAACAGCCAGGAAAATTTTTATGGACGTATATTTGAGCACGGTGTTCATCACACCACCTCCCGATTATTCAAATATAGACACCAAAGTTGAAAATTTGAACCGCTTTTTTCCGTTTTTCATACTTCCCGGTACACATCCACCACCGGATGCTGGTATACGCCTCAGGTATAAAGACACGCATGTGCCGACTGTTTCATGCCTTAAGTACGTTGTTTTTTTGACGGAATCGCCAATCATCCCGATCTGTCTGGATGCTCTGAAGATCCATTACCTGATCATCTGCATTTTACCGGCCATTATTTCATTGCCCAGTTCCACCAGATAGCAATAAGTCCCCGAAGGCAATGCCGGCCCGCACTCCGAAGTGCCGTCCCATCTCACTTCATACAGACCCGGACCTGAAACCGTCGCATTCAGAACTTTCACCAGCTGGCCCAGGCTGTTATAAATCAGGATACGGGCGGTACCGGCAATCCATGCATTGACTCTGAATTTGATCGTGGTTTCGGGATTGAACGGATTGGGAAAGTTGCCGATCAACTCAAAATTGCGGGGAGTGTTTGCCCCTGTAGTTACTTGTAATTCTCCCTGCTCCTCCACGGCGGTGGGCTCGGCATAACTGGTAAACGGACTGATGACCCCCCAGCTGATGCTCAATTCGATGATCGCATCTTTCAATTCCATGGCTTCCTCTGAATTGGAATTCAGCAAGTAATAATCAACCAGCAGTTTTTCAATTTTCATTTTGGCCCACAATTTGGTCAGGAACTGGTATTCGCTGTGGTTTGTCGCGGCAAGGGCAACGGGATACTCGTATTCAATGGATTCGCCGAAGGCCGTCCCCCGCAGAACAGCTGTCACATTACCCGCTTCCTGATATCGGCCCACCACGATCATCTGGCTGCCCTTGTACAGGTTCGGCAGGGGATCGGGGTACACTTCGGTGATCAAATCCGGAGAAAAACTGAGTTGTGTGCTGAGAAGCACCGGATTTCTGATACGCAGATAAAATTCTGTGATCCGGTTTTCCAGTTCATCATCCTCAAGAAACTCGGCGATTCCCTGATTGTTGTCTGCCAGTTGCGTCAGCAGCTGTTTATTCACTGCCGGACCGATACCGAAAACAAACAGGAAAACATTGGTTTCTGTCTGCTGAATCAGATTCGTAATATGCGAAACCAGCTGATCGGTCGCTGAAATCCCCGTCGTAGGCTTGCCGTCTGTAAAAAAGATGATAATATTGGCCGTATTATCACTGGCAGTATTAAACTGCGGGACGGCCAGATCAAAAGCGCCGGATATATTGGTCAATCCGTTGGCGCTTAATCCGGATATATAATTCAGCGCATCATTCTTATTGGAGGTATTGAATTCGACATGCTGACTGCGGAAGGCCCGCACACCGGTGGAAAAATCAATAATATTAAAGCGATCCCCCTCATTCAAGTGATTCACCACAAATGAGGCGGCATCCCTGGCCTGAACGATTTTTTCCCCCATCATACTGCCGGATCTGTCAATGATAAAAGTGAATACCTTGTCAATCACATCGGTGGTGTTTTCGGGATCCGGCTCGGCGACAAACATCAGGAATCCCCCGTGATTGTCCGGGAGCAGCGCATCATCCATCTTCGTGCTGATACTGAACAGACCCAGCTCATCCTGACTCAGTGTATATATCACCCTGTAATCTTCATCCGCCGCCGCATTGGACGTCAGCGTCTGCAGTGTTGCCGAATTTCCCGTATTCAGCAGAGTGACCAGATCATGGCTGCTTAACAGCTGAATCGATTCAATGGTTCTGGACGATGACAATGTCAGGTCCAGGGTCTGGGTGGCCAGGTAGGTCGCCTGCAGAAGTGTATAATCATTGGGATAGACAAACTGCACATCACCGAACCGGTAACTGAGAAGTTCCACATAGGTCAATTCAATGGTCACAAGCGAATTGGAAGGAAACTTTTGCTCCACCGGATAGTACAGCGGTGTTTCACCCAGATAGGATTTCAGTGTCCAGTCGGTTTCACCTCCCGGACCGGGCAACGTCGTATCCTGGGGGGTGGGAGCGATCGTGGCCGTGTACCACACATCATCTATTTTGTACCTGAGACTGGTAGCGCTGGCATTTTCAGAAAGCGGGAATGCATACTTGATGCTTTTGTCCGAATTATACGGATTGTGAAAAAGCTGCGTGGTGGTCACAACAGCCACCTGATTTTCAATGGACACCCTGACTTCGCTGGATACCAGGGTCAGATATATCCCGTTTTGTCCGTCTATTACGGCCACACCGTTGGCCAGCAGGCCGGTTGCGGCAATTGCAAATACAATGACATTCAGTAACAAGCGTTTCATGACTCCCTCCTGATTGGTTTATTTGATGATCTGAAGTTTTTTCATGGCTGTTTTATTTTCGGATCTGATTTGATAATAATAGGTACCGCTGGAAAGTCCGGAAGCATTAAAAGCAATGTGATGGAACCCGGGTTCCGTATATTGATGATACAAATCAAGGACAGCCTGCCCCAATCCATTAAAAACAAAAATTGTAACCATACCTGTCTTATCAACACAAAATGGAATGGTTGTCGTTGGATTGAAAGGATTGGGATAATTCTGATAAAGTGCAAAGATATGTGGCGACATATGACCATTTGTCACATCTGTTGGATTTTCAACCTGAATAATAACCAGACCGGTATCCAGTCCGCCGATTCCATCGCTGACGATGTAAAAAAACTGATCATCGCCTGAAAAATCAGACTTCGGGGAGAAGGACACGCTTGTATCTCCTGAAGCGATAACGGCTGTGCCAGATGTTCCACTGGTAATCAATCCATCGATTTGTAAATGATTTCCGTCCGGATCAAAATCATTCTCAAGAATATACAACATGACTGCACCTGTTTGAGCCACAACAGACAGTGTGTCATTGACTGCCACGGGCGATCGATTTGGAAGTTTTTCTACAATCCGGAGTCTCTGGTTGGATGCCACACCTGCTGTATCCCATTCGATCCCGCTGGGCCAGATCACTTCAATGGAGTCCACTTCTGAGTCTTCATCCAGTCCAAAAAATGCCATGAGACTGTTCTGGCTGCCGAATCCGGTTTGTGAGGATATTTCTTTCATTTGCCAGACCGGGGTATCATGCAACCAGGTTTTTACTCTGATCCGGGTTCCAATGGCTGACCGGTTTGAGACCGCTCCAACACACTGGATCTGAAGCCATGTATTTTCATTGGGCATTGTGTTGGCATATAACAGATTGATGCCGCCATCGACACACACGAAAAGGTCCGGCTGGCCATCCCGATTATAATCACTCCACCCGCACCCCCGCGAATTGGCTGCTTCCGTTGCATATTGTTCAAATGATCCGTCACCGCCATTCACAAAAAGATGTCCGTTTTCCTTGCGATTGGAGGTAAAAAGATCGACAAAACCGTCATTGTCCACATCCGTCCAGGAAGCACTTCTGCATGCGTATTCTCCTGTCACCAGACAGCCGGACCGGATCAATGAAAATGACCCGTTCCCGTTGTTGTCATACATGAAATCCCGGCCGCCGTTATTGGCCACAAACAGGTCAAGATCCAGATCGTTATCATAATCGGCCCAGCCGGCACCCCACGACTCCCCCCCGTCATCGGCAATACTGCCTTCCATTACTCTTTCGAAAGTGCCATCCCCCTGGTTGGCATACAGAAAATTACATTCCCCGCCGCTGTTGGAAACGAAAAGGTCCGGGTCTCCGTCATTGTCATAGTCGGCCCAGCTGCCGGACATGGAATTTCCGCCATCATTGACAACAGGACCTTCTGTAACAGATGTAAAGGTCCCGTCCCCATTCCCTGAATAGAGCCGGTTGTTCCCGCCGTCCCCATTGGCCACAAAAAGGTCCAGCCATCCGTCCATATTATAATCCACCCAGGCACATCCCCGAGACATATCCGTATCCCCGGCAGGGGCACCCGCCGTCATTCTGATAAATGTTCCCTGACCGCTGTTGTTGTATAAAAAGTTCACGCCATCCGTATTGACCACATACAGATCCAGATCCCCGTCATTGTCATAATCGGCCCAGCTGCCGGCAAATGAGTGGCCGCCATCCGTAACCACGGGACCTGTAGTCACCGATTCAAACATCCCGTCGCCATTGTTGATGTACAGATTATTATTATCTCCCAGATCATTCGCCACAAACAAATCATCATACCCGTCCCCGTTGCAATCTCCCCATGCACATCCCATGGATGAAAAGGCATCCTGTACGATATCACCAGAGGTGATTTTTGTAAAACCATAATAATTTGAAATACAAACAGGTGCAATGGCCTCATACAATTCGGATATCTCCTGTCCGCTTAATGCCCGGTTATACATCACAATATCATCAATCAGTCCTTTATAGTTTCTCAATCCAAAACCGGCTGCATCACCGATATAGACAGGAACCGTATTGAATGTGCTCTGAACCGTCTCAATGCTTTTATTCTCAATCTGTATTCCATCAATGTAGGTTAATATGATATTTTCCGCATGATTGACAACCAACCCGATGTGATGCCATCCACCATCCCATATATTGCCGAAATTTATATTCCTGATGGCGGTTTTGTCATAAACATCACACCAGCAGCTGTCACTGCTTGCCCGGATTGAAAACGGATAAGGCGTACTTAAGGATTCATCCCACTTTTCGATAATTCTTGAAAATCCCGGATCAGATGATTTGATCCACATGAAAACAGACAGACTGTTTAAATGGCTGTCAAATGCCAGTGAAAAAGAATGATCGATTCGAATATAATCATCAATGCCATCCAATGAATATGCGCAATTTTCCTCTCCGAACCGGTCTGTGGTCAATACTGCGCCATTAACGGTGCCATGATTACCGTTACCGCTTTCATCATTTGCATTGCCGTTCATGGGATAATAAGCCACAGGATTTTGGATATCCGGTATGGTGACAGGCGCG
>Ga0272442_10008708_pt1 | contig 12801 bp, 9 predicted proteins | sample SSMForm2O_FD_200262 | JGI IMG/M metagenome (GOLD analysis project Ga0272442, IMG submission 200262) | Marine sediment archaeal communities from Little Sippewissett salt marsh, Falmouth, MA, United States - SSM-Form-2O | ecosystem: Environmental > Aquatic > Marine > Wetlands > Sediment ... | reverse complement strand
TTTCAGGGAAAAATACCAACTGTGCGCCCTGCGATTTAGCCTGGATCACCATCCGGCTGATACGCTCGAGGTTGCCCTCCATGTCCGAATCGACACACCTGATCTGGGCTATTGCCACTTTCACTTTATCCATCGCAACCGCCGTGGAGTTGAATAAAAGAACAAGCAGTTGAAATATCAGAAACAGAACACAAAAAGGAGAAAATCGGGTCGGCAGGAAAACTGCCTTCAGAACTGCGGTCACTGTCTACCTCCTTGCACTGATTGGGGGGGGGAATATCCATCTCACTGCTCATCCGAAAGGCTGTATGATGAGCCGACCCGGTTCCCGCAGCTTTCCAGCCCCGGGCAGTCGGCCGGGGAGCCGTTCGGACAGAGTTTCAATCTAATCGCTTCGGGATAAACTTCAAGTGTCCAGCCGTTTAGTTTAGCCTAAAGAGATTGCACCGGGAATTCCGGTTTTACACTCCCGAACCATTTCCAAATGGCTCGGGTCTTTATATGGTTTAAAAAAGACCGCTCCAAAAAGGCTTGACCGATGCCGGCAATTGTAATAAAATTTAGAGAATTTTCATCTCATACAAGTTTTGGGAACTCACATGACAGGCAGGGTCTCAAAGCAGTCTTTACTGGAATTGCGCGCACCGCCTGCAGGCCGGAGACACCTTTATAATTCCTCCCGATATATGGAGAGGGGTTTTTACTGGCTGGTATGTCTGCGTTGGGTCGCTTGTAGTGGCCTTTTTTTTGTTATTTGGCTCGCTTCCAGCCCCCTCGATGTCCTTTCGAATCCCCGTCCGCTTTATATAATCTGCATTTTGCTCGCCCTTTATAACGCGGTCCTGCTGATCTTTTCCAGAAGGAGTTCCAGGCTTTCGGCAGAATGGATCGAGCGCATCCTGTTCTGGCAGATAACTATCGACCTGATCGCCCTGACACTGCTGCTCTATTTCTCAGGCATTTCGCATAACCCGTTCATCCTTTATTTCGTATTTCATATAATAATCGCCGGTATTCTGCTTCCCGATTTTTACGCCTATCTCGAGGCATCTCTGGCTTCACTGATGGTTGGTGCGGTGCTGGCCTTCCAGTACTGGGGCCTGATCCCCGAACATTCGCTGAACCTGGCTTCCGCAACGAATGGAGATTCAGGCACGTTCCTGCTGGCCCAGTTCCTGGCGCTGAGCAGCACGCTCATTTTCGCAGCCTATTTCACAGTTGCCGTGCTCAGATACGTGAGATACGCCGAGAGCGAGATCCGCCAGAAGGAAAAATTTCTCAGCCTGGGAGAGCTGGTCAGCGGAATCGTGCACCAGATCAAGAACCCCCTGGACGGCCTGAAAAACTGCCTGCATCATATCACGGCCGGCACCTCCGAACCGGCAGTCAACGACAAGTTCGTCGCCCTGATGGGCGAGGAGCTCGAGCGGATCGAGAGCCTGACATACCGGCTCCAGGAGTACTCCCGGCCCCACGGCATAGAACTTCAGCCGGTCGATATCAACAAAGAGATAAACTCCGCTCTCAAGCTGCTCCAGATAAAAGACACGGGCAAAGTGAGTATCCGCTCAGAAATGCGCACCGTGCCGAAAGCAAAGGCCGACCCATTCGCCCTTCAGGAGGTGATAATCAACCTCTGCACCAATGCTATTGCGGCGATGCCCAACGGCGGAACATTGACAATCCGGACGCACCCGGCCTCTTATAAGATAGGCAAATCAACCGGTGGAGTGGGTATCGAGGTAATCGACACCGGTCACGGAATAAGGCCAGAGGAGAAAGATCTGGTATTCGAACCGTTTTACAGCACAAAGCCCAGATCGGAAGGTACCGGACTGGGGCTTTGGATTTGCCAGATGCTCATCTCGCAGATGGGAGGGCTTCTGGAGGTGGAAAGCGCACCAGGCAAGGGAGCCACTTTCAGCCTCGTGCTCCAGGCGTACTGATCCCGGCCGGCTGAGCAGATAAGCAGCCGCAAACAGAACTTAAGCACACCCGTGATGTTTCCCGAATCAGGGAAAAGATTTTATTCTTCAAACAGAACACCTGTTATCGCAGGGAACGAACACGCAGATGAAAATCCTGATCGTTGAAGATGAAGAATTAAAACGGATGACGCTGCTGGCGGATCTGACACAGGCAGGCCACGCGGTGAACGCGGCCGAGTCCGCCCACAAGGCCCTGACTATCCTTGAGCAGGAGCAGATGGATGTGGTGATTACGGATCTCAAGCTGCCCGGCATGGACGGGCTTGAACTGCTTCGCACGATCAAGGAGGAAATTGCCCCGGCCACCGAGGTAATAATGATGACCGCCTATGGAACGATCCCTCTGGCCGTGGAGGCGATCCGCAGGGGAGCGCTCGACTTCGTCACCAAGCCGTTCGAAAATCGACAGATGCTGCCCTTGCTGGGCCGGATCGAGCGGAAAATGGCCCGTAAGGACCCCTCGCTTGACAGCCGGGCTGCCGAGGAAGTACTCCGGATCGAAAAAGCGGTTATCGGTAAAAGCCCGCCGATCCGGCATCTGAAACACCTGATCAGGATCTGCGCCGAATCGGACTCAAATGTCCTGCTCTGCGGGGAAACAGGCGCCGGTAAAGATCTGGCCGCCTCGATGATCCACCGCCTGAGCCAGCGGCACTCCCATCCGCTTGTCAAAGTGAGCTGCGCGATGTATCCGGTCAACCTGGTCGAAAGCGAACTGTTCGGTCACGAGTGCGGCGCGTTCACCGGCGCAAACCACCGCCGCAGCGGAAGGCTCGAGCTGGCCCAGCACGGCACGATCTACCTTGACGATGTCGACGACATCCCGCTCTCCGAGCAGGTTAAACTCCTCCGGGTGATCGAGGAGAAAGTGTTCGAGCGGGTAGGCTCCACGTCCCAGATCAAATGCGATGTCAGGTTTGTCGCCTCGACCAAAGTCGATCTGACAAGCAAGATCGCCGACAGCTCTTTCCGGGAAGACTTCTATTACAGGCTCAAAGTGATCGAGGTGTACCTCCCTCCCCTGAGAGACTATCTCGAGGACATCCCCGAGCTGGCTGCTCATCTTATGAGGAGGTTTGCAGGCGACGGTGCGCCGGATCTCTCCGACAAACTGATCACCCACCTTCAAAGCTACAGCTGGCCCGGCAATGTCCGTGAGCTTTCGCACATGCTCGAACAGGCGTATATCATCGGACGGGGCAGCCTCTCTGTAGAGCATTTCGATTTCACCAACAACCTTTCCGCAGTCAAGCTGCATCCGGGCGGTTTCAAATCCACAATCGAAGCCGCGGAGCGTGACCTCCTGCAGCGTTCGCTGAAAACCTATGAAGGAAACAAAACCAAAGCCGCAAGAAGCCTGGGAATGAAACCCTCCACTTTCCGGGACAAGCTGCGCAAGTACGGCCTCGACTGAACGCTTCCCTCCCCTGCCGAAATTCACGGAAACCCGTGAGTTCACGGTAATCCGCTCTCTTGGGCCTGTTCTCTCAGCAATCCAGCCGAATTCCCGATAAATCCTAAAACGTTATTTTTCAGCATATTAACAAACCGCCTGGAAAACCTTCATTCTCCGGCATGCTTAATGCTTTATCCGATATCTCCAGAATCGTTCATATCGACATTCATTCTCTTCTTAATTCACTCTCTATGTGGAGGAGCGATGGAAGCTGTTGCAGGCAAAACTCTCAAAGAGACGTTTCTGGAACATATATACTCGATTCCCGACGGAGAGCTGATCAAGGAATGCCAGCAATGCGGCACATGCTCCTCTTCCTGCCCCACGGCAAGCTGGATGGACTACAGTCCGCGGGAGATAATTGCCGCTCTGCGCGCAGGCCTGCTTGACCGCGTGCTGCAGTCGAACACGGTGTGGATGTGCTCTTCCTGTTACAGCTGCACCGTGCGCTGTCCTGCCGGGATCAAGTTTACCGACGTGATGTACGAGTTGAAACGTCTGGGCGGCAAGTACGGTTATGTCGACCGCAGCTCGACAACCGCACAGATGGCCAGAGCCTTCTGCAAAACAGTTGACCGCTGTGGGTTCAACAACGAAAGCGAACTGCTGGTGCGCTATTTTCTGAGCACCAATCCTTTCAAGGCGCTGGGCCAGTTGGGCTTCGGTCTTAGAATGCTTTTCAAAGGCCGTCTTCCGTTCTTACCTCACCGGATCAAGGGGACGAAAGCCCTGCGTAAAATGATAGATGCAGCCAAAGAAGGAGCTTGAAAACCATGATTGCTCCACCCAAAGAAGCTTACAGTTATTACCCGGGGTGTTCGCTGACCTCCACGAACAGGGCCTATGACATCTCAACCCGCAACGTCTCCCGGGTGCTGGGTCTGGAAATGATTGAGCTGGAGGATTGGAACTGCTGCGGGGCCACTGCCTATACCGCCATCCGCGAAATTCGCAGCTTCGTCCTCTCGGCGCGCAACCTTGCCCTGGCAGAAAAAGAAAAGCGCGACCTGGTCACAGTCTGCGCCGGCTGCTACCTGACTCTTCACAAGACCAACAAATATTTCGCCGAGGACGGGAAACTGCGACAGCAGATCCGAGAAGCCCTTCAGGCCGGAGGAGAGGACTATACCGGCAGCCTGCGGGTGCGCCACTTCCTCGACGTGGTGGTAAACGACCTGGGCGAGGAAGTGATCAAGCAGCACGTGGTCAGGAGTTTTGAAGGACTCAAAGTCGCACCCTACTACGGCTGCCAGATAACCCGCCCGTTCGGTGATATCGACGACCCGGATTTCCCCACCTGCATGGACAGGCTGATGGAGTGGATCGGAGCCGAGCCGCTCGATTTCGGGATGATGACCAAGTGCTGCGGCGGCATGTTGATGTACACCCGGCCGGAGATAGGCCTCGAGCTTGCGGGGCGGATTCTCTCGGAAGCCAAAAAGATCGGCGCCGATTGTATCGCCACCGCCTGCCCGCTGTGCCAGATCAACCTCGAAGGCTACCAGAAAAAAGCCGCACACCGGCTAAAAGCCGACTGTGATATACCCGTTCTCTATTTCACCCAGCTGCTGGGTATCACCCTGGGGCTGGAACCGGACCAGCTTGCTCTGGGAGATAACCTGACCTCCTCGGAACCGGTCCTCGCCGCAAGGAGCCGTTAGCAATGAGCGAAAGAATCGGAGTTTATATCTGCCACTGCGGCACCAATATCGCCAACACGGTCGATATAGCCGCAGTCGCCGAATACGCCAAAAACCTGCCGGAGGTGACGGTAGTCCGGGAATACAAGTACATGTGCTCTGACCCGGGCCAGGAGATGATCAAAAAGGATATCGACAATGACAAGCTCACCCGGGTAGTGGTCTCCTCCTGCAGCCCGCTGATGCATGAAAACACTTTCCGCGGTGCAGTCGAGGATGCCGGCATGAACCGCTTCCTGTTCCAGATGTCCAATATCCGCGAGCAGTGTTCATGGGTACACGGCGACCGTGAAAAGGCTACCGAAAAGGCCAAACGGCTGGTGGCCGGGGCGGTGCGCAGAGTGCGCTGGCACAGGGAGCTTTCCGGCCGCAGAGTGCCTGTGGAGCAATCCGCCATGGTGGTCGGAGCGGGGATCGCCGGTATCGAAGCCGCGCTCAAGATCGCCGAGGCAGGCAAGAAGGTTTACCTCGTGGAGAAAGAACCCTCGATCGGCGGGCACATGGCCAAATTCGACAAGACTTTCCCCACCTTGGACTGCGCCGCCTGCATCCTCACGCCTAAAATGGTCTCTGTCGGACAGCACCCGAATATCGAGCTTCTCACCTATTCCGAAGTCGAGAAAGTCTCCGGGTTTGTCGGCAATTTCAATGTCCGGCTGCGCCGGAAAGTGCGCTACGTGGATGAGGAAAAATGCACCGGCTGCGGAAGCTGTCTCGAACGCTGTCCGGTCAATTTCAAGCCGTCCGAGGACGGCCATCCGCACCCGATCGAGATGACACCGGAGATGAAACGGAGGGTCGACCATATTATCGACCAGCACCGCCACGAACGGGGCCCGCTGGTGCTGATCCTTCAGGATATCAACCTCGAACTGGGTTATCTGCCCAGGCCGGCGCTCAAGTATATCAGCGAGCAACTCGATACGCCGCTGTCCCGGATCTATCACGTGGCCACGTTCTACAAGGCTTTCAGCCTGAAACCGCGCGGCGAGCACGTGATAAAGGTCTGCGTGGGCACCGCCTGCCATGTGCGGGGCGCGACCAGGGTGCTGGAGGCGCTGGAGAACCGGCTGGAAATCAAGGCCGGGGAGACTACCAAAGATATGAAATTCACGCTCGAGACGGTCAACTGCCTCGGGGCCTGCGCCATGGGCCCTGTGGTCATGCTGGATGACCGCTATTTTACGGTCACTCCAAGCAAGGTCGATCGGCTGATTAAATCTGTCGGCTCATCCGCTGACAAAAAAGTCGCGGTAACCGTTTAACCCAGCCTCTGACTGAAAAAGAGGAATAAAAATGAAACATTCCAGCAATATCCAGGAACTGCTTCTTCATGATCGAGCCAGCCGCCAGGACGAGAATGAGAAGGTGCTTCTGGTGTCCAATGCCACCTGCGGCCGGGCGCACGGTTCGGCTGCCCTGGTCGAGATGTTCAGGGAGGCCTGGGAAAAGAACAACCTTTACAGCGAGGCCCGCCTCCGTGTGACAGGGTGTCTGGGCTACTGCGATGTGGAGCCGATAGTGATCGTGCGTCCGGAAGGATTTTTCTACCCGCAGCCCTCACCCAAGGATGTCGAGGAGATAATCAACGAATCGGTGATCGGCGGTAAAGCTGTGGAAAGGCTTCTGATCAAGGACCCCTCCAACGGCGGTCACATCCACTTCGAGAGCGAGGTTCCGTTCTACAAAAACCAGGTCAGGTGGCTTTTCGCCGACAATTTCGAGCTCGACCCGACAAGTCTCGAGGACTACATTCACCTGGGCGGCTACCGCGCAATTCACAAGGCGCTCAATGAAATGGCCCCAGAACAGGTAGTCGACCTGATCCATCACAGCGGCCTGCGCGGACGGGGCGGCGCCGGGTTCCCCACCGGTGTGAAATGGACCTCCTGCCGCAAGGCCGAAGGCCAGACCAAGTACGTTGTCTGCAACGCCGACGAGGGCGACCCGGGGGCTTACGCCAACCGCGGCCTGATGGAGGGCAACCCGCACTCGATTATCGAGGGCATGATGATCGGGGCATACGCGATCGGGGCCAGCGAGGGATTCATCTACGTGCGCTCCGAGTACCCCCTGGCAGTGGAGCTGCTCGGCAAGGCTGTGGAGGACTGCCGCTCCGCGGGGCTGCTGGGCAATGAAATCCTCGGTAAAAACTTCAGTTTCGATATCAAGATCAACCGCGGCGGCGGGGCCTTTGTCTGCGGTGAATCCACTGCTCTGATGGCCTCGATCGAGGGCCGGCCGGGAGAGCCCCGGGCCAAGCACATCCACACAGTGGAACGCGGACTCTGGGACAACCCCACCACGCTTAACAACGTGGAGACCTGGGCCACCGTGCCCAAGATTATCAACAACGGAGTGGAGTGGTTCACCAGTGTCGGCACGGGGGACGTAAGCAAGGACCCCTGGGGCGGAAGCAAGGGCACCAAGATTTTCAGCCTGGTCGGCAAGATAAACAACACCGGGCTTGTCGAAGTGCCCATGGGAATCACTCTCCGGGAGGTTATCTGGGAAATCGGAGGGGGAATCCAGCACGGCAAGCAATTCAAGGGCGTGCAGACCGGCGGCCCCAGCGGCGGCGTGCTGAGCGAACGCCACCTCGACATCCCGATCGACTACGACCGCCTGGTGGAGGTCGGCTCGATGATGGGTTCCGGAGGGATGATCGTGATGGACGAGGACACCTGCATGGTCGATTTCGCCCGCTACTTCGTGAATTTCCTCAAGGACGAATCCTGCGGCAAGTGCACTCCCTGCAGAGAGGGGCTGATCCACATGTCCCAGATCCTGGAGGATATCTGCTCCGGTAAAGCAACCGGAGAGGACCTGGAGCTCCTGCACGACCTGGCCGAGGTGATCCAGGCCGCTTCGCTCTGCCAGCTCGGGATCACCGCACCCAACCCTGTGCTCACCACCATGGAATATTTCCAGGATGAGTACGTGGCCCATGTCGAGCAGCACCGTTGCCCGGCAGGAGTGTGCAAGGCTCTTGTCACTTACCGGATCGATCCGCAGAACTGCAACGGGTGTACGCTCTGTACCGCCAACTGCCCCGCCGGGGCAATCAGCGGGGAGAAGCAAAAGCCGCATGTCATCGATCCGCTGAAATGCACCAAATGCGGTATCTGCTATGATGTATGTAAATTCGAAGCTGTCGTACGTCATTAAAAAAGGGTGAAGCTATGATAAGCCTTACAATCGACGGCAGGAAGATAAAGGTCGAGAAGGGCACCTCTGTACTGGAGGCCGCCAGGGCCGCGGGCATCCATATTCCGACCCTCTGTCACCATGAATCGCTGCCACCCTACGGCGCCTGCCGCTTCTGTATCGTGGAGGTGACGCAGCGGGGCAGGACCAAACTGGCCACCAGTTGCACCCTGCCTGCCGCGGAAACAATGGAGGTAGCGACCAGGACCGAAAAGGTGATGAAAATACGGCGAATTCTCGCTGAGATGATGCTTGCCCGCTGTCCCCACTCAGAGCCGGTAATCAAGCTGGCGACCGAGATGGGAGTGGAAAAGAGCAGGTTCTCCACACCCCGGGCGGCCCAGAGCTGCCTGGTGGGCGAGCACGGCGAGTGTATTCTCTGCGGCATGTGCGTCCGGCTCTGCGATAATGTGATGAAAGTCGGCGCGCTGGCTTTCGAAGGCCGGGGCGGCTACCGTACAATCACCACGCCGTTTCACGAGCCGAGCGATGTCTGCCGCCTCTGCGGCGCCTGCGAATCGATTTGCCCTACCGGGTCCATTCGGCAGGCAAAAATATCCGACCGCCAGCCGCAAGCCATACCTTTCGAGTTCGAACAGGGCCTGACCAGCCGCAAGCCGATCTATCTCCAGTTTCCCCAGGCTGTGCCGCGGGTGCCGGTTATCGACCCGGACAACTGCATGCATTTCAAGACCGAGGGCTGTAAGATTTGCGAGGACAACTGCGAGGCGGGTGCAATCGACCACGCCGGCAAGGATGAAATCCGGGAATTCAATGTCGGGGCAATCGTGCTGGCCACCGGTTTCGACGTGTTCGACTCGCGCGAGATCCCCCGTTACGGCTACGGCCGCCTGCCGAATGTGGTCAGCGCACTGGAGTTCGAAAGACTCTGCCACGCCAGCGGCCCTACCGGCGGTAAAATTTTCACCTCCCAGGGCAAAGTGCCCGAATCGGTCGGAATAATCCACTGCGTGGGCAGCCGGGATAAGAACCACCAGGAGTACTGCTCCCGGGTCTGCTGCATGTACTCGCTCAAGTTCGCTCACCTGGTGAAAGAAAAAACCGGCGCCGAGGTAACCAATTTCTACATTGATATGCGTTCTTTCGGCAAGGGATACGAGGAGTTTTACAAACGCGTTCTGTCCGAGGACGTGAATTTTGTGCGGGGCAAGGTGGCCGAGGTCACAAACGTTGCGCGAAGCCCCGAGGAGGAGGGCAAGCTGGTGGTGGTGGCAGAGGATACCCTGCTCGGCCTTGTCCGCCGGATACCGATGGACATGGTGATTCTCTCTGTGGGGCTCAAACCGGGTGCGGATACAGAGGAACTGAACCAAGTCTTCTCTCTGGCCCGCAGCGCGGACGGTTTCTTTGCCGAAAAGCATCCCAAGCTTGCACCGGTCGATACGGCCTCTGATGGAATTTTCCTGGCCGGAGCCTGCCAGGGCCCGAAAGACATCCCGGACTCGGTGGCCCAGGGCGCCGCGGCCTCAGCAGGGGCTTTGAGCCTTATCGACAAGGGCAGTATCGTGCTGGAGCCGATCAGGGCGCAGATCGAAGCCGACCTCTGCGGAGGCTGCCAGATCTGCGTGGCCAACTGTCCGTTCACCGCGATCGAGTACAATCCTGAAAAAGGAATCTCGGAAGTCCATGAGGAGTTGTGTAAGGGCTGCGGAACCTGCGTGGCCGGCTGTCCGACCGGGGCAGCCCAGCAGGAGAATTTCGAGGACAGGCAGATTTTTTCAGAGGTCGAAGGCCTTCTGAGCTAGCTTTGTCCTTTGGCTCGGCAAATAAATTCAGAACACGGGAGTCAGCTAAAGATGGCCGATGAAAATTTTGAACCCAAGATCGTGGGATTCCTTTGCCAGTGGTGTTCTTACACTGGCGCTGATCTGGCGGGAACCAGCCGCATACAATACCCATCCACACTGCGCACGGTTCGGGTGATGTGCTCGGGCAGGGTGGACCCGACTTTTGTGGTCAAGGCCCTTGCAGAGGGTGCGGACGGCGTACTGATTGCGGGCTGCCACCCGGGAGATTGCCATTACAACGAGGGAAATTACCGGGCGATGCGGCGCTATCCCATGCTTCTGCAGCTTCTCGACCAGTTCGGGATCGAACGCGACCGCGTGCGGCTCGAGTGGGTTTCGGCATCCGAGGGCGAGAAGTTCGCGCAGGTGGTCGAAGAAATGACCGAAAAGCTGAAAGAACTCGGACCCTTAAACTGGAAAGAGCGCTCCGCCGACTACTGCGGGGTCGCCTGAGGAGAGGACAGCAATAATGGCCAAACCCAAAGTGGCGTTTTACTGGTGTGCCTCCTGCGGCGGCTGCGAGGAGGCAGTGGTCGACCTGAACGAGGAAATTCTTAAGGTGGTCGATGCTGTGGACATCGCCCTCTGGCCGGTCGCCCTGGATTTCAAGAAAAAGAATGTCGAGTCCTGGAAACCCGGCGAGGTTACCGTGGCTTTTATCAACGGCGCCGTGCGCACGAGCGAGCAGGAGGAATGGGTTAAACTGCTCCGCGAGAAATGCCCGCTCGTGGTGGCTTTCGGATCGTGCGCACACCTGGGCGGCATCCCCGGTCTTTCCAACGGGACAACCAGGGAAGAGACTATCGCGGCCAAGTATTTCAACAGCCCCACTGTGGACAACCCGGAGAAGATTCAGCCCCGGCTCCAGAGCCAGGTGAACGGCTACGAGCTCGAGCTGCCGGAATTCATGCCCGTGGTGAAGGGGCTGGATGATGTGATCAATGTGGATTATTACCTGCCCGGCTGCCCGCCCGTGCCGAACATGATCATGGATTCGGTGGTGGCGATCCTGGAGAACAAGCTTCCGCCAAAGGGCTCTGTGCTTGCGCCTGACAAATCTCTCTGCGACGAGTGCCCGCGCAAGGAGAGCAAGCCCGAGGTATTGAAAATCGATTCTTTCCGCCGGGTTGCCACCAGTACCCCGGACCCCGAAAAATGCTTTCTGGCCGAGGGCTATATCTGCATGGGTCCGGCCACCCGCTCCGGCTGCGGCGAACTCTGTATCCGGGGCAACATGCCCTGCCGCGGCTGTTTCGGGCCGACCTCGGAGGCAAAAGACATGGGTACCAAATTTCTCTCGGCCGTGGGCTCTCTTCTCGATGCCGAAACCGAGGAAACAAGCGCCCGGCTTGCCGGAACCCTTGTCGATCCGCTGGGAACATTCTACCGTTTCAGTCTACCATCCTCCATCCTCAAACACAGGTTGAGTTGAGATGAGCCAGAAAATAACTATAGACCCGATAACCCGCCTTGAGGGCCACGGCAAAATCGAAATCTTCCTGGACGAGACCGGAGAGGTCGAAAGGGCGTTTTTCCAGGTACCGGAGCTGAGGGGATTCGAACAGTTCTGTGTCGGCCGGCCTGCGGAAGAATTACCGCGGATCACTCCCCGGATCTGCGGGGTCTGCCCCACGGCACACCACATGGCCTCCACCAAGTGTCTCGACGACCTGTGGAAAGTAGAACCCACCCCCACGGCGAAAAAAGTGCGCGAGCTGGCCTATAGCGCATTCACGGTCGAGGACCATTTCCTGCACTTCTTCTATCTCGGCGGGCCGGATTTCGTGGTCGGCCCCAACGCCCCGGCTGCCGAGCGCAACATCCTGGGCGTGATCGCCAAGGTCGGCATGGAGATCGCAGGCCAGGTAATCCGCGTCCGGCGGGAAATCCGCCAGATGATGCAGACCATGATGGGCAAGGTGATCCATCCGGTTTTCGGCCTGCCTGGAGGAATCTCCAAAGGGATCACAAAAGAGGAGCGCGAAGAGTTCAGGAAAACAGCGGATTTCACTGTGGAATTCGCCCAGGCCGCGCTGAATATTTTAGACGACATCGTGCTGAAAAACGAAAGCTACGTGGATCTGATCCTCAGCGAGGCCTACAGCCACCGCACTTATTCCATGGGCCTGGTGGACGAGAAAAACCAGCCTAATTTCTATGACGGCAAACTTCGGGTAGTCGACCCGGAGGGCAACGAGGTAGCCAGGTTCAAAGCAAACGATTACACAGAATACATTGCCGAGCACGTGGAGCCCTGGAGCTTTATCACCTTCCCCTACCTGAAAAAAGTGGGCTGGAAAGGTTTCGTGGATGGACCGGAGAGCGGAGTTTACCGGGTAGGCCCCCTGGCACGGCTGAACGCAGCCGATAAAATGGCCACCCCCCTGGCCCAGCAGGCTTTCGAGAAAATGTTCGAGACCCTGGGCGGCAAACCCGCCCACTGCACGCTCGCTTTCCACTGGGCGCGCCTGGTGGAGGCGCTCTATTCGGCCGAGCGGATGGTCGAGCTGCTCGATGATGAAGAGATCACCGGCACGGATATCCGAAACATCCCCACCGAGATCCCCAGCGAGGGTGTAGGAGTGGTGGAAGCCCCGCGCGGCACGCTGATTCATCACTACAAAACGGACGAGAACGGAATT
>Ga0272442_10008707_pt1 | contig 12801 bp, 9 predicted proteins | sample SSMForm2O_FD_200262 | JGI IMG/M metagenome (GOLD analysis project Ga0272442, IMG submission 200262) | Marine sediment archaeal communities from Little Sippewissett salt marsh, Falmouth, MA, United States - SSM-Form-2O | ecosystem: Environmental > Aquatic > Marine > Wetlands > Sediment ... | reverse complement strand
TGGATAACTGAATACGGGCCTTGTCATGCTTGAGGCTCTTCTTGAAGGTCTTTTCCACCTGCGAGTTGTGCTTATGATCCATCATATCGATAAAATCGATGACAATCAGACCGCCAAGGTCCCGCAAACGTAACTGACGGGCAATCTCTTCGGCCGCTTCAAGATTCGTCATGAACGCCGTTTCCTCCACATCTCGCTTGCCCTTTGATTTACCGGAATTCACGTCAATGGTGATCATTGCCTCCGTCGGTGTGATTACAAGATTGCCCCCCGATTTCAGTGAGACACGCTCCTTATAGATTTCATCGATGTGGTTCTCGATACGGTATTTGTTAAAAATAGGGGTATCTTCCTTGTAGTGCTTGATTATTTTTATGTTGCGAGGCGACACGGCCTTGAAATAGGCCCTCAATTTTCTGTAGGCCTCGATATCGTCAACAAGTATTTCACCGACGTCTGAGGTATAATAGTCCCTCAGCGATCGAATGGCAAAGTCGCTTTCCTGATAAATAATCACCGGGGCCACGGCCTTTTCGGCCTTCTTTTTGATATCCTTCCATAACCGCATCAGTATCTGGTAATCACGGAGCAGTTCGTGTTTGGTCCTGCTCATGCCCGCCGTTCTCACAATGAACCCGATGCCATCCTTTTCGGAGATGTTATCCATGATATCGCGGAGTCGTTTACGGTCCGAATCACTTTCGATTTTTCGTGAAATGCCGCTGCTGCGTTTATTCGGCATAAGGACTATGTACCTGCCCGGGAGAGAAAGGTAGGTCGTCAGCATGGCCCCTTTGCGGTCCTTTTCTTCTCTGACCACCTGCACAAGCAGTTCCTGGCCCGCTTTCAGATTATACCGATCGCTTGATCTTGACCGATCCTTCGAGGCTTCGGGTTTACTGAAATACTCACGGCTGACGTCACCCAAAGGCAAAAAGCCGTTTTTATTTCCCCCGTATTCGACAAACGCCGCCTGCAGTCCTCGTTCTACCTTTTGTACAACACCTTTATATATATTGCCGATGATCGGTTCCCGCACCGCCATCTGTATATTAAATTCTGTTAATTTATCATCTTCAATGATGGCCATTCGACTTTCTTCTTCGTCAATGGCATTAATTAAAATCTTTTTTGTCATATATTACCCTTTGAGAAAAATGTTTACATCACCCTTGCCTTCTCGTATCACTTCCGGTGCATCATCAACAAAACTGATAATACTCGATTGTTCCGGCACCACGACGCCGCCGTCAATAATCATATCAACACAATGTTTGAATTCGTCCTCCATATCGTACGGATCACTCAATACTTCGTTCTGTCGCGTCTTGACACTGGTGCTGATAATCGGGTGACCGAGTTCGGCCACAAGTGCAAGGCATACTCTGTTATCGGGAACCCTGATGCCCACGGCTTTTCTTTTGGGCAATAATATTTTCGGCACCAAGCGGGATGCCTCGAGAATAAACGTATAGGGCCCCGGTAACAACCGTCTCATGATTTTGTATGCATAATTTGCCACATTCGCATAGTTGCTGATATCTTTTAAATCGGCACACACAAAACTGAATGGTTGTTTTTTACTTCTCTGTTTTATTTCATATATCTTTTCAATTGCCCGTTTATTGAAAAGATCACATCCCATACCATATACAGTATCGGTCGGATAGATAACAATGCCGCCTTCACGCAGTATTTCAACAGCTTTCCGGATCAGCCGCATTTGCGGATTTTCGCTGTTGATGGAGACTAACATACCGCCACCTCTTGATGCTCTGCAATCAATGCTGAAACTATACCATAAAATCAGTTATTGACGAAGAGGATTACCTGTCCATGATATCTCGCAATTCTGCGAAGGCCACCGTGAAGGGTATGAAGTGTATACATTTCTCACTCTTGAATCATGCACTCCTTTGCGGAGCCGGCGTGTGACACTAATGTTTACCACTATATACTATCCCTCATTATGTTGGAAAATATATGTATTTTACTGCACTGTCAACATTTTTCGTGTCATTCCTTCCCGGTACGATCATACGGTGACCATGACTTTTTAGTATTCACAATCCCGCCGTCCTTGACAAGGGGTCTAAATTACACTAAAGATCACATGGTGGTTATAAATAAAAAGGATAAGGGGCTTTGCATGGCACGATACGAACACCGGCACGATTCGAATACCCTCCGCGTAGGCATCGCAATGAGTGTACTGCTCATTGTATGTGTCATACTTGCGGGGTGTGCAACAAAAATCAAGGTCGATATGCTGCAACCTGCCCCGTACCACGAGGCATCGACGACGAAACGCATAGCCGTCCTGCCGTTCAGCGGTCCGCAGGGCGAGAGTTTCGCATCCGAGTTGGAAGGGCTCATCGGCAATATTTATATCAACGGTGCCCGGTATTTTACCCTGGTTGATCGCACTGCCATTGATAAAACCATGGGAGAGCTACAGCTCTCAATGAGCGGCGCCATCGATGAAACGACGGCGGCACAAGTAGGGCGCATGGTTGGTGCCGAAGGCATTTATACGGGACGGATCACCGTATCCAAGTGTACGGACAACCCCTTCACCCGCTCGCGCAGGGAGTGCCTTGAGAGAGAAATCAAGTACGACAAAAACGGAAACGCGTACCAGGGGAAGTGCCTGCGATGGCGAAACTACACGGTCCGCTGCACCAAACGCGATGCCTATTTTTCCTGTTCCCCTAAATTGATCGAGGTCGCCACGGGCCGCATCATATACTCTCGCAATCTTTCGGGCACGGCAAGCTCCTCCGGCTGCAAAGACACAACTCCGGCCCGGGGCAAAACGGAACTTATAGAGGCGGCAAAATCCATTGTGAAGCTGCAGCTCCGGAACGACATTGCGCCCACCCGGTTCACGCAGGAAATCACACTCATGGATTCTAAAGCGGGGATTACATCAAAAGATGCCAAAAAGAAACTGAAACAGGGCATCGCCTACGCCCGAAAAGAACGCCTGGATGCGGCCTGTGAGTTGTGGCAAGAGGCCGGTACGCTCGCGCCGGAATCACCGTCGATCTTCTACAACCTAGGCGTTTGTGCCGAAATCAATGGGGACTACACGGCGGCACTGCGACTTTATAAAAAAGCGGATAACTTGCTGGGTGAACCGGACGATACAATCACCGCCGCCTTGAAGAGGATCTCACAGGCACTCAGGGACCAGAAAAAGCTTGTGGAACAGCTGGGAATGCAGTGAAGACAGTGAGTGGTGATCAGGGTATGGCGAACAACGGCGAATGACTCACCAGTATTCACCAGGCACAAGTTACTGCACGCTACTCCCTACTCCCTGGATTGACTTCATCAATCTGTGACTCGCTCAGTTCCCGTATCGCATATTTATGGTATATTTTTTCTTTGACGAACAGATCGAAGATGTCACCGTCAAGTTGGTTGTCACTCACCATGCGTTCGAGAATCTGCAACGCCTCTGAAAGGGTGTTCCCATTCCTGTAGGGCCGGTCACTGGCTGTCAACGCCTCGAACACATCGGCCAGTGCCAGGATGCGCGCCTGTATCGGGATTTCGTCGCCCTTTAAGCCGCAGGGATAGCCTGTACCATTCAAAAACTCATGATGAGACCCGGCAAACTGCGGCACATTCTTCAATTTTTTAGGAAATGGCATCTGGGACAGCATCTTCACCGTGACGGCTGCGTGGTTGTTGATGACGCTTCGTTCTTCATTCGTCAGCGTGCCTTTGCGGATACTGAGATTGGCGGTTTCATCATCGGTGAGAATGGATTTACGTGTACCGTTCATGTTCCACGTTATCTCGGAAATTCGGCCGAGCCGTTCAATATCCGAATCAGACATGAACTCGCTTCCATCATTGATGGCCGCAAGGAATGCGAGATCATCGTCGAGCCGGCGAAGTTTCTCTTCGTATTCTGCCCTGCCGTGCTCCGACGCATTTTCCTGTGTCGCACGCTTATGCTTCAAATAATCGATTTCCACATCGCGCCTCAAGACTTCGAAACGTGTCTTCAAGAGTTCCAGCCGGTCACATACCGTTGTCAGTTTGGTTGATTTGTCCATCACATACTCGGGTACCGCCACTTTGCCGACATCATGAAGCCATGCGGCAATTCTGAGCTCATTCATCTGGTCCTTGTTGAAACCGATATGCGTGAACAGGTCGTTATCTCTGTTCATATGCTCTGCAATCAGCATGGTTAATTCGACAACGCGTCGACCGTGATCGCCGGTATAGGGCGACTTCTCGTCAATGGCGGTGGCGATGGTTTTCACAAACGATTCAAACAGGTTTTCCAGATCTTTGATGAGACTATTATTCGATAGTGCAATGGCCGCCTGCGATGCCAGCGATTCCGTGAGTTCCTGGGATTGTCGTGAGAACGATACGGTACGTCCATTTCTCAGATCCTGGGCATTCAACAACTGCAGGATGCCAATAATATCGCGATCATGGTTTCTGAGCGGCACCACGAGCATCGATCGGGACCGATACCCTGTCTCGGCATCAAACTGACGCGTCCCTTCGAAATTGAATTTCTCTGCATGATATACATCGGAAATATTGACGACGTCGCCGGAGAGCGCCGCATACGATGAGACATTGGCAAAGTTCGGACTGCCGTCTTTATGATACAGCTCAACAGGCGCCCAGGTAATTGCCCCCGATGTCCCCCCCATGCGGATATCCAGGGAATCATTCTGCACGATGGCGAAGTGTAACAGTGTCTCGTTATCACCTACAATATACAACGTCCCCCCATCAGCGTTGGTAAAGCGCCGCGCCTCCTCCACGATCATTTCGAGGAGACGATCGAGATTGCGTTCCGCCGAGAGGGCCGCACCGATCTGAGTGAGCCGCCGGATCTGTTCGAACGGATTTGTCGCATACACATTTACCGATGAATCAACGTCGCGGTGCATCCCCGTGTTTCCGTGGCGCTCCGTCGGCACAGCAACGCGTTTTTCATTGTCATCCGTCATCGCTCCATCTCGTTCTGTCATCCCATGATCCGTTCTTCCACATTGATTCTAAACACATTGGTATTCAGTTATTATTCGGTCGCGAGGCTTATTTTCTTTAGCGTATAGAGGGGAGTCGTATTGTTGTCAAGTATACGCACACGACATCTCACGCTGTCCATAGTCGCCGGACCGAAAGAGATCAGTCACACGGTGCATGCACAAAATCACACGGCCGGTCGGCAGTCAATCGATCAGGGCCTGACGCGACGGTACCTTTGAGGGAACGGCCACAAAAAAACACCGGTCACATACCGCACGGGTGACCGGTGCCTGCTTCGAAGATCTGATGTATTTCCCCTGGAATAAACCGGACGGTATGGCCGTATTCAACCTTTATCCTACCGAAGGTGTTCAGACTGCCATTTCTTTGATCCTTTTCACGACCAGATCACCGACTTCCCGTGTGCCGTACCCCATCTTACCTGCATCCATGCTCGTCAGGTAATTGAGCGACACATCCTTCACGGCATTCAGCACTTTTGCCGCAGCAGCATCTTCATTCAAATGTTCCAGCATCATCTGAGCAGAACAGATCGCTGCCAGAGGGTTGATTTTATTCAATCCCGTATACTTCGGCGCAGACCCCCCGATCGGCTCGAACATGGCGGTCCCCTCCGGGTTGATATTACCTCCGGCGGCGACTCCCATGCCCCCCTGAATCATAGCCCCCAGATCCGTGATGATATCGCCAAACAGGTTATCCGTTACGATAACGTCGAAATATTCAGGATTTTTTACCATCCACATGCAGATTGCATCGACATGCGCGTAATCGGTTTCGATATCGGGATAGTCCCGGGCACACTCGTAAAACACACGTTCCCAAAGGTCGAACGCGTAGGTCAGCACATTGGTCTTTCCACACAGTGTCAATTTTTTCTTCTTACCCCTTTTGCGGCAGTAATCGAACGCGTAGCGGATGCACCGTTCGACGCCCTTGCGGGTGTTGATCGATTCCTGTATGGCAACCTCGTCGGACGTTCCCTTTCTCAAAAAACCGCCTGAGCCGGCATAAAGCCCCTCCGTATTTTCCCTCACGACAACGAAATCAATATCATCGGGCTCTTTGTCTTTCAGGGGGGTATACACACCCGGGTAAAGAATCACGGGTCTCAGATTGATATAAAGATCAAGCGCAAATCGCAGTTTCAGCAGGATACCCTGTTCAAGAATTCCAGGCCTGACATCAGGGTGACCGATTGCACCGAGACAGATGGCATCCAGCTCGCGCAATTCCGCAAGCACCGAATCGGGCACGAGTTCACCCGTCTTGAGGTAGCGCTCGCCTCCCAGGTCGTAATAAGTAAGATTAAATTTCGGTCCACCCGTTTCAGTGATCGCCGCCAGTGCCTTGACAGCCTCCGCCATCACTTCCGAACCGGTTCCATCACCGGGAATAACACCGATTGCATATTCTTTCATATCCGTTTCAGTTTTCCTTTCTATTCATATTTCAGGTTCTGCTCCAATTTAGCTGGAGAAGAGGAACCAATGAAATCTAAATCCCTGCCCATAATATCTGTGTTTCCAATTCACTGTACCATCTCAAAAATGTCACACCGGCAATGACCATTGGTGGGCATATGTGTCCGGATGTCGGCATTCGTGGTTATTTGTGCAGCTTCTTTTCTCTTATATAGCCGACCAGTCCTCCGGCCTGCACCAATTCCCGCATGAAATCGGGTATTGCCTGCGCCTGAGAACGTTTGGCACCATCACAGGCGGACAGTTCCCCCGTCGCAACATCGACTGTAATTATCTCTCCATCCGCAAACGCATCGCCAGCATCTTCCGACTCAATAAGCGGCAACCCGATATTAAATGCATTCCGATAAAAAATTCTGGCAAAACTCTTCGCAATTATAACATCGACCCCGGCTGCCTTTATCGCCATGGGAGCGTGCTCCCGTGATGAGCCACAACCGAAATTTCGTCCTCCGATGATGATGTCCCCGCGAGAGACACCATCCGCAAACTCAGGTCTCACATCGACAAAACAGTTTCTGGCAAGCTCTTCGCTGTCCGACACATTGAGATAACGTGCCGGTATAATCATATCCGTATCTACATCATCGCCGAATTTCCAGACTTTTCCCTTAAAGTTCATTCCCTGTTAACCTCACATTGCATTAGTTGTGGAGATAAATATTGATGGCTTCGTAAAACGTCCCACTTCTGCGTTACGCTGTATCCCTCATCATTGTGATGTACGCCTAAGTTTATGAGACTCACCGCTCACAAGCCTTCAGTGCAGTGAAGGGTGTAAGCCGAATTCATCCACGATAGCAAAGCGTATCGGGATACCTCTCATTCCTCAGGATTTGCGTGCCTTGAATTTGAATCTTTTTACCGTGCCATCTTAAATTTGACGTTTGCTACTTTGTCAATATTGTGTTGTGAATCCTCTCGCAGGCACCATATCCGACGAGAGCTACAGTTCTTCAGGCCCTCCAATTCTACCGAGCACGGCAGAGGCTGCGGCAACTATGGGATTGGTCAGGTATACCTCACTTTGTGGGTGCCCCATTCGACCGATAAAGTTGCGATTCGTCGTTGCAACAGCCCGTTCACCCTCAGCAAGAATACCCATATGCCCCCCGAGGCATGGACCACAACAGGGCGGTCCGATCACCGCACCTGCATTCAGAAATGTTTCTATCAGCCCCTCTTTGATTGCCTGCTTATAAATCGATGGTGATGCCGGAATGATAATCAGTCGCAACCCGCGCGCAGCAGTCCTGCCCTTCAGAATCGATGCCGCATTCCGTAAATCCTCCAGCCAACCATTGGTGCAAGACCCGATGAACACCTGATCGATTTCTATGTTTCCGGCTTCCGAAACCGGCCGCACATTGGCCGGGGAATGCGGAAATGCAACCTGGGGCTCAATACGGTCGACCATTATTTTGATGACATCGGCATAGGCGGCACCCGGATCACTGGAATGAATTACCGGTTCCTGAAGCGATCGACTGTGTGCATACTGAAGAGAGATTTCATCCGGCTCGATGATGCCATTTTTCGCGCCCCCTTCGATAGCCATGTTTGTCATGGTAAACCGCTGGTACATAGGTAAATTTCGAATGACACTTCCGGTAAATTCCATGGCACTATACAGAGCCCCTTCAACACCGACCTTGCCCAGCGTATAGAGGATCAGATCCTTCCCCTGCACCCACGGCGAGAGTGTACCCTCATATTCAAATCGTATGGTTGGCGGAACCTTCAGCCATATTTCACCGGTCACCATGATGGCACCCAGATCGGTGCTCCCTACTCCGGTGGAAAACGCCCCCAGTGCGCCATACGTACAGGTATGACTGTCCGCGCCGATAATGAGCGCACCCGGCACGACGAAACCCTTTTCCGGCAGAAGCACATGTCCAATCCCCGCTTCGCCGATTTCAAAATAATATTTAATATCCTGTTCTTTGGCAAAGTCCCGCATTATCTTGGCCTGCTGCGCAGATTCGATGTCCTTATTTGGTACAAAATGATCAGCCACCAGAATAATTTTTTCATTGTCAAACACGCTGGTGGCGCCAATCTCTTTGAACGCCGCAATCGCGAGGGGAGATGTTACATCATGTGCAAATGCGTAATCGACCTTCACCTCAACCAGATCGCCAGGCTGTACACTCTCCAATCCCGCGTGATCGGCAATTATCTTTTCCGTAATCGTCATTGCCACTGCTAAATCTCCTTATAAACCATTTTTGTTCAGATTCTCTTTGCTTAACTTATAGTGAATACTATCGACAAGGGCCTGCCAGCTGGCCTCGATCACGTTGGTCGATACGCCAATCGTGGTCCAGACGTCCTGTTCATCCCGGGATTCCAGCAACACCCTCACCTTGGCGGCAGTGCCTTCGGCACCTTCCAGAATCCTGACCTTGAAGTCGACAAGATGCATTGTGCTGATCTGTGGATAGAATTTTCGCAACGCCTTTCTCAGGGCATTGTCGAGCGCATTGATCGGCCCGTTGCCTTCCGCTGCCGTAATTTCATGATCGTCGCCAACCGATATTTTGATCGTTGCCTGGGCGTGGGACGAATTGCGTTTCGTCTTTTCATCCATTACACGAAATGATTCCAGCGTAAACGGTTCCTTGAATTCGCCGATAGCCTTCTTGATCAAAAGTGCCAGGGACCCGTCGGCCGCATCGAATTGGAAACCCTGGTCCTCCATCTTTTTTATCTCCTCGACAATTTTCCGGCTGACACCGTTTTCTTCCTCCAGATCAATGCCGAATTCCCGCGCCTTGTACTCGATGTTACTCTTGCCCGAGAGATCCGACACGACCACCCGGCGATGATTGCCTACCAGAGAGGGTTCCGCGTGTTCATAGGCCCGGGGATTTTTCGTCACGGCATGGACATGCACACCGCCCTTATGTGCGAAGGCACTTCGCCCGACAAACGGCCGCGAATTGACGGGCGGAACGTTTGCCACATCACTCACGTAACGCGACAGATTGGTAAGATACTGGATGGACGATTCGGGCAGACATTTCTTCTGCATTTTGAGACAGAGATTACCAATAATGGCAATGAGATCTGCATTCCCGCACCGTTCACCGTACCCGTTGATTGTTCCCTGGACCATTTTCACCCCCAGGGCAACGGCCGACAGTGAATTTGCAACGGCAAGCCCGCAATCATTATGGGCATGAATACCCATCCGATCCGGAGGAATAAAAGAAGCAATATCCTGTATGATCCGGGTAACCTCCCAGGAAAGCGTTCCACCGTTCGTATCGCAGAGCACGATCATATCGGCACCGGCCGCATACGCCGCCTGTAACGTTTCGCGTGCGTACTCGGGGTTATCTTTATAGCCGTCAAAGAAGTGCTCGGCATCGTAGATCACTTCCTTGTCTTTCGATTTCAGGTACCCCACCGTCTCTCTGATAATTGAAAGATTCTCCGCCAATGAGACTCCGAGTATCTCCGTTGCATGGAGGCTCCATGATTTGCCGAAAATTGTGACCACGGGCGTATCGGCCTGGAGCAATGCCTGCACATTGGGACATCGACCCACCGCAAGATCCGGCCGTCTGGTACTGCCGAAGGCCGATAATCGCGCGTGTTGAAGTGATATACTACGAGCCATTTCAAAAAATCGCATATCTTTCGGATTTGAACCCGGCCACCCTCCCTCGATATATTGAATCCCCATGTCATCCAGCTTCTGCGCGATTCTCAACTTTTCCTCTGCTGAAAAGCTGATCTGTTCCCCCTGAGTTCCGTCTCTCAGGGTTGTATCATAGATCAAAACATCCCACTTATTCATGATAGCCGTCACCCCTCAAAAAAAAATCCGTTATCAGCTGCCCTGATAACGGATTTGTTTGTGTTTCTCTTTTTTATGAACCTACACCATCACCAGGTCAGACATATATGCCTCCCTCAATAATTATGCCGCTTATAATGATGATGTTAATAAGGTCCTTATGCATGAATTCCTGTTGTTCTCCTATGAGTATGCGGAAACAATGTGGCTGCCACGTTAAAACTTTATCTCAGATTTGTCAACGAAAAATTTGGCAGGGCCTATTATTTTGTTATGATGTGCACTCCCATGCTACGCATATGTATCCATCTCCAGTAGGTTTAGAAATACGTGCGTGCGCCTGCATATCGCCGGCTGAAATAGCGGCTGGCTAAGGTACTCATCTTCACCACTTTCCCCCTCCCCGGGGCATGGATAAACCGGTCCGCCCCGACATAGATCCCGACATGCGACACATGTCGACCGCCTGTCGTATTGAAAAATACCAGGTCACCCTTTGCCAGTTTTTCTCTTTCAATATAGGCACCGGCGGCATATTGCTGAAATGACGTACGTGGAAGATTCAATCCATTCAACTTGTATACGGCCATGGCCAATCCGCTGCAGTCAAATCCTTTTTTTTCAGAAACACCGCCCCATTTGTAGGGCACCCCAACAAAGCTTTTCGCCGTTCGGACCAGTTCTTCGCGTAAATATGTCTTGCCTAATTTCTGCTTCCTGGCAATGGCATATTCACGGGGAGTCACGATATAAAACTCATCGATCACGCCGAGCGCCTGCAACATTACGGCTTCCCTGTGTGCAAGCATACGGGACTGAAAGTTTCCGAAACGTACTTTGTAGAGTCCCTTCTTATAGACAAAATAGTACGCTTCCATGTCGTACCGGTTGAGACTGTTCGTCAGTTCTACGGCATTTTCGACCCTGGAAAAAGCCCCTACCTGGATCGTAAACCCCATCTGGGCCAAGGGGGTGGCACCATTCTGAACCTGACTGATCCTGCTGCCACTGAAATCACGGGCCGGCAACCGGTGGTGAGTAAAGGCGGAACATCCTGCAATGATGAAGGCAACCGGAATGAGAAGGATTATTATGTTCCTGAGAAAAAAAGCTCTTTTCATTGCGCGTGTGTCACTTTGATTTAGATGGGCACTAGAGTAACTTCATGGCAATGTCATACACACTGGCGAATGCATCGCTTGACTGCACCAGCCTGGTTAACGGAATCATGTCCGAAACCATTACATTGATTTGTTTATCATAGACGACACCGCCTAAATTGGTAGGGTGCACCATGAGATATTTCTCCGATACCAGCTGAATGACCCGCCCGGCATTTTTGTCCTTCGGGGTTGTGACCATATTGGTAATTATCTCAGGACGGATTGCATCAATTTCGCGCTGCAGGTACTCCATTATCTCGGTGCCGCTGATATCTTCAACGATCTGGAGCAGGTCCCTGATGGTCTTCACCTCAAGTTCGTTACCCGCATCCATGGCACTCTTGATCAGTGCCTGAAGCGCAGGCTGTTGGCTGGAGAGGCGGCTCAAACGGCGATACACGGCATTCCGGACAAACGCATAGGCATTCTGAATTGCCGTCGGTTGCGGCGTGAGTACGACAACCTTTTTCTGCGCAACCAGGAAAAAATCAAGCACGTTGAAGGATGTACCGGCCCCGAGGTCAAGCACGATGTAATCGGCTGCAAGCTTATTAACGTGGTGGATAATTTTTGTTTTTTGTGCCACATGGGGGTTGGCCAGTGTAAGAACATCACTTGCGCCGCAGATAAGCCTGAGATTTTCGACATCCGTATCGATGCACACTTCCTCCAGTGAATCGAACCTTTTCGTCACAAAATCATTCAATGTACGTGGCGGACTTTTAATTCCCATGAGTGTATGGAGATTTGCGCCACCAAGATCAACGTCGACCAGAATGGTACGTTTACCCATGCGGGCCAGCCAGAACGCCAGCAATATACTTACAGTACTTTTACCAACGCCGCCCTTTCCTCCTCCGATGGCCCAAATCTGAGGGATTGCATCTGTATCTATTGTATTTTTTGTATCCATTGGGTATCTTTCATACTTGACAGCACAATTATTTTTTCACGTATGATTCCCACAAACTGTAGATCATATCCTGCTCACCATCGCCGACATAGCAATGTTTTTTGAGAAATTCGAACTCATCGGGACTCATCTGCTGAAACTGGATCCCCACCAGAATGTTCTTCCGCTCGTCGTAGGCCACTTCTCTTCTCCAGACAATCTTGCCCAGCACATCAATGCCTGCGGATACCTTGGGAACACTGATCAGCATTTTCACCGTCCTTCCAACCAGATTGGTAATCGAACCCGTCCAGTATTTTTCACCAAGACGGATACAGGCACCCCCCAGAGAAAGGTCATCCGTTATTCCGTTGATTACCAGGGGGTTTTCGCCCTCTTGCTGCGGGAAGATTTTAAGGG
>Ga0272442_10008706_pt1 | contig 12801 bp, 8 predicted proteins | sample SSMForm2O_FD_200262 | JGI IMG/M metagenome (GOLD analysis project Ga0272442, IMG submission 200262) | Marine sediment archaeal communities from Little Sippewissett salt marsh, Falmouth, MA, United States - SSM-Form-2O | ecosystem: Environmental > Aquatic > Marine > Wetlands > Sediment ... | reverse complement strand
AACTCGGCCACCAGTTCGCTGTTGGTCGGATTGCCTCGCCAGAAAAAGCTTAGCGCAATCACCACCTCGACCTTGTCAGCCGTCGCCAGTACCCGCCGGGCCTGCTCGTCGCTGACCGTCAAATCGGTCTCGCAGTCGAAGACCGTTCGAGCATGCTCGCGCACGAACTCCTGGAGCATGTTGGAGTGCCACCAGTAGTCGTCGGCCTTGTTCTGATAGAGCGGATAGCGCTGCTCGAGAACCAGTACCGGCACATCGGGCGACAGCGGGAGCAAACTCGCCTCGTCGCGAACCAGTACCGCCGCGTTCAGGGCCGTCTGCTTGCAGAGCGTGGCCGAGGCCGCATCGCGAATCGGCTCGGCGGCACGATCGGCCTGGACAAACGGTTCAGCGAACAGCCCGTAGTCGAACTTCAACGACAGGATGCGCCGCACGTGCGCGTCCAGTTCGTCCATGGGTATCTTCCCGTCCTGCACGTACTGTTTGACCGTGTCAAACACCTCATCACGGCGGGAAGAATCGCACTTACTCAATACCAGATCGGCTCCGGCGGCAATCGCCGCGGCACAGGCCTGGCCGTAGGTGGCGAACTTCTTCATCACGCCGCCCATGCCCATCGCGTCGGTCGTGATTACCCCCTCGAAACCCATCTGCTCGCGCAGCAGGTCTGTGGTGATCCGCCGCGAGACCGACGCCGGCATCTCGTCCGCGTCCAAGGCCGGGTAGATCGTGTGCGCCGTCATCACACACGGCAGGCCCTCGGCAATGAGCGCCCGATACGGCGCCAGCTCGAGCTCCTCCAGCCGTTTGCGGTCGGCGCGGTTGACGTCCACCGCAAAGTGCACGTCGACGGCCGAGTCGCCCCGGCCCGGAAAGTGCTTGCCCGTGGCGATCAGTCCCTCGTCGCGAAACGCGCGGAACTGGGCCAGGCCGAACTCGATGCACCGATCGGGATCGTCGCCGAAGCTGCGGGTGCAAATCTCCGGATTCTTCGGCTCGATGTTGACGTCAAGACAGGGCGTGTGAAGTTGCCGAATGCCAACCGCCCGTTGCTGCCGTGCCACCAGGCGATACGCCCGATAGACCCGGTCGGCGTCGTTTGTGGCCGACATGCCCATCGCACTGGGAAACAGGTGTACCCCACCGCGGGCGTAGTCTTGGCTCCAGTCGCCCTCCTGATCTGAACTGATATGCAGCGGAATCGCCGGCTCGCGCGACAGCGCGATCTCCTGGAGCCCGTTGAGAATCCGGGCGTAGACCTCCGGCGGCGCATACGGGCTCAGGCGCTGCTCCTCGGCCCCGCCCACCAACCGCGTGCCGTACGGCTCTTCGGTGTAGATATGCGGCGTGACACGCACCCCACCCACCTGGTGCCGCAGGATCTTGTCATAGGCGTGCCAGTCCACCCGCGTGCCGGCAAACTCGAACGTAATACACTGACCCACCTTCTGATCCAGCGACATGCGCGAGAGGATGTCATCGATGAAGGCCTGCTTGTCCTGCGACATCAACCATCTCCTTGCCTCGTGGGCTCCGTCAGCAAAGGCTCATTCTAGCATTCCGCGCCACAACTGGTAAACTCCCCACGAAACGAACAGACGTACCTCAGTAGCTGATTGGAGATATGCAAACCATGAACAGCACGACGCCCTCGTCGGCGGCAGCCTTCGACAAACGACACGATCACCTTGTCGCCGTCGATTCCGACGGCTGCGCCATGGACACCATGACGTTCAAACACGAGCATTGCTTCACGCCGGAGATCATCCGGTCGTTCGCCCTCGAGCCGATCGCCGGGCTGGTCGAACAGACCGAGTACTTCGTCAACCTGTACTCCAAGTGGCGCGGGCTCAACCGGTTCCCCGCCCTGCTGATGGTGCTCGATCTGCTGCGTGACCGGCCCGAGGTCCAGGCCGGCGGTGTGACGATTCCGACGATGGACTCGCTCAGGGCCTTCATCGACTCCGAGCACCCCAACAGCAACGCAGGCCTCCAAGCCGTCCTCGACAGCACCGGGCCAGATCCCGAACTTCAACGCGTCCTGCAGTGGAGCGAAGCGGTCAATCAAGCGGTCGATCAGAAGGCGGGCCACCTCAGGCCATTCGCCTCGGTTCAAGCCACGCTCGATCGGATGGCCCGACAGGCCGACCTGATCGTCGTGTCCCAAATGCCCCACGAAGCCTGCCAACGCGAATGGCAGCAGTACGGCCTGGCGCGACACGTGGCGCTGCTCGGCGGGCAGGAACTCGGCACCAAGGCCGAGCAGCTTCGCGTCGCCGCCGACGGGCGGTACGAGCCCGCCCATGTGCTCATGGTCGGCGACGCCCCGGGCGACCTGACGGCGGCGCAGGCCAACGACGCCCTGTTCTTCCCCACCGTCCCGGGCGACGAGGACGGCTCGTGGCAGCAACTCCGCAATGAGGGGTTCGACCGCTTCCTGCAATCCACCTTCGCGGGTGCGTATCAGCAGAGCCTGCTCGAACGATTCCAGCAGAGCCTTCCCGAAACGCCCCCCTGGAAAGCTTAGGCCCCCAACAGCACGCCGCTACGACGGACCCGCCTTCACGGCCGTCACGATCAAATCGACACTGCGATCGGCGCGGTAGCGCGTAAACTGATAGTCACCCCACAGGTCGATGCGGTCGAAACCCAACTCGCTCAGCGTGCGACGCAGCCAGGCCGCCCGCAAGCCGACAGGACGGGCCGTATGATGCTCGTTGCACCACGCTGCGCCCGCGTCCGGTCGCGACGCGATGATGGTGTCTACATATCCCTGCGAACCCACCCGATGGAAAAGCTTCAACAGCAACGCCTCGCCCTTCTCGGGCGTTAGCGGCATGAGCTTTTGCACGACCAGCTCGCCCGGCGCGACGCGCCAGATGTTCAGTACGTGCACGATCAGCAGACCGCCCGGCCGCACGACCGCCGCCATCGAAGCCAGCGCATCTCGACAGTCCTGCTTGCCTTCGGCCGCCAGCACGAGCGAGTTACCCACACACATCACCGCATCGAAGGGCTCGCCCATGCCGCTTAAATCGCCAAACGACCGCACCAGCCATCGCAACCCGGCGTGTTCTCCGTGCTGCTCCCTGGCGCGATCCACCATTTCCTCGCTCAGGTCCGACCCGGTCACCGCCAAGCCCCATCCGGCAAGCATCGCGGCGTGGTGTCCCGTCCCGCACGCGCAGTCCAGAACATTTCTGACATGATGTTGTTCGACAAGGCGCCTGTAGAACGGCGCCTCGCGCTCGAGCCGGCGAGGCCAGTCAACCATCTGGTCGTAGTACGCCGCGCCATCCTGGAACAGGTCAGACATCGCCGCCCTCGATCCGCTCGACCGTCACCCGCCCCGCATCCAGGACACCCGACAGCAGACCACCTGTCGACTTCACACCAAAACGTATCCGATCGCCTTCAGCCGCCATGTCGAGCCGCAGGTCGTCAGCCGCGGCACCCGGCGTCGTCGGCTCGATCCACACCCCCAACACCGCCGGAAGTTCAACTTGCCCCGTGTAATGCACGTCGTGGGAAGGCTGCTCCCCATACAAGGCCGTCCACCCCCGAACAGGACCCTCCCGCCCACAGTAACTGGTCGGCGTCACGTCATCGCGGGAAGGCACGAGGACAACACCCGTCTGGTCCGGGTGCGACAGCAAAGCGATCCTATTGTCCAATCGCAGGGCACCGGGCTCGTACGTCCGCTCCTCGCCGACACCTTCCTCGAACGGGTGCAAATGGAAGACCTGCACGACCTCGTGACGCCCACTGCCCATCACGCGATCGATCACCAGCAGACCCCGGCGCCACACGTAAAGCAGCAGCCGCTGATGCTGAATCGATCTGTCGCGTGCAGCCTCGTCGCTCGACCGGTCGGCGTGACGCTCCCACAGACCAAAGCTGCGCGGCGCGAAGCCGTCCCTGTACCAGCCCGACAGCAGGCCATAGCGGCCGAGCTCAACCTCTTGCCGGGCATCCGGATCGGGTATCGGCTCGGCGATCCCACGGAGATGATCGATCACGCGACACTGCTGCTTGCCGTCGACCACCACGACGTTGTGCCCCCACGCACCTCGAAAATAATGCTCCCACTCATCGTTGCTGTACCGATAGATGCCCGCATCACCGACAAGCAGGCGCCCGCCCGACGCATACAGAAACGTCAGCTTGTCCTCATGCTGATGATTCGTCCCGAAGAAACCGTGATCAAAGAGCACGTAGTCATCGCGCCGGCCCCACCCCGTGCGCAACACGGTCAGGCCCGCATGCGGCAGCCGCTGGCACGGCTCGGGCAGGCTGTCGCCGGCCGCTTCCGGCTCGAGTACGGCCAGCATCTGCGGGCGTTGCCGTTGATGTCCGACGATTCGCAGCCACCCGTCGCCACTGTTGTGACGCGGGCTCGCGTCCGACAGCGAAGGCAGCGATCCGTCGGGCATGCGCAGCTTCCAGAACGGCTCGGCACCCCGCACCAGAAACTCCCAGTAGTCGCTGGCAACGGGCTTGCCCAAAGCGTCGTCGAGCACAGCCGCCACATACAGCCGAGACCAGGGAAACGCGTGATAGTGCGGCGCGTTCTCCGACTGCATGCCGTCTGGCAGGAACATGTGCCGATTGATCCAGGCCAGCCGCTGCGTGAACACCGCCCTGGCCAACTCCGCATCGCGCCACTCCGGCACGAGCGCGGTGGCCGCCAAGCCGCCGGAACATTCGACCTGCAACCAGTTGTTCCACGGGCCGGGAAACACACACAGGAACCTCGCGCTGGCTACCGCCCAACGAACCAGATCGGTCAGGCAACTGGTTACGAACGGCTCATAGTCGATCAGACCCATGGCGATAGCAGGCCACGCGCTCGTCAGCCGCCCCCCCACCTCCAGCGTCCGCCACTGCAACTGCCCCCAGACCGACGGACACGGCGACTGATCGAACCACGATCGCAGCATTCGTACCGCATGCTCGGCGTAACGCACATCGCCATAGGCCCGGTACCCACTCACCAACGCCGCTATGTGGAAGTGATGATTCAGCGAAACGTTCGACTCAATGTCACCGTTCAGGATCGTAGCCCAATCGACCTGGCGACCGTAATCATGCTTGACGTGCATGTGCGCCCGCAGGGTCAGCACGTTGCGGCAGATCTCCTCCAACTCTCCTCGATCCGGTGCGCCCTGCTCATCGAACAGGTCGCCTACCCTTCGGTCCCGCCTCAGAAGCCGAATACGTTCGGCAAACGCCTCCACCGCCGCCTCCGGCGGGCACGTCAGCAGACAAGCCAACTGCTCATCCGACGGGTGCATCGCGTAGACACCGCCAGCCGGCTCTACAGAACGGTCCGCACCCGAAGCCAACACGCGAAACGCCCCCTCGGGCAAAGCAGGCGCCACATCCGCCAGCGCCGAAAGCACCTCCATTGCCAAGTCTGCACGGCGCTGAACCGCTTCGTCAGTCTGACCAGGATGGGCGTCGAGCCACGCAGCCAAGCGAAGGCTGCCCGCCATGGCCCAGACTGACGCCCACGGATGATCCGGCAGGACACACGCAGCCGCCAGCAGAACCGCACCGGCTGAGGCGTTACCGGCCGTCACATGCGGCTTACCACAGTGCACCAGGTGCTGGAGATGGTCCACGACCCGCTGCCAGGCGGCCTCATCACCGCCACCGGCAAACAGTTGGGCGACAGCCGTTGCCGTGCGATCGGCGACGGCAAGTTCCGTCCATGACCCACCCTCAGCGTACAGATCCGAAAGCGCCGGGACCTCCGGCGGAACGGTCGGCAGGGCGCCACCCGAGCCACGCCCCAACTCCGCCAACGCCCCCAGCGCCCGGTCCACATGCCGATGCGAGACTACGCGTCGGGCCGACTCCTCGAAGCTGCTCTCACACAAAAGCGGATATCGCACAGATGCACCCATCCTCATCCTCCTTCGCGACCGAGTATAGACTCACCCCCCGTCGCTTTAAACGCGAGGCACTCAATCGCTGCGCCGCAGCCTCGCCGTCGCCAAGGGTCAAGCGATGCTCCGACCACCGTCGACGCAGAGGACCTGCCCGGTGATGTACTCGCTGGCGATGACAAAGAAAAGCACGGCCTCGGCCACGTCGGACGGACGGGCAAGTCGCCCAAGCGGAATCCGATCGACCACGCGGCCAATCCGATCCGGATCGAGCCCGGCCGTCCCTTCCACGATGCCCGGCGAGACGGCATTGACCTGCACGTGCGGCGCCATGGTACGGGCCGTCGCACGCGTCAGCGCCAACAGAGCCGCCTTCGATGCGCTATACGCCTGATACCCGCGCCACGGCCGCTCCGCTGCAATGTCGCAAATATTCACGATCCTACCGCCCTCGCCTCGCGCCCGAACATGCCGAAACAGAGCATCGGAAAGAATGGCCGGCGATCGGACATTCACTCGCATCGTCCGATCCCACAGGTCCGGGTCGACCTCCGTCGGCACGTCCGGCTCGAAGACGGCCGCATTGTTCACCAACACGTCGACGCGCCCCATCGACCCGGCAACCACCTCGACCAGGCCCTCGACCTCGCGCAGTTCGCTCAGGTCGGCCGAGAAAAGATCAGCCCGCCTGTCCAGAACTGCCACCTCCCTGGCCAGAGTCTCTGCCGGTTCCGTGGACTGATGGAAATGAACGCCGACGTCGAACCCCGCCCGCGCCAGGCGCAGGCTGATGCACCGCCCCACCCGACTACCCGCACCCGTCACCAGCGCCACGCACGCACCCACCGCCCGCTGCACGCTCCACAAAATCGGTCAGTCAATCATTTTGCCCGGTTGCGGACTCATCGTCGGCGAGATGGTGCATTCGCCACACGTCGTCGGTGGCCGTCGGTCTTCTCGGGCCCATGCGCATCGACTCGCGGAAGCGCCTGCCCCATCCCAACGTTACCACCACCCCTAACAAAGCCAAGGCCAGGATGACCAACAGGAACACCAACGCCACCAACAGGAGGCGCAGTTGAGTTGTCGCCGCCTGGACGTCACCCGAGCCCACCGGCAGTACCTCGGGGCTCTGGGTGCCGCGATGGATCACGATAAGCACGCTGGCAACCAGCAACCCCAGTCCCATCAGCAAAAGGATCACGCCAACCCGCTGTTTCATTCGCTCCGGCTGCGTCACAAGATCTTTGCTGTTCACCATTCCAACCCCTGCCGCGGATTCTCCGCCAGCGTTCTGCGCAGCTGCTCGAAAAGCTGCCGCTGCTCTTCGGTAAGCTGCTTCGGCAGCCCGATCTTCACCACGGCGTATTGGTCGCCACGCTGCCCCGTCTTGGCGTGGCGCACGCCCTTGCCCTTCAGACGCAACCTCGTCCCACTCGAGGTGCCCGGCGGCACGGTCACGGTAGTCGGGCCATCGATCGTGGGAATGGTAACCTTCGCCCCCAAAGCCGCCTCGTCGACGCCGATGGGAACATCCAGATAGATGTCACTGCCCTCTCGCCGGAAGTAGCGGTGCGGCCTCACACGACATCTAATATACAGATCACCCGGCGAACCCCCGCCCATTCCCGGTTGCCCCTTGCCCCGCAGTCGGATGCGCTGCCCGTCACCCACGCCCGGTGGGATCCGCGCTTGGATCGTCTGATCGCCCTCCGGACCCGTACGCGTCAGTTGCAGCACCGTGCCGTGGATCGCCTGCTCGAACGAAAGCTGCACTTCGTGCTCGACATCCGCTCCCTGGGCTTCGGCGTAGCGTCTGCCACGTGCCCCCCGCGGACCCCGCTCGCCGGTGCGAAAGAAACTCTCGAACACGTCAGCCACGCTCGATCGGCCGCCCGCCCCCTGCCCGAACAGATCCTCCAGGTCGCCGATGTCAAACTCCGTGCCCCCGGGCCCGCCCGAGCCGCTCCAGCGATACGCCCGGCCGCCGCCTGGAGTCGCCCCCGCGCCCACATCCACACGCCCGAAGCGGTCGTACATCGCCCGCTTGTCCCGATCGCTCAGAATCTCATAGGCCTCGCGAACCTGCTTGAACCGCTCGGCCGCCGTCTTGTCGCCCTTGTTGCGGTCGGGATGGTACTGCTTGGCCAAGCGTCGATACGCACGCTTGATCTGGTCCTCGCTGGCCCCGCGACCGATACCCAGAGTTTTGTAATAGTCCTGCGGCATAGGAACCACACAAATCACTTCCTTGCGTATTCTAAGACGGTCGCGGCTTACGTGTAAACTAAACCTGCTGGACCGGCCCTCTGGCAGGCCGCCAACGCCTTGCCTACAATCAGCCTGCCAGGCCCGAAATGCCGGTCCTCAACAGGCAGACGGCTTACAGACGCAAAGTCACCGCCTCGCCCGAGATCGCAGGGCAGAGCAACTTGGCGCCGAGGCGGGTGTAGACGATATTGAGCAGACAATGGGTGTGCCGGCCTGCGCAAAGCAGCGCCCGTCAGCACCCAAGACCGACAGAAATGAATACCGTGCGAGTCATTGTCCTTCTGATCGCCGTCGCCACATGTGTCTGGCTAAGCCATTCCGCGCCGCCGACCGACAGTCGCCCGCGCCAAGTAGCGCCCGCTCACGCCCAGCAAGTCGCCGGCAAGCCCTTCTACGGACTGGCCATCCAGATCGACACCAGCGACGATCCTGTCCAACGCTTCAAATCTCTCATCGACGAGGTCGCCGAACTGGGCGCCGACACCCTGACATTCGGGACGGCCGGATACATGGAAAACGGTGCGTCCGGCGTCATCTACGTCGACCAAAGGAAAACGCCCACCCCCAAGCAGTGGCGCGAGCTGTTCGCCATCGCCCGACGAAACGGACTACGCGTGATCCTCATGCCCATCGTGCTGTTCAGCGAGCCACGCGGCAGCGAATGGCGGGGCCAGATCCAGCCAGCCAGTTGGGATCAGTGGTTCGAGCAGTACCGGGCTTTCCTCAACCACTTCGCGGATATCGCTGCCGAGAACCACGCCGAAGCGATGCTCATAGGCTCCGAACTGGTCAGCACAGAGAAGTTCACCGACGAATGGATCCAGACCATCGAACAGGTGCGTCAGCGCTACGACGGGCTGCTTGGCTACTCGGCCAACTGGGACCACTACCACAAGATTCAATTCTGGGACAAGCTCGACCTTATCGGAATGACTACGTATCACAAACTGTCGGACAAGCCTGGCCCGACGGTCGAACAGCTCGTCACCAACTGGCTGCCCATCAAGCAGGAAATCCTTGCCTGGCAGGCCAGCGTGCGGCGTCCGATCCTCTTCACCGAAGTCGGCTGGTGCAGCCAGGAGGGCTGCTCCGTCGAGCCGTGGAACTACTATCACAAACAGGTCGCCACACCCGCCGGCATGGAGGAACAGCGAAACTGCTACGAGGCGTTCATGCGCGTGTGGCAGGACGAACCGGCCGTCGGTGGCGTGACGTGGTGGGAATGGACCAGCTACGGGGGCGGGGCCGACTGTTACAACTATACCCCCCGCGGCAAACCGGCCGAGAAACTGCTACAGCAGTGGTTCCAAGCGCAACGACAGAAGTCGACCCAGAAACGCCTCGCCGAGCAACCTGTCCCCTGACGTCCACCGCCGCAGCCGGCGCGGTACAATCATACCGGAGGCAGAATTCACCACATGAGCAGACCACACAGCGGCGGATCGCGCCATGGCGCCAAACACCCGACGCGCCGCAAGGCCCTTCCTGCGACCGGCACCCCATCGGCCTCCGGTTCAGCCGAGCCCGTTGATCGGCAGGTCTCCGTGCGTCGAACCAGCGCAGGCCTGCGCGTACTGTTCGTCTACCCCAACCTCAATGCCGAAGAGGGGTTCAATCACGGCATCGCCGCATTGTCGGGCTGCCTGCAAGCCCGCGGACACCAGACGGGCCTGATCAACCTCAATGAGGCCCTCGGGCGCGTCCCTTCCGACGAAGAGGTGGTGCAGCAGATCCGTCGGTTCAACCCGGATCTGGTCGCCTTCAGCGTCATGACGCAGCAGTACGCCTACGCCGTTCGGCTCGCCCGAGCGATCCAACGCGCCATGCCCGCCCTGCCCCTGGCCATTGGCGGCGTCCACACGATGATGTGCACCCAGCAGGTCAAAAACGAGCGACTGTGGCACTTCATCGGCATCGGCGAGTGCGACGAAGCCCTGCCCAAGTTGGTCGATCGCCTCGCCGCCGGTGACCACGCCGCCCTCGACGTGCCCAACTTCTCGGTTCGACTGCCCGACGGCCGCTACAAAGACAACCCGCTGGGACGCTATCCGTCGCTCGACACGCTGCCTGAAAAGCACTATGCAATCTTCGACCTTCAAACCCTCCTGGCCCGCAAAAACGGCTGGCAGTCGATCCTTACATCGAGAGGCTGCCCCTACCGATGCTCCTATTGCTTCAACCGCGAAATGTGCGACCGCTATTACCACAAGGGCGGACAGCCACGCAAAGACTATCTGCGACACTATCCTGCGGATACCGTCATCCGGCAGATCCAGCGGCTCCGTGACGAGCATCCCGAAATCACGACCATCATCTTCGACGACGACCTGTTCACACTCGACCAGGAATACTGCATCGACCTGCTCAAGCGGTATAAGCAGGCTGGCATCGACCTGCCCTTCGTCATCAACGCTCACGTGCAACGCTTCAATGAGGCTATCGCCCAAGCCCTGGCCGAGACCCCGTGCCGAATCGTCAAATTCGGGTTGGAGAGCGGGTCCGATCGCCTCCGCCGCGCGGTGCTCGACCGCCATATGTCCAACGAAAAGATCGCCCGGGCCTTCGATCTCTGCCACAAGCACGGACTGCACACATCGGCGTTCGTCATGTTCGGTCTGCCCTATGAAACGCCTCAGATGATGCACGAAACCATCGAACTGTGTGCCCGCATCCGACCAGGCCGCATGCGATGGGCCATCTTCTTCCCCTTCCCCGGAACCAAAAGCTACACCATATGTCAACTGGGCAACCTGATCGACTATCGACGCATGCGTGCGCTGGACAACTACTTCGTGGCCAGTTGCCTTCGATTCGATCCGGCCACCGATCTGCTCATCCGCAAGCTTCAGCGGACGTTCCATTGGCGGGTTAACGCGCTGCTCGACCAACCGGCATCGGCTGAGTATCGACGGCTGGTCGACGAAGTCGACGCAATGGACGCCGACCAGTGGGATCATCACAGCGCCGCCATACTCCAACGCGACCGGCAACTCAGCGACGGCCTGCTTCAGCAGAGGCTCCGCCATTACTCGATACGCTACACCGAGGTCATGGCGGTAGACAGCGACTACGTGCTGGCCGAGCAGGGACAGGACAAGCACAAGGCCGCCCGCACCTGGCGAGCCTGAGACAGACGCAGGACGCACGTGTAGCGACCGGCAGTCGGCCGCCCGCAGGCCTTGCCTGATACACAGCATTGGCAACATCTCGCCGCGATTTCTCCAGCTTGCAGGCCCCTGCCGCCGATAGTACCATTACGTCGCGACTCGGGCCCAAGCCATGGACCAGAACTGCGCGGAGGTGCCGACGCCGTCACAGGGCTCGCCGGAGGAAGCGGCCGGGCCGACCCGGTCCAAACCCGCTTCCCCGCTGGAATGGGCCGGTGTGATCGTCCTGTTGGTCCTTGCCGCATACGTGCCCGCCCTCACCGCCGGATTCGCCGTCACCGACGACCGCGCCGTCGTCGCCAATCCTCGTCTGACCGACAGCGACGGGCTCTGGCGCATATGGTTCTCGTCCGAGAGCGAGCAATACCAGCCTCTGACCTACACGACGTTCTGGCTGGAACGACGACTGTGGGGACTTCGTCCCGAAGGCTACCACTGGGTAAACGTCGCCTTGCACGCCGCCAACGCGGTGCTGGTGTGGCTGATACTCCGCAAGATAGGGATTCGTGCCGCACCGGTAGCGGCGCTGCTGTTTGCCCTGCATCCGGTCAACGTCGAATCGGTCGCCTGGATATACGAGCGAAAGAATGTCCTGTCCGGCCTGTTCTATCTGCTGACGTTCCTCGCTCTGTTCCGTTTCGACCAGTCCCGAAGCCGACGCTGGTATGCACTCGCTGTCGCGCTGTTCGCAGGCGCCTTGCTCTCGAAGGCGTCGACGGTCGTCCTGCCCGTCGTCCTATTGCTGTACTGGTGGTGGCGGCGCGACGCATGGCACCGGGCAAACCTGATCGCGGCCGCGCCGTTCGTCCTGCTCGCGGCCGCCATGTGCGTCGTCACCGTCTGGGGCGAGCCGCCCTTGCCCCAAGGCGATAACGCCGAACAGTCGGGCGAGTTCCTCACGCGCTTTGCGCGAGCCGGGTGGATCGTGGCCTTCTACATCTGGAAGACGCTGCTGCCGTACAAACTCGTGTTCTTCTACCCGCGATGGTCCGTCGACCCGTCAGCCGTAACTTCGTATCTTCCGCACGTCGTCCTTGCCGCGGCCCTGGCTGCGGCGCTGGTATGCCGCCGATCGTGGGGCCGACATGTGCTCTTCGGGCTCGGATCGTACCTCGTCACCCTCCTGCCCGTCCTCGGCTTCTTCGACATCTACTACCATCAACACTCCTTCGTCGCCGATCACTTCCAGTACCTTCCGTTGATATCGCTGATTGCGTTGTGCGTGCACGCCGCAGCCGTTGGGCTGGAGAGGATCAGGCCGACGGCGCGCCATACCACGGCAACCAGAACCGCCACACCGGCCGTTGTCGTCGCCGTTCTGACCGTCGCGACATGCTGGCTGCTCACATGGCAGCGGGCCTGCGTATTCCACAACACACGCACGATATGCCAGGATACGCTCCGCCATCACCCCAATACGTGGATCGCACACGCAATGCTCGGCGCCGATCTCCTGCGGACCAGACAAACCA
>Ga0272442_10008705_pt1 | contig 12801 bp, 9 predicted proteins | sample SSMForm2O_FD_200262 | JGI IMG/M metagenome (GOLD analysis project Ga0272442, IMG submission 200262) | Marine sediment archaeal communities from Little Sippewissett salt marsh, Falmouth, MA, United States - SSM-Form-2O | ecosystem: Environmental > Aquatic > Marine > Wetlands > Sediment ... | reverse complement strand
CGAAGCGCCGACGTTCGGGGCCACTGGTGAGCGGAATCGCCGTGGCGTCCGGCAAGGGCGGCACGGGCAAAACGACTGTTACCGTCAACCTGGCCCGGATGATTTCCGGGCCGGTCACGGTTATGGATTGCGATGTGGAAGAGCCCAATGTGCACCTCTTCATGCCGGTCAGTGATGCCGATACCTATCCGGTGTCCATCAAAGTACCCCGGATCGACCGGGAGAAATGCACGGTATGCGGAGAATGCGCGCGGTTCTGTGAATTCAACGCCCTGGGGGACATGCGGACCCGTATCGTGGTGTTCAATGAACTCTGCCACGGTTGCGGCGGATGTACCCGGGTATGTCCGGAGAACGCCATTACCGAGGTGGAGCGCCTGGTGGGTGAAGTGACGGAAGGAAATGCCGGTCATGGTGTCACCGTGATTACCGGTCGCATGAACGTGGGCGAAGCCATGGCTCCGCCGGTTATCCGCGCCGTGCGCGCCAGGCCGACGGGGGAAACGGTGATCGTGGATGCCCCTCCGGGGACGGCGTGTCCTTTCGCCGCCGCGGTACGCGGCAGCGACCTGGTGGTATTGGTGACCGAACCGACGCCTTTCGGGGTACATGACCTGGGACTGGCAGCGGAAACCCTGGCCGCCATGCACCTGCCCTTCGGAGTGGTGATCAATCGCAGCGGCGAGGGCGATGCGGCGGTGGAAGAGGTATTGGAGCGTCACAACGCCCCCCTGTTTGCCCGGATTCCGGAAGACCGGAAGATCGCGGAAGCCTATTCCCGGGGGGAAATGATCGTGGATGTGCTGCCGCAATACCGTGAAGTATTTGCCCGTCTGGAACACAACATCAGTGAATGGATCGCAACCAGGAAGGAATCATGAGCCCCGAAAGACCAAAACCCAATGAAGTAGCGGTAATCAGCGGCAAGGGCGGAACCGGAAAGACCAGCATTACCGCGGCCCTGGCCGTATTGGCCGGCAACGCGGTGGTGGCGGACTGCGACGTGGACGCCGCCGACCTGCATCTGGTCCTCCAGCCGGAAGTAAAGGAAACCCGTGAGTTCGTTAGTGGTCATGAAGCCGTGGTGCGGGAGCTGGACTGCCGGGGGTGCGGACTGTGTCAGGATTACTGCCGCTATGACGCCGTTGTGGAAACAACCGCGGCGGACGGACGTAAGGTCTTCCGCGTGGATCCCGCCGCTTGTGAGGGCTGCGGAGTCTGCGTGCGCTTCTGCCCGGTCAAGGCCATTGACTTTCCCGAGAGTCATTGCGGTCAGTGGTATATTTCCGCTGCCCGCAGCGGGCCCATGGTGCATGCCCGGTTGGCCCCGGGGGCGGAAAACTCGGGCAAACTGGTTTCACGGGTGCGGGAATCCGCCCGGGAACAGGCGGAAACCGCCGGCAGTCCGCTGGTTTTGGTGGACGGTCCTCCGGGGATCGGTTGCCCGGTGATCGCCGCCGTTACCGGAACGAAGCTGGTTCTGGTCGTGGTGGAACCCACTTTGTCGGGAGAACACGATATGGACCGGGTGCTGGGACTGGCCCGGCATTTCAATATCTCCGCCGCGGTATGCGTAAACAAATGGGACATCAATCCGGAAATCGCCCAACGCATCGAGGATGCGGCCCGGGAGCGGGGAGCAGAACCCCTGGGACGCGTGGCCTTCGATGCCGCCGTGACCCGCGCCCAGGTGCGGGGCCACACCGTGGTGGACGAGGGCGGACAAGCGGCGGAGGATATCCGGAAATTGTGGGAGAGGCTTCGCGAACGGATTGACCTGGAAAAGGGAAGTTGAGGGAGTTGAGAGAGTTGAGGGAGGAAAAACAGTTTAAAGAGTTCTTTCCCCTCGTCAACTCTATTCATCTTTATTTCTTTTCACCTTCCTGCTTTAGATAGCTGATCAATTTGAAAATCCCTCTGGAAATTTGGTTGATTTTGGCATCAAGGTCCTGCCAAATTTCCAGTGTTAAATTATCCACTTTACTGGCTATCAGGATCTGGGTGCGGAGTTCTGAGCACGATCCTCTGGCTATAACCAAAAAGCGTCTGAATTCGGCCATACTGTCTCTGCCGAACCCTTCAGCGATGTTGGACGGGATAGAAATCGCCGTCTTGCGCAAGTGGCGGCATAATTCATGGTCATTAACAATTCTGGGGCTGATTTTTGCCGTGATTCCAAAAATTTCTTCACACAACTTCACGCCTTCCTGCCAAATCCAGATGTCTTCGACATTTTTAAATTTCATATATTATAAATGCAAATCGAATGCCAGATATGGAACCTCTATGAGCATTTCTTTTCGTTCCTCCCCAAAAACTTCTTCCCTTCCCACAACTTCTAAAATTTCTTTTCCTCCCTCAACTCCCTCAACTTGCTCAACTCTCTTACCCCCCTCCCTTTGACAAAACGTTGATAATTCCGCATAATCAGGCTATGAAGAAAGCTGTTTCCTCTGTGTCTGCCCCTCAATCCCCCGCCCATGAACTGGACAAGATCGCCATCACGGTCAAGTCCCACATGCTGCTCAAGCAATTGCTCAAGGAAAATCCCCAGCTGGAAGAGATCATGCGCAACGCCCGCAACACCACCGAGGCCCTGGTGGGAGTGAAAAACTGGGTGGACCGGGAGTTGAGGAAAAATCACGACGCCTACCGGTTTTACCGCCGCGAGGCGAGCGGGCGGCAAGCCTTTGAAAAACTGACATGGAGGGATTTCGCCGCCATACGCATCCTGGATTACATCGACAACGCTGGTCGGGAGTTCGACGACCTGAACCTGCGCGGCGAAAAAGCGGTCAGCAATCCGGTCAAGCTGATCTGGCTGGCCGTGACCTATGGTACCGGCGGCGCCAAACCCAGCTTTTTCCTGGACATGCTGCAGTTGTTCCGCCAGTTTTCCGGACGCTTCACCCGTACCCTGCCGGACCGGGAACAGGTGGAAGCCTGGATGGAACGCTGGAGTGTCGGACTGGACCCGCGCATCGTGAAGTTGCGGGAGGAAAACCGCGACCGCATCATCCAGATCCTCATCCGCCACATGGACGAGGGCAGCATTCAAAGCTCCCGTTTCTCTTTTGCGCCGGGCATGTCCGCGGAGCAGAAGTACCTGCGCATGCTCGAATGGTGGCGGGACCATCGCTTCCACCTCTACTTCGCGGTACGTTCTCCCGACGCGTTAAACGAATTGCTGGGCAATTCCCTGGACCCGGATACCCTCAAGGTATTGTACGCGGCGGAAAAGAAGGGCATTCCCTTTTTCGTCAACCCCTATTACCTGTCGCTGCTGCATGTACGGGTGCCGTACTTTGCCATCGGCGCGGACCTGGCCATCCGTTACTACGTGGTGTACAGCCAGCAATTGGTGGACGAATACGGCCACATCGTGGCCTGGGAAAAAGAAGACCTGGTGGAACCGGGCAAACCCAATGCCGCGGGGTGGTTGCTGCCCTCGCATCACAACATCCACCGCCGGTACCCGGAAGTGGCCATCCTCATCCCCGACACCATGGGCCGGGCCTGCGGCGGCCTGTGCGCCTCCTGCCAGCGTATGTACGATTTCCAGCGGGGCAATCTCAATTTCAACCTGGACCGCCTCAAGCCCGGCGAAACCTGGCTGGATAAGCTGCGCCGTCTCCTGGGATACTTCGAGGACGATTCCCAACTGCGTGATATCCTGATTACCGGAGGCGACGCCTTGATGAGTTCCGACGCGTCGTTGGCGCAGATCCTGGACGAGGTATACCAGATGGCCCGGCGCAAGCGGGCGGCCAACCGCAAGCGCCCCGAAGGGGAAAAACACGCCGAGATGGTCCGGGTGCGCCTGGGTACCCGCCTGCCGGTATACCTGCCCCAGCGCGTCACTCCGGAATTGGTGGAGGTACTCGGGGAATTCCGACGCAAAGCCGCGCGCATCGGCATCCGTCAATTCATCGTGCAGACCCATTTCGAGTCGCCCATGGAGGTTACCCCCGAGGCCCGCCAGGCGGTGCGGCACCTGCTATCCGCCGGCTGGATCGTGACCAACCAGCTGGTATTCTCCACCGCGGCTTCCCGCCGCGGCCATTCCGCCCGTTTGCGCCAGGTGCTCAACGACATCGGTGTACTCAACTACTATACCTTCAGTGTCAAGGGGTACATGGAAAACTGCTTTAACTTCGCCACCAATGAACGGGCCGTACAGGAACAGATGGAGGAAAAGGTGGTGGGCCGGATTCCCGATGCGTATCGGGAAGAGATCCGTTCCCTCGGCGAAGAGGGCGAAACCCTGGCGGACCGCATCCGGGAAATCCGTGCAAAGGCGGGACTGCCTTTCCTGGGCACGGACCGCAACGTACTCAACCTGCCGGGGGTGGGCAAGAGCCTCACCTTCCGCACCATCGGCATTACCCGCTACGGACGCCGGATCCTGGAGTTCGAACTGGACAACACCCGCCGGCACACCCCGGTCATGCATGATCGGGACCGGGTCATTATCATCGAATCCAAGTCCATCAGCGAATACCTGCGACAGTTGGAAGAAATGGGGGAGGATCCCGACGACTACGCCGCCATCTGGGGCTACTCCATCGGTGAAACGGAGCCCCGCCTGTCATTGTACGAATACCCGGACTACGACTTTTCCGTGACCGATGAATTCACGAATCTGGAGAAGAACGAGTGATGCGATCCCTGTGAGGGCTGGTGATGCTAGCGCTGAAAAAATTGTGATGCGATCTCCGGGAGAACGTGTGATGAAAAAACTTCCCATCACTATTCGCACGGGCTCATCATCACCACTCGTCCGGGCTCGTCATCACCGTTCGCCCGCTATCGCCATCACAGATCGTGAGCCCCACCATCACCGTTCGCCCGCGTTCTCCATCACCAATAGACGTTTGTACCATACATTCATACTCTCGATTTTGCCGGAAATCTGGGTGTTGTTCACCAGGGTTCCGCAGAAAACGTATCCCCGGCGGGAGAACGTGATGTTCATGCCCGGAGACAACGCCCGGGCGATGGTGTAGGCAACGGACAGGCCGCGCCGCTCCATTTCCAATTCCATGGTGGACAGCAACCGCTGGGCCAGGCCGCGACCGCGCATTTCCGGCAGGGTGGCGAAGTCGGTCATCTCCACGTTGCCGGCGGAGACATCCATCTCCGCGGAAGCCAGGGCGACCAAACGGCCGTCCTCACGGCGGAACCCGAAATAGGCAACGTGGGAGTCCATGGTCTTACGGAGGTACGCGGGGTCATGGATGGGGAAGGGATAGGTGGCGAATACCCGGCGGTACAGATCGCTCATTTCATCGGCATCCCCGGGAGAACAGGTGAATACGCTGTCCACCTCCCGGGGTGGGGGGGCGATGTCGCCGCCCCGGCCGGCTTTGGATTCGGCCAGGTGGAGGACGCGCCGGATTTCCGGACCGTCTTTGCCGGGATCGGCGCGACCCGGGTCCAGAAAGCGGGAGAGGAAATCACCGGCATCGTCGCCGTTGAAAAAACCGGGTATCGCCGCTTCGCGGGTATATCCGGCGGCCAGGAAGGGAGCGGCATGGGAACCGGGAACCTTGGCGAAGATTTTGGTGTAGCCGCGCTCCCCGCACAAGGCGTCCAGCTTATCCACGATGCCCGGCAGGTCGGTTCCGGCCAGTTTCATCAGGTAGACCCGGTTGGAAAAAGGACCGTGCTGAATCAGCGAGTCGCCCAGGCAAATGGTTTCATCCATCATCGGGACACTCCTTTCAGGGTTGCGGCGGCGTGATCCGGGCGCAGCAGGGAAAGGGAAACAAACACCAGGGCGGAAACGGCGATGCCCCAGGCGCTGGGATCCAGGCCGAGCCCGTGCAGGGGGGGCGGCATCCGCCACAAACCGGTAAGCAGGCTCAATGTCAGGCCGCCGCCGCTCAGCATACCCCACAGGGCGCCGGTGGAACTGGAGCGACGCCAGAAATATGCCCCCAGGGTGGGGATAAAAAGGCCCGAGACCATAAAGGAATACGCGTAAAGGATGGCGTCCAGCACCGTCCGGAAGCGGCTGGCCAGGATCACCGCCAGGACACCGATTATCAGGGTGGCCACCATGGACATGCGGATGGAGCGTTTGCCCCGGGGGTCTGTTTTCACGATGTAGCGGGCGTAGATGTCGTTGACGAAGTTGCCCGAAGCGGCCATCATGCAACTGTCGGCGGTAGACATGATAGCGGAAAAGTAGGCGGCGATTACAATTCCCGTAAAGCCTACGGGCAGGGCGAACTTGATGACCAGGGGCATGCCCATTTCCGGTTCCGCCCCGGGAAACAAAACCCGGGCGCACATACCCAGAATCACGCCGGTAAACGCCATGACGGGGTATTCGAAAATACCGGCGATGTACCAGGCGCGGCGGGCTTCCTTTGCGTCGCGACAGGCGTACATGCGCTGGTACAAGGTCATGCCGATCAGCCAGATGGGAATAATGGTGATCATCCAATTAAAGAATTGTACGAAACGAATGTTGCCCAGGCTGAAAAAGGCCGGATCCAATTGACGCATCAGGCCGGAAATGCCGCCCACTTTGTGCAGGGCCACGGGAATGGTGAATACGATCAGGCCCGTGAGCAACAGTCCCCATTGCACCGTGTCCGTGTAGATAACCGCCTTGAGGCCGCCGATCACCGTGTAGAGGATGGTCACCGCGGCAATGGCCACCAGGGCGAATTGCAGCGGATCCATGCCGAAGGGCGCCCTGGGGATAATGGTGGCCGCCGCCAACTTGGCTCCCGCCAGGATCTGGCCGCCGGTGAATCCCAGGTAGCCGATGCCGGAAACCAGCGCCGCCACCAGGGCCACCCGGTCGTTGTAGCGCCAGCGCAGGAAGTCCGGGAAGGTCATCATGTTCCGGGCGCGATCCACTTTCTTGATGCGGGGGATGATAAACACCGCGGTCAGCCAGGCCCCCACCAGACCGGTAAAAAGCAGCCAGGTGCCGGCCAGGCCCATGACGAAGCCCACTCCGCCCAGGCCAATGGAAAATCCCCCGCCCACATCGGTGGCCACGATGGACAACCCCACGTGGTGGGCCTTGATGGACCGGGAGCCCACGTAATAATCCTCGCTGTTGCGGTTGCGGCGGTAGTGGTACCAGCCGATGGCCAATACACCCGCCATGTACGCCGCGAAGATCAGGTAGTCGATCCAACTCATGTGTCGTCCCGGCGCTCGTGGCGGTCACTGCCTTCGGGAACCAGGGAGATAGTATCGTCGTACTCGGCCAGGAGCTTCTCGATGCCCACGGCTTTCCACTCGTCCGCGTCTCCCAGGGAGAGCAGCAGGTCGCAGCGCTCACAATTGCGGTCGCAGAAAACGGGTTCGTAGGAGTCGGGCTCCTTGTAGGAAGTGATCACACCTTCGTAGTTGCGCAGGATCACCTTGTTGGTGGACCAGGAAATGAGGTAGTTGGGCATAACCGGGATTTTGCCCCCGCCTCCCGGCGCGTCGATCACGTAAGTTGGCACGCAGAAACCGCTGGTGTGACCGATCAGGCTCTCCAGGATCTCGATCCCTTTGCCCACGGGCGTGCGGAAATGGGAGAGGCCTTCCGCCAGATCGCATTGATAGAGGTAATAGGGACGGACACGGTTCATTACCAGCTTGTGGACCAGGGAGCGCATGATGCGCGGGCAATCGTTGACACCCGCCAGGAGTACCGACTGGTTGCCCAGGGGGATGCCCGCGTCGGCCAGCTTGGCCAGGGCGGTACGGGAAGACCGGGTGAGTTCCCGGGGGTGATTGAAATGGGTGTTCACCCAGACCGGCTGGTGCTTTTTGAGTATTTCCACCAGGTTGTCCGTGATGCGGTATGGCAGGACCACCGGGGTACGGGTGCCGATGCGGACCACTTCCACGGTTTCGATGGCATCCAGTTCGGAAAGAATCCAGTCGATGCGATCGTCCGAAAGAATAAAGGGATCCCCCCCGGAGAGGAGAACGTCACGTACCTGTGGGGTTTTGCGGATATAATCAAGGCCCTGGCGGATGATTTCGTCATCGGGGATGTAGTCCACGTCGCCCACCCTGCGCTTTCGTGTGCAGTGGCGGCAGTACATGGAACACATGTTGGAGACGAGGAAGAGTACCCGGTCGGGGTAACGGTGGGTGATGCCCGGTACGGGGCTGTCCTTGTCTTCGTGCAGGGGATCGTTCATGTCGTATTTGGACATGATCAGTTCCGATGGGTTGGGAAAGGATTGGCGGGCCACCGGATCGTATTCCAGGTTGTCCGTGTCGATCAGGGAGAGGTAGTAGGGAGTGATGGACATGGGGAATTTTTCCAGGGTTTTGGCGATTTTGGCGCGCTGTTCCGCCGGAAGCTTCACGCCCAGCAGTTTTTCGAAAGTTTCCAGGTCGTGGATGGCGTGTTTCAATTGCCATTTCCAGTCCCGCCATTGGGTCAATGTGGCTTGCTTGTCCACCATGGTGGATATGGCTTTTTGTCTTGGGGATAATTTGGTCATGGTAACTCCTTGGTTACGTTAATTTTTCTGGTTGCGGGCGTTGTCGATTTTTTCGCGGGGATCCAGTACGGGAGAAGCTTCCAGGTGGCCGGCGCCCATCAGCTCAACGATCCGTTCCAAAGAAGCGGCAATGGCGGACTGCTCTGCCTGCGGCAGTTGCCGCAACGCGTTTTCCAGGCGTTCCTGGACCAGCATGGGAGAAGCCAGGCGGGTCAGCTCGAGGGCTTCCGGAGTGGCGCGCACGAAAACGTGCCGCCGGTCCGTGTCGCTGCGCTCCCGGCGGACCAACCCCCGGGATTCCAGCCGGTCCACGATGCCGTTTACCGTGGACGGGCCAAGTGATACGGACACGGCCAGGGATTTCAGATTCATCGGACCGTCCCGAACAATCACCATCAGGCAAAGGAGTTGGGGAACGGTGACGTGAAAAGTGGAAAAAAGGCGGCGGGAGTGGATGTCAACCGCGCGGATAATGCGGCGCAGGGATACCAATACCCGCATGCCCTGGGTCTCGAACAAAGGATCCTTCGCCGGAATAGTTGTTACGGATTCTTTCGTATCTTCTGATGGGTTCATGTTGTAGACCATGGCAGGCTGACCAACCGGAGATTGATTCCTGCAGGAATGATTTCATCACGAATCATTGGAATACAAATTGTATCCCGAAACGGAACCGGAGTCAAGGCGGGAGGTCGATCCCGAAGAGCACTAATGATGCGATCGCTGGCGAATTCGTGATGCGACCCCCAAGAGGACTTGTGACGCGAACGTTGAAGAATGTGTGATGCGATCTCCGTGAGAACGTGTGATGAAAAAAATGCCCATCACTGTTCTCACGGGCTCATCATCACCACTCGTCCGGGCTCGTCATCACCGTTCGTCCGCTATCGCCATCACAGATCGTGAGCCCCACCATCACCATTCAGTTTCAAACATTAAATAATTCGACTCTTCCATCCCCAGGGCCTGGTAGGTTTTCCGGGCTCCCGCATTGTGTTCGTCCACGTACAGCCGGATCCCCGCCACATCGCCCCTGCGGCGGGCGAGGCGACTCGTTTCTTTGAAAAGCCGGGCGAAAATTCCCCGGCGCCGGAAGTCCGGAGCCACGTACACGCTCTGGATCCACCAGAACCACTTGTCCCGCCAGTCACTCCATTCGGGTGTGATCATCAACTGGCCCGCCACCTGACCATCCACTTCGACCACCAGGTAGAAACCCCGGCGGGGATCCCTGAGTACCGCCTTCGCGCCCCGGCGGACCGTGTTCGGGTCCAGGGTGATATCCTCGGTTTCGGCGGCCATGGCCAGGTTGTAATTCACGATGGTTTCCAGGTCCCGGGGGTTGCCCCGGCGCAGGGTAGGGGAAAAGGGCATGGTGATTCTCCTATATGAACGGTCTAGACAATTGTGACATGGCGTAGGTATGGACGCAAGATAATATAGGATTGCCTTGGATGGTAATGCGACCGCATATGAATCTGTGATGCGATCTTCTTGAGAGATTGTGATGCCGATCTTGCAAGGTACTGTGATGGGAAGGGGCCATAGCCGATCGTCGCAACTAGTGATGGGATCCCGAAGAGACCAGTGATCAAAAACCTCCACCATCACCGTTCGCCCGGTATTTACATCACCGCTAATCCGCTATCGATATCACAGATCGTGAGCCCCACCATCACCGCACATCGATTATCGTCATCACCATTCGTCCGCTATCGTTATCACTGCTCGTGAGCCCCACCATCACCGTTCGTTAAATTCATCATCACTGCCACTTTATTCCTCTTTAACTCTCTCAACTTCTTTTTATTGAATTTTCTATTTTCTTCCGCTATAGTGCTTTTGACAGAGAGGTGACCCATGACCGATTACAAGGTAGTCAACAATTACCTGTTGTTCAAACAAATGCACATGGATACCAGCGGCGTAAACTACCGCGGCGCCGATGTTCAGGACAACCGTCCGGGAGAGCACCAGTTCATTACCGAAGTGCATCCCTTCTTTACCGAGGATGAACCCACCTGGAAGCGCATCGCGCTGCTGTTGGAGGGTGTAAAGAAGTCCAACATAACTCATCTTTACTCCCCCGACCGCATCGTTCGTTCCCGGGATACCACCTTCCTGATCTTCCCCTACCTCAAGGGACGAACCCTGGAACAGGTGATGGACGATTCTCAGAAGCGGGACGTACCCGTAAACTTCGACCTGGCATTCTCCATTGTCATGGCCATCGCGGACCAGCTGGATGTGGGGTCCACCATCGTGGTAAGCGGCAAGAAATCCTTCCATGGATTCCTTACTCCGGACAACATTATTGTAGACTACGACGGCAATATATTTTTGAAAAACTACGGCATATCCCCGTTCCTGGAACAGAACGACAAGATATTCCGTGAACTTGAGATGAAATACGGCGCCTGGCTGGCACCGGAATTCCTGCGCCGGGAGAAAACCTCCGCGGCTTCGGACGTCTACCACCTGGGCTATATTATCTATCGCATGCTTACGGGGCAGTATTTCTCTTTCTCTCCGGGCGAAGATTTCGACTCCAAGTTCTCCAACCTCAGCTTCAGCCACTTCATGCCTACCACCAGCAAGGATTTTATCTCCCACCTGATCAACTTCTTTAAGCGTACCCTGAACCCGGATCCCATGAAGCGCTTCAACAACATCCGGGAGTTCAAGGATTACATCGCCAACTACTTCGAGATCGAAGAGTTGTCATCGGTCACGTTCAACCTTTCTTACTTCATGAATTCCCTGTATGCCCGGGACATGGAGGAAGAGGAACGGGAGATGGCCCAGGAAAAAGAGTACATCATCCCCGAGCCGGAACCCGAAGCCGTGGCCGCCGGTGAGGCCGGGGGCGACAACGAGATCGTGGAACAGATCCTCTCGGGCCTGGACGACTCAACCCGGTCCCGTTCCAAGCTGTTGGTGCCGTTGATCGTCGTGGTTCTGGCCGTAGCCGCCGGGTTGGGGTATTACTTTATTTCCCAGGCCAAGGAGGCCAAACTCGAGGCGCAAAAGGTGCAGGCTTCGGTGGACCAGCGCATGGCGGAGCTGCAGAAGCGGATGGACCAGGAGTATAAGGAAAAGCTCAAAGCCATTGAAGACAAGATCGCCAACACCGAGGAAGAGCAGAAAGCCAAGGAAGACGAACTGCGCCGGCTGAAAGAAGAGCGCGACGCCCAGATGAGGGCCAAGCAGGAACAGATACGCAAAGAGAAGGAAGCCGCCGACGCCGTAAAGCAACAGGAAGAACAAAAGCGCCTGGAAGCCGAAAAGCAGAAGCAGGATGAAAAGGCCAAGCTGGACGCCGCGGCCGAAGCCAAACGCCAGGCGGAAGAAGCCGCCCGCAAAAAGGAAGAAGCCATCGACGCCAAGGCAGCCGCCGGTGAACCCATTGACATGCAGCACGTGACCAGCCCACCCGCCAAGACCGGCGGCGACGATCCCACGCGCAGCCGCGAACTGCGCAAGCTCTTCAAGGGCCGCAATGTCATCGTGACCGCCCGGCTGCTCATCGATGAAAATGGACGGGTCTCCCGGGTGCGATTCAAGGGCAATGTCGAAGCCGGCGCCAAGATGGAGCTGTCCCAGGTGCTGGCCACCTGGACCTATTCTCCGGCCAAGCGCAAAGACACCGTGGTCAAGGTGTGGCTGGAAGTACCCATCCAATTCAATTACGCCGACTAGTCGGTACCTGACCAACAACCGCCCTTCCACCCGGATGATCATCCGGGTGGAGGGGAGGATAAACCCCCCGTTTCATGCCGGAATTATAAGTATATCCGCATGGAACGGTTGCGGATATTGTGATAGAATCCCTTTGAAAGGCCGTGTACCGGGGCTGCCCGGCGGGCCACGCGAGTGATTGGGTAGGCAGGAAATACCCCGGGTGGAGGCGTATCCTTCCACCGGCAGGACGCGAGGTGCTTCAAGCGCCAACGGCGGCAGCCCAAAGCAACCACATGTGATGAGATCCCTAGGAGAATTTGTGATGATGATCACGCGGGATGCTGTGATGGGAAGGACCCGAACTGATCGCCTACACCAGTGATGCGAACCCGAAGAGGACTTGTGATGAAAAAGCTCAATATCACTACACAATTTGGAACGTCTCCACCACTCGTCCGAGCTCGTCATCACAGCTTCGTCGCCCCACCATCACCGCTCGCACGTTATCTATATCACTTTCCAAAGGAGTTCCCATGCCTCATCCCGACATCGCTTTGATCGGCGCCGGCCGCTGGGGCCGCAACCACCTGCGCAACCTGAAAGAAATGGGCCGCCTGGCCCGGGTGGTGGATCCGGACCCGGAAGT
>Ga0272442_10008704_pt1 | contig 12802 bp, 8 predicted proteins | sample SSMForm2O_FD_200262 | JGI IMG/M metagenome (GOLD analysis project Ga0272442, IMG submission 200262) | Marine sediment archaeal communities from Little Sippewissett salt marsh, Falmouth, MA, United States - SSM-Form-2O | ecosystem: Environmental > Aquatic > Marine > Wetlands > Sediment ... | reverse complement strand
CGGACAGCGAGATATCGCCGCTCGCCCCCGGGCGGATCGCATACAGCGGCCGCTTGCGGTCGCCCACGTAGCCCGAACTCACGTAGAGCAGCCCGTTGCTGGCGTAGGGGGTGGCAATCGTGATGGACGACATCCCCTCGAGCCACCACAACAGCGTGCCGTCCAGGTCGTACGAGCGGACCTGCACCGTGCCGGCTGTCACAATCTCGGTGCGCGCGCTGTTCTCCCAGATATACGGCGTGGACCAGTTGCTTTTCTCCTCGCGGGCCACGCGCCACGCCTCTTCGCCCGTCTTCTTATCCAGGGCCATCAGATACGAGTCGGCCATGGTGTCATTCAGGATGAAGAGCCTATCCCCGTGTAGCACGGGCGAGGCGGCTGTTCCCCAGCCAAAACGTGTCTTCTGCGGCGCGATTGACTGCGACCACACCACGTTCCCCTGGAAGTCGAAGCACCACACCCCCAGATTGCCGAACAGCACATAGACCCGCTCGCCGTCCGTCACGGGCGTCTCCGAGGCGTAACTGTTCTTCAGGTGAATCGGCGTCTGCGGTTGCCCTTCATGCACCTGACGCTCCCAAACGATGGCACCGGACTCGAGGTCCAGACAGAAGACCTTCCATTGATGGACCGCCACGGAGGCGTCCGGACGATTGCCGCCGAAATACAAGCCCTTCTTGGGTTCTTCGGATTCGCCCAGATTTAGTACCGTGGTCAGGAACACGCGGTTTCCCCAGACGATGGGCGAGGACCAGCCGCGGCCGGGGATATCGGTTTTCCAGGCGACGTTCTCTGTGTCCGACCAGCGGTCGGGCAGCGCATCACCCTGGGCGACGCCCAATGCGGCCGGACCGCGAAACTGAGGCCAATTCGTATTGGAGTCCGGGTGTGCCGCCGCGATCCCTGCCCCCCAAGAAAACAGACAGGACAGAACCGCTATTGTTTTCACTGATGGCCACATGTTTTTGCCCCTTCCCGCGAGGGTAGCCCTAACCGTTACAAAGAGAGCCGCAGCGGCGCGTCGGAATCCTCTCGAAGAAAGGAGTGCCGAAGAGGCGCTCTTGTTAGTGCGCGATACAATAGAGATGGGTCGCTGTGCGGATGAAAAGCTGTGAACCGGCGACCGCGGGTGAGGACAAGGTGTAGGTACCGTCGAGTTCGTTCGTCGCCAGCACCTTGAAGACCGGCCCCGCGGCCAAGACGGATGTCACCGCCTCCTCGTTGATAACATAGAGTTTGCCATCGGCCAGCATCGGCGACGCGCTGACCGTACCCGGAGCCGTGCGTTCCGGTCCCCAGAGAACCTTGCCGGACTTGCCATCGAGACAGGTGACCTTGCCGCGGTCTTCCACCATGTACAGATAGCGGCCATCGCACGCCGGTGTCGGCACGTCGGGCCCGCCAGCCTTATCCCATGTCCACGCGCGATGCGTCTGCGTCACATCGCCCACACCGCCTGCCCGCAAGGCCAGCAAGGGCTTCTTGCGCGAGGGGGCATAGACCATGCCGTCCACGGCCACTGGCGAGGCGATCACGCGCCAGTTTCGCGATGCCTTTGGATTCAGTCCGGCCGCCCGCCACAACTCGTTGCCCGAGTCGACATCGTGGCCCGTCACGTAATCACCGCCCGACACGACCACCTGCACCTTGTCCTCGAAGCGGAGCAGCGCCGGCGTTGTGTAGGCATCGGGCGACTCGTCCACCGCATCCGTGGGCCGCTCGACCCGCCAGCGTTCTTGCCCGGTGAGCGCGTCAAAGGCCAGCAGATAGGACGGTGCGTCCGTCGTATAGCCGTGCAACACTTGAATGATCAGTTTGCCGTCGTGCAGCACCGGCGACGAGCCGTAGCCGAACATTTGGCCGAAGGCCCCATAGTCTTTCTGTAGATTCCGCTGCCAGATTTGGGTACCGTCCATGTCGAAGGCGGTCACCGCCCCGGTGCCCGTCACCACCCACACATGCTGCCCGTCGGTCACCGGGCTCGGCGAAGAATCGTTTTGCTTGCGGGAGAGTTTGTTTCCCTCGTCCAATTCCCGCTCCCATAGAATCGCCCCGTCCCCTTTGGCGAGACAAATGAGCAGCAGTTTCGAGCCTCCCGGATCGCGTTCATCGCCGGAATCGGTTCGCCGGGGCCGGCCTTGCTGGGCTTCGGACGCTGGCTGCGACTGTGACGGGGAGGTCACGAAGATACGATTTCCCCAAATCACGGGCGACCCGCCGCTCCACGACGGTAACGGGGTCTTCCACACAATGTGGTCGGTGGCGCTCCAGGTTAGCGGGAGGCCCTTGGCTTCGGCGACACCGTTCTGTGCCGGCCCGCGCCACTGGGGCCAGTTCTCCTGCGCGAGCGCCCAGCCCGAAATTGCCAAGATGCCCATCGCCGCCAGAAAGGTTTGTAAGCGCATCAACGCTGCTCCCTATATGGTTTTGAAGCCGGGTTCTTCCCGAAGAGCACGCCATCCTGTGCGCGCCCGAGAGATCTTTCGGCGAAGTAGACCATGCCGAAAGAATAGCACAGGCTGGCGTCAACGTGTCGAATCTTTTTCGGGATCGGGTTGATCAAGGCGATGGGACCTACGTGACTCCTGTGACCGATGAGACGCTTGCTTCCGCAGAGGACAGAACGCGCCGTCGCATGCGACAGGCGGCGGTGGCGGGAGCGCGGGCATCCCTGCCGGGTCTTGCCCGTATGCGACTCGCCCCTAGGGACTACTCGGTGGCGGGGGCAGCGGGAAGGTGTTGTTGGTGTTGTTGGTTGTTCGTGATTCGTGATTCGTGGGGCAAGGGCCGGGTTCGGCGGGGGCGGTCGATTCCATGTCTTTGATGACCTGTTGGATAATCGTTTTGCGCAGACCGCTTTTGCGGGGGCGGTAGCGTTCGAGGACTTCTTCCTGGTACTTTTGGGCCAGATCCGGGTCGATCTGGCGGGCGGATTGGTAGGCTTGGAGCGTCTGCGCTCCATTGCCTTGGGCGGCTCTATCGAGGGCGTGGTCGATGTAGCGCTGGGCCGCGTCGAGGATGGGCAAGCTAGCGGGGTGCCCGTACGCCTGGGCGTCAGGGTCGAGGTCTGTGTCGCAACGGGTTCGGGCGTCATGCTCGATGACGCTGGGGACGGGGGGCAGTTGGCGCTTTGTTGGCCTAATCGTCTTGGTGAAGGCGCGGTATTCGGCGGACAAGCGCAAGAAGGCCTGGAGACAGGGATTGAGCTTGGTGGTGGACATTTCGTAGTGCTCGCCGGTGGCCGTGGTCGTATGGAACAGGGGCTGGGCACCCAAGGCCGTGGCGGCACGGTCGACCATGATGCGCAGGAGGGCGAGGTGGTGGGCGTGGTGGGTGTCGAGGGGCGTGGGATGCGGCTGGTATTGCGCGGCGGCGAGGGCGTCGGTGAGGACGGCATTGTATTGGGCTTGTTCGTAGGGGCAGGTGGGGCGTTGTTTGGGGGGGAGGTCGAGGAGGTCTTGGCCGGCGCAGGGGCAGGCGTCCCAGAGGGGGCAATGGGTGCCGCAGACTTGGAGGCGGCGGGAGTAGAGGCCATGGATGACGGCGTTGCGGTTGCCCTTGGGCGCGCCGGTGAGGTCGAATCCGCCATGGAAGCGGCAGCGTCCGCTCTTGTGTGTCGAGGGCAGGGTGCAGGGCGTGCCTTCGATGGTGCGTGCGCCGCAGATGGGGCGGCCGAGTCGGGTTTCCGCACGCTCGACCTCAGCGACCCACTCGGGGGACCAGGACTTGGCACAGGGGGTGCGGTGGGCGGTGAGCTTGGGCTTGGAAGGGGCGGTGCGTTCCTTGTCGGAATGCGCGAGGGCTTGGGCGATGAGGGTATCGAGTGCCATGGGACCGGTCCTTGTGGTTGTGGATCCGGGGGTGTGGTTTTTTCACGCGGTTCTACGAGTAGGCGCGTGGTGTTGACTTTTGGAAGGGAAACGTGTGCGGGGTGCAGTGTGCAAGGGGTTGGTAATGCTGGGGTTAGGGGTGTTCTTGGGGCGGGTGGGGTTGGGGAACTGTACCGATCGTTCTGATATTGGGGTTGTTGGGGTGTTGGGGTGTCGGAACGAAACAAGGGGTAATTAAAGAACATTAATTAGAATAATAAGAATTTTTAGAGGATAACAGGATTTGTAGGATGGGATGTGAGTTCGTAGTGCCGTCTTTTGGCGGCGGGGTTCACGGGATAGTCAGCACCAGGGAGCTCACGGAGCACAGGGAGGGGGTCGATGTTGTTTGTCGGTTGTTGGTGGAAAGCGAGGGAGTGGCGCAGAATCATTCTACGCCTACGGGAAACGGGGGGAGTGGCGCAGAATCATTCTACGCCTGCGGGAAACGGGGGGAGTGGCGCAGAATCATTCTACGCCTACGGAAAGCCGCCACGAGGTGGTTCGTTGTACGTTAGGAGTGGCGCCGGGCTGGTTGTGGAGTGCGTCGGCCTGACGCCGTTTTTCTTCGCCGTGTCGTGACGCGGCGGGCCCGCGTTTCCTATGCGTGGCGGGGGAAGGTGATGCGCTTCCTGTCGAGGGTGGTGGTCTGGTCGACATCGCCGCGGCGGAAGCGCAGAGTCCCTTCGGCACAGCCGGGCTCGACCCAATAGACATCCGGGGTACAGCCGAATTCCATACAGTGCCCCGCATGCCAGAAAGGAAGCGACGCCTCGGGCACGGACTCGGGGATGCGCGGTGTCCCTTTAGAGAACGTGCAGAGGCACGTTGGTTTCAGCGCGCCTTGAGCGTGACGGCTTCAATGAGACACCAGGAATCGCCGACCTTGAGCATTTCGTCCAGTTTCAAGTCCCATTTGGCGCCACCGGCCATGATCACCGCGTGTACATTGTCCAGACAGGTTGTCTCCTCTTTCGCCTGAACCGGCCCAAACTTCTTTCCGGCGGGCATGGTTAGGGGCTCACCAGCATAGGACATGTCCATCTGAACGAACCGGGCGCCCGCCATTTGGTCTTTCACGTTGGCCAACGACTCGCAGAAACGCTGCGCCATCTGAGCATAGCTGGCATTCAGGTCCTCTCCCGAGAACGCGGACACAAACTCCTCGCGCGAGATCAACAGCCGCTGGGCAGCATCGAGGTCGCCGGCCTGCATGGCGTCAACAAACTGGCGCGCTACGCCTTCTGGCGTCGCCCTCGATAACTCGGAACCCACCGGTTTGGCGTCCTCCGCGGACACGAATTCGCCTTTCTTATCGAAGGTGAAGACCTTGTCCATGATCTTTTTATCCTTGTTTCGGATCGTGGCTTCGAACTGGTAGCGAATCGAGACATTCTCGTTCTCGTGCGGTTGTGGCTCACCCCAGGCAATCGTCTTCCGCGCCGTGATGTCGAAGTAATTTTTGGTGAAGAAATCCTCGACCAGGGCCTGCATGCCTTCCTTGGTGCTGGTGTCGACCACCTTCGGCGCGACTGGCTGGGGGAAACCCTCGACGGTGTCGATACGGACGAAGGCGCCGTCGTCATCGAAGGTGAAGATCTGGTTCATGATCTGGACTTCTTTGTCCCAGATCGTGGCGCGGTATTGGTAGCGAATGGAGCGGTTCCGTGCATCGTCCGTCACGACCTGGCCCCACTCGATCGACTTGCGTGCGGTGACATCGCGGAAGTTGTGGAGAAAGAAGTCCTCGACGCGCCCCATCATCTCCGCCTTGGCCCTAGACACCGGCTGGGAAGCTCGGGCGGTGAAGCCACCGGCCAAGGTAATGCCGGCAATGGCCACGGCGATCAAGATCAGGGTGGAGAGGGCTCCGAGGGGCCGGTGAGCGTGGTAGTTGTGGCTCATCATTCTGGCGATCCTCCTTCCGAGAGAATGGCGTTGTTCGGTCATGCCCAGGCTGAGCGCGGCCAGTGCAGGCCTGTCCTGTCCGATTTCTTCCAAGACCCGCACGATGCTTTGGCTGTAGCGCTTGCGGCGGCCGCCCGAATGCAGCACGGCTACGTCGTCGCAGACCAGTTCCCGCTCGCGCCGGATCCGGACATTCGCGTACCAGACCAGCGGATGGAAGAAGAAGAGCACCTGCACGAGAATCTGGAGGCCATTGACCAACAGGTCGTGCCGCCGGATGTGCGCCAACTCGTGCAGCAACACCGGCGCGAGTTCCTGCCGGCCCCACTCCGCCACCATCCGCGGGGGCAGCACAATGACCGGCCGCCACACGCCCCTCACAGCAGGCCCCCAAGCCTCGTGAGGCGCCGGAAAACACACCAGGTCGACCCGGCGGCGCAGGCCCAGACGCGCCCGCAGTTCGTCGATCAGCGTGGTCAATTGTCCAGGCGGAACCGTCGGACACGACCGCAAGAGGCGCCGCGCGCGAAGCCATCGATACATCACCAGAAGGACCGCGAGAAACACCAGACCGGCCCATGCCGACGCGAGTTTGACCTCGAGCGATACCGGCTCGCCTATCGGGCTCGGCGCCGACGGGGTGAAACCGGCCGCCGCGTCAGCCGGCTGAACCGGCGAGGGCGCCGCCGGAGGCCCATCGGCCTTCACCGGCGCGGACCGTGTCACCGGCGCACTGGACGCGGACAGCAGCGAAGCCATCGTGAATTCGGCGGCGCGCTGCACACGGTCGCCGACGCCCCAGGGCGTCGCCAAATTCACCGGCAGACACAGACGCAACAAGACGATACACCAAAGCCAGTAGCGGAAATTGGCGGGCCAACGGCGGCAGAGCAGGGAGACCGCGCCGACCACGCCCACCAGGACCGCCAGCTGCCAACTGAGGGACCACAGCCCCGCGGCGACGTGTCCGGCCAGTGTCTCGAGTTCGCTGCTCATGCGCCGTCCTCCTCTTGCTCCTCGACGAGTTTCCGCAGCGACGCCAACTCCTCCTGCGACAGCTTGCGTCCCTTGGCCAAGTGCGCGAACAAGGGTGCCACCGTCCCATCGAGGACCGTGCCCACGAAGTTGTCGAAAGCCCGCGCCGCCGCCTTGGCCTGGGAGATTGCCGGCTTGTAGAGGCAGATCGGGCCAATCTTGTCCACCGTGACATAGCCCTTTTGCACGAGCCGGTCCAGCATGGTTTTCACCGTCTGGTACTGCCAATCCCGCTCCTTCGCGGCCTTTTCGTAGACCTGGCGCGCCGTGCACTGCCCCGCGCGCCAGCAGCGCTTCATAATCAGCCACTCGGCCTTGGTGAGTTCGGGCAATTCCTTTGTCATCTGTCGGCTCCTTTTTATTTCTGTGGTAATGTTACCACATCTGTGGTAGCTTGTCAAGCAGTCGGTGCGCTCGCCCATGGGGGGGTAAGCGCGCGAACTGTTTTGGAAGAGGCGCTCATTCGTGCGTGAGCGGATTGGGGTTTGGCTTGCCGGGCTGATTATGGGTGCAGCGTTGTTTTGCCTGGCGGGTGGGATGCGAATGAGTTTGCCTGCGGGGCATAGTGTCTTGAAGAGCTTCATTGCACGTGCTGAACGGGCCATAGGGTCGGTTTGTGTTGGGTTGTGCGGGCAGTACGGAGGCACGCGGAATGAAGGGGGGCGTTACAAAGGGCCACGTCGGATGAGCGAGGTGGAAACGGGGGAAAGCGTGATAGCCGAGCGCGGCCGTGCTACACTACGCGCAAACAGCCGTTGGGATCATCTCTAGGAGCAGGTGCTGGGGCTGTTCGTTGCTGGTGTTTTTTGGCGACGTTTTGTCCGCGAGGTAGTGTGATCTTGGGAGTCGGGCGTTGCGAAGACTGGCGCTGTTGTTGCTGGTAGTTGTATGGCGGGCTGAGGCCGATTATGCGGACTACCTCTACGTCCCGCCGCCCGAATCGAGGGCGATGTCGGGGCGGAAGGGTTTGAGTCTAGAAGAACTGTCTTATTACCTTGCGCGGCCGTGTCCGCGGCATATCTTTGCCGAGTTCGAAGGCCGCAACGCGTTGCTTGAGAAGGAAGTGGAACCGGGGCCGGCGCAGCAGGTGGCGGCTGGTTTTTTCGTGGGGATGCGTGGGGGCGATTTGTTTGGGGAACGGGCCGGCCATACGGCGGTGGCGTGGGTCACGTCGCGAGATGCGGTGGCGCTACGACTCCTGGTGGACCTTTCCGGGCTTTCGGCGGCGGACGCGCTGTGGCTGATCGATCCGACCGGGCCGCGCGCTTTTGGTCCGTTTAGCGTTTCGGACGCCCGGGAAGAGGGCCGCTGGCTGCCCACGGTTTGGGGCGACACGGCGGTGTTGATGTTGGAATATGGGGCTAACGAAATACCGTCCTTTCATCTCCAAGCGCTGTCGCATTTTTTTACGGGACTGCGCAAGGCCCTTGAGAGCGGGCACGGCTGCCCGATCCCTGTTGGGTGTGAGCGCGACCCGGCTTTTCAGGAAGTTGCGTCCGGCGTCGGGATGCTGATCATCCCGTCCGGGGCTTATGGACACGTTCAATGCACGGGGGCGTTGCTGAACAACCCGGGCACGGCCGCATTGGAGTCGTACCTGATCACGGCAAGTCACTGTTTGGAGGCGGAGACCGACGCGTCCCAGATCGAGGTGGTCTGGGACTATCGTGCGGCAGACTGTGCCGGGGAAGGCATACCGGCGTTGCCGGACTTGCCGCGGAGCCAAGGGGAGGCCTTGCTGGCGGCCGATCGGAATCTGGACGGGGCGTTATTGCGGCTCGAGGGCGTTCCGGTGGGGCAGTGGGGCCGTGCGTGGCTGGGTTGGGATACACGGACGCTCGAACAATTGGATGCGATGGCTGGGGCGCATCATCCAATGGGCACGTCGATGAAGCTTTGCCAGGGCAGGGTTCAGGAAACGGATGTGCGCGCGTGCATGGACTTCTTGTGCACGGATCGTGCCTACCATCAGACACAAGTGCAATGGGACGAGGGGATTACGGCGGGGGGTTCCTCGGGTTCGCCGCTGCTGGTCCGGGACGGGCGCTATCGCGTGGTGGGTATGCTGAGCAACGGCCCGGTGCACGACTGCGACACCCCGTCACAGAACATCGACAATTTCGCCTCGTTCGCGCGTTTTTTCCCGGAGATCGCCTGCTACTTGATTCCGGGTGGGGTGTGTGAACCGGCTTCCAAAGAGTCGCCGTGGTGTCCGGCCAAGGCGACCTTTGGGACCGGATCGGAGACCGTGTCGCGGCTTCGCAGCTTGCGGGACCGTTTGCTTCGGAAGACTGCCGCGGGGCGTGCCGTGACCGGGGTGTACTATGCCGGCGCGCCGCTGCTGAGCAAGGCTGTCGAGGCATCGGAGACGGTCCGGGCGCTGTTTGCGGTGGGGGCTATGCCCTTTGCTTGGGCAGGCGCGTGGCTGGAGTCCTTCGGTGCGGGCGCCTGAGGCGCTTTGTCCTGGCCCGGTGACCGCGCCTACGGGCCGGCCGCCACGACTTGGGTAGCGACGACCTCGCTGCGTTCCTCGTCACCGGAAGTACGGTAGACGGCATAGCCGCTCAAGAGGCCGGTTTCTGTCGTACCCTTGGGCACGTCGACCGTGTAGGTGAAGGTGGCGGGCCAGTTGGGCGGGGTCACCCAGACGAAGTGGAGCTTACCGGCCGTGCCGGGATTGGGCGGTATCGGGGGCGCGGCATGGCCACTGGCTTTGAAGAAGGTCCAGGCCGGGGGCAGGGTTTCCACGATCGCGAGTGCGGTGATCATCTCGCCGTGGTAGTCGAGCGACAGTTCGACGTCAAGGGGTTGTCCGGGCGTGTATTCCCGGGCCGGAATCCGGCGGGTAAGGCGAAAAGCGGCGCCGGTCCCCTCCTTTTCCTTTTCGGCCGTTTTGTCTGTTGTGGTGCTTTCGGCCGCTTGGGCTTGGCTAGGGGGGGCGGGCTGTGCCGGTCGAAGTTCGGTGGCCGCCAGTGGCGAGCGCTCTTCGGGCCCTGTGGTGCGGTAGAGGGCTTGGCCATGGATGACACACGGCCCGATCTGCTTCACCGGGGCGGTGACGCGGTAGGTGAAGGCGGTGGGAAACTCGGGGATATTGAACCATGCGAATTCGAGCGTGCCGGTGCTCCCTCGTTGGGGGGTGAGATCGGGTGCTTTTCCGCTGACGACCGCGTCGAAGGTCCACCCCTCGGGCAAGGTTTCTTCGACCCCTAAAGCGCGGACGGTCTGCCCCGGCGCATGGGCCAAGGAGAGGATGATATCGATGCTTTTGCCCGGCGGGAAGACGTTGCCTCGTGCGATATGGCGGCTCAATCGGAGCGCCGGGGCGGGAGGGTTGGCGGGCACCGGCTTATTCGGGGTTTTGGGTATTGCGGGCTTGCCGGCCACGGCCGTTTTTGTGGGCTGGGCTTGCGATCGTTGGGCGCCTGGGCTCTTCTTGGCGGCCGTGCTTGGTGGGGGCTCAGACTTCTTATTGCCTCCCCCCGCGAGCAGGTAGCCGCCGCCCAGCAACACGAGCAGTCCAACGAGGAAACCCAACACGGCTGACTTGTTCATTAGAAACGCCTCCACCGCGAATTGCGGCACCAATGCCCCCCTACGGTAGCGCGTTGCTTGTGCCGCGTCAAGCGGAGTGCCCTTGCTGGGGCGCATCCCCGTAGCCACCGGCTTCCCGGCTCCGGCCCTTTTTCGTGATGTCCGCCAGCCCTTTTTCGGGAGGGGTTTAGCCCTTTTGCCTTTCGGCAAACATTGCCTGGTAGCCCAAATGCATGATGTAATTGTCGAGCACGATGAGTGCCATGAAGGCTTCGGCGACGGGCCACACGCGTGCGACGATTGTGGGGTCGCGTCGGGTAACTGCGCTGAGCGTGGCATTTTCGAGCGAGACTTTGTCGATGGTCTCCTGGTCCTTTGCGATAGTCGGTGTTGGCTTGATGGCCAGGCGGGCAATCAGGGGCTGGCCCGTGGTGAGTCCGCCGGTGACGCCGCCCGCTTGGTTGGACTTGAAGCGCACCTGGCCGTCTTGAGCGCGCATGGCATCGTTGGATTTTGAGCCGCGCATGTCTTTGACGGCGTAGCCGGCCCCTATTTCGACGGCCTTGACGGTACCGATGCTCATCATGCGGCCCAATTCGCCGTCCAGCTTGCGGAATACGGGTTCTCCCATCCCCTTGGGCAATCCGGTGGCAACCACTTCGACGAGGCCGCCGCTCGAATCGCCCTCGTCACGGATTTCGAGAATGCGTTTTTCCATCTCGAAGGCTGCGTCGACATCGGGGCTATTCATGGTGAAATGGATACCGTATTGCTCCCGAATCGCTTGGGGGTCGACCGGTTTGGCGAGAGCTCGGATCGCGAGCAGGTCGCGTTCGAGTTGCGCGATAACGGCCATTTTCGCCAGGAACCGCATGTCGGGGTTGATCCGGCCTTCGGCGAAGATCCACTGGTAGATGGGGTCGTAGTCCTTTCGGACCTGTCGGAAGGTTTCGGTTTTTTGACGCGCGGTCTCGAGGTCGACCTCGGGCGCGCGGACGCCGGCGGCCTCCTTGACGTAGGAGAAGACCTCGATGCCGTGCTGCTTGAGGACCCGGCGTGCGACGGCCCCAGCGGCAACGATGGTCGAGGTGTATCGTCCGCTGAAGAATCCGGCGCCGATGGCATCGTCCCATTGTCCGTATTTTTGGTAGGAGGCGTAGGAGGCGTGTCCGGGCCGCGGGGTGCGGTTGGTGAGCTGGTATTGCTCGATATGCTCGAAATGGCGGTCGACGTTCGGGATGAGAATGACCAAGGGGGTGCCATTGGTATAGCCTTTGTTGTGGAATCCGGGCATCGTATCCGCAGCATTGACGCCGCTGTAGATGACGGGCACGTCGGCCTCGCGCCTGGGCGAGGCCAGTTCGCTCTGCCCCGGCTTGCGGGTCAATAGGGCCTCGTAAATTTCGGCTTCCGTGATAGAAAGGCCCGGCGGCACCCCTTGAAGGTGCACGGTCAGCCCCTCCTGGTAACTGCCGCCGGCGACGGTGGCCTGAAACATGGTTCCGTACGAGCATCCCAACATATGCGCGATCTCCTCGTGTCTCATCCTGTTCTGTTGAGTTCCGATCAGGGTCAGGTTCCTGGCTGACCGCCTGCAACGGCCGGGGATTATAGCACGAAAAATGAACCAAACTCGAACCTTGGAGCAGCACTGGGATTGACGGAGGGGGGTGTCTATCCTTATCCTTGACCGTGATTACACTGAAGCATTCCCATTCCAGAAGGAGACATGAGATGAGCAACAACGAGTTGACCCGACGGGCCTTTTTGGCGGCCGCGACGACGACAGCCGCCGTGGCTGTGACCGGTTGCGCCACCCAGACGAACACGGCCCGCGTGGTGCCTGGGAAGTTGTCCCCGAACGAGCAGATGAGGATCGCGGGTATTGGGGTTGGGGGCATGGGCGGGGGAGACGTGAACGGCTGCACGAGCGAGAACATCGTGGCGTTGTGTGATGTGGACTGGAAGAAGGCGGAAGAGACATTCTACAAGCATCCGAAGGCCAAGAAATACAAAGACTACCGGAAGATGCTCGATGAAATGGGGGATCAAATCGACGCGTGCACGGTGTCGACGCCGGATCACACGCACGCTCCTGCTGCGTACCGGGCGATGAAGTTGGGCAAGCATGTCCGCGTCCAGAAGCCGTTGACGCATACCATCGCGGAAGCGCGACTTCTGGCTGAGACGGCGCGCGCGTGCGGTGTTGTGACGGCGATGGGGAACCAGGGCCACTCGGGCGATGGTGTGCGTGCGATGTGCGAGATGGTGTGGGCGGGGGCGATCGGTGAGGTGCAGGAAGCGCACGTGTGGACGAACCGGCCGATTTGGCCGCAGGGCATCACCAAAGCGCTGAAGGGCCGGAAGGTGCCCGAAACGATGGATTGGGATCTGTGGATTGGCTCGGCGCCGATGCGGCCGTACAACCCGGGCTACGCGCCGTTCAAGTGGCGGGG